>Ga0256832_1000134_pt1 | contig 44457 bp, 43 predicted proteins | sample 134614metaG_FD_190534 | JGI IMG/M metagenome (GOLD analysis project Ga0256832, IMG submission 190534) | Hydrothermal vent microbial communities from Lau Basin, Pacific Ocean - 134-614 | ecosystem: Environmental > Aquatic > Marine > Hydrothermal vents | place: Pacific Ocean: Lau Basin | collected...
CCGCTTCAAGACCGGCCTCAGCGACCGGGACTTTGACCGCAACAGCCTCAAGCGCGCACGCTGAACATGTTGTCACGGATTTCATTGCTGATGTTAAGCGCAGGCCTGCTGAGTCTCACAGGACATACCCATGCCGGTGAGTGGTCGGGCTATGTCAGCAGTGAAGTCCGTGTGTTTCCCAACAGCCCCGTCGACCCGCGCCAAGATGGCAACAATCTCTCCTTCTCGGCACAGCCTGAATACTACACCGACTGGGACAATGGTCAGCAAAGTTTCACCTTCGTGCCCTTCGCCCGCTGGGACGAACACGACGATGAACGCAGCCATGCGGACATCCGCGAACTCACCTGGCTCAAGGCCGCCGACAACTGGGAACTGCGCGCCGGCATTCGCAAAGTCTTCTGGGGCGTCACCGAATCACAACACCTGGTGGACATCATCAACCAGACCGACCTGGTGGAAGCCACCGACGGCGAGGAAAAACTCGGCCAGCCCATGGTCAACCTCGCGCTGATTCGCGACTGGGGTACGCTGGATTTATTTATCCTGCCTGGTTTCCGGGAGCGCACCTTCCCCGGCGCAGAAGGCCGATTGCGCTTCTCGCCACCGGTGGACACCGATCAGGTGATTTATGAATCCGATGACAAGGATAAGCACATCGACTACGCCGCCCGCTGGGCCCATTACCTCGGCGACTGGGACTTTGGCCTCAGCTATTTCAAGGGCACCAGTCGTGACCCGGGATTCAGTCCCGGGATAGACAAACAGGGCCAGCCCGTACTCATCCCCCTGTATCCGCTCATTGAACAATGGGGGCTGGATGTGCAGGCCACCTTGGGCGACTGGCTATGGAAATTTGAAGCCATCAACCGTATAGGGCAAGCCGATCGAGCCGGGAACAAAAGAGACTATATCGCCCTCACCGCCGGCCTCGAATACACCTTTGTCGGCATTGCCGATAGCAGCGCCGACCTCGGCGTGATCTCGGAAGTCTTATATGACGATCGCGGCGACGACGCCCTGACTCCCTTCGCCGATGATCTCATGCTCGGCACCCGCCTCACCCTCAACGATGAACAGTCCACGGAATTTCTCCTCGGCATGATCATCGACACCAGGGACTCCACGCGCCTGCTCACCCTGGAATCCAGCCGTCGCATTGGCGAAGACTGGAAAATATCCCTGGAGGGACAGGCCTTCATCAACGTCAGCAACAGCGATCTGTTATTCGGCATCCGCAGAGACAGCTATGTACAGCTGGAGGCTGCACGCTACTTTTAAGAACACCATTCTGCCACGCACTCATAGGGATTCCTTCCGTCATTATCAACCTTTCGGAGCATTATTTTTTTATTCAAAACGCAAAAAAACGGCCTTTGATATTCTCCTCCCGGCAAAGTTCCATCATCCCCTCAACGTAAAGATCGGTCTGCAAAAAACATAAAATTATCTGGTTTGGCACTTGATTTTCTGTCATGCGAACTCACCTTTAAGGCACCTTAAATGGAGTAACCCACAAACAAGAAACAGGAGAAAATCATGAACAGAAAAATCATACCCATTTTGGCCGCCGGTCTGTTGACGGGATTTGTCATCCCCCAGGCCAGTCTTGCAGACAATGCCAATAAACCCAACGCACAAGTCAAATCGGTACAAAAGAGCGTTCAACAGGAGGGGCGAACTGCGGTCAGCGATATCGAGGAAACCATTATCAAGGAAGCCGCGAGTTCCCTGGATCACGTGATCGATGCCATCAAGAACCTGCAAAAAGATGACGTGAAAGCGGCAATAAAAGATATCGCCAGCGCCACCGGTGACCTGGAGATTGTACTTGCCGCCAATCCTGAACTTTCATTGGCCCCGATCGCAGTCAAGCCCGTGGTCTATGATATTTACGGCGACATTGCCTCCGTCAATAAAACCGTGAAGACCGTAAAGTCATTGATCGATGACAATCGCTTGCAGGAAGCACGGCAGATACTTTCCGGACTTGCCAGCGAAATCAACATACAAGTTACCAACATTCCCCTGGGCACCTATCCGGAAGCACTGAAGTATGCCGCAGCCTTGCTGGCCGACGGCAAAAAGAAAAGCGCCCTGGATGTGCTGTACAACATCACCGACACCTTGGTGATTACCCGTACCACCATCCCGCTACCGGTACTGCGCGCCGAGCACATGCTTGCGTTGGCCAAAGGCCTGCTCGAAACCAATAACCGCAACTCGTCCCAGCAGAAGGAGTTGAAAGCCCTGCTGGATAATGCACGCACCCAGCTTAAACTCGCCAGCGCCTTGGGTTACGGAGAGGAATCTGATTACGAGCCGTTTTATGAAGAGATTGACAAGCTCCTCAAGTACGCCAAGAGCAGCAAGGCAAAGATTGGTGCCTTTGATGAGATCAACCTGAAGATCGACCGATTCCTTCGCAAGCGTTTCGGTTACTAAGCCAGAACAGCTAGGCAGATCCCTCTCCGCCTCTTGGAGGGGGGTCTAATCGGCCCGCTTAACAAGCAGCAGAGAAATCTTTAACCACAAGTCATTAACATAAGCTATTAACGAAAGGAGATTCACACCATGAACAAGAGAACCCGAGACAACCTGTTATTACTGCTGGCCATACTACTGATGACCGCCGGCGTTATCGCTTCACTCTATTACCCATTTTGAGGTACAGCCATTCACAGCACGTAAAGCAGCATAATAAGGTAGTGGGAAATACTGCCTGCCAGCACGAACAGGTGCCAGATTCCATGGGCGTGCCTGATGCGGTCATCAAGCACGTAAAAGACAATTCCACCGGTGTAAAACAGGCCACCGAGCACCAGTAGCATCAAGCCACCCATGGCCAGGGCGTTCACCAACGGATACAGGGCGATAACGATCAGCCATCCCATCAACAGATAAATGGCCATCTGAATGCGACGGGAACCCTCTTTGTGCAAGGTGTCGACCACGATGCCACACAGCGCCAAGCCCCAGACGATACCGAATAGGGTCCAGCCCCAGGCGCCACGAAGCGTGACCAGGGTCAGCGGTGTGTAAGTACCGGCGATGAGCAAATAAATGGCCACATGGTCCAGCTTCATGAAGATCTGCTTGGCGCGGCCGCGCAGTGAATGATACAGCGTGGACAGGGTGTACAACAAAAACAGGCTCGCCCCGTAAATACTGAAGCTCACGATCTTCCACACGTCACCTTTCAGCGAGGCGAATACAACCAGCACCACCAGGCCGGCCAGGGCCAAAGCGGCGCCCAGCAGGTGGCTGATACTGTTGAAGCGTTCACCATGATACATATGACTGATCCCACCCTGATGTCTCTCTCACCCCCCGCACAAACACAGAACACAATCATCCGCTGAGCGGTTTCCCCCATTCACCGCGAAAGCATTCCTCGCCCAGGGGTTTTCTTATTCGCCCGGCCTGTTCCATGGTACGAAATTCTTCAACCAGTTCCTCAAGTTTCCCCGGATAACCGACCGCAATCACTGCCATCAGTTCCACCTCGGCGGGAATTCCGAATGCCTTGCGCGTCTTGTCCACATCAAAGCCACCCATCTGATGGGCACCCAGCCCCAGGGACGTGGCCTGCAGACAAAGATTTTCACTGGCCGCGCCGGTGTCATACTGACTCCAGCGATTGGGCTTCCCATTGTGACTGAAGGTGGGCACACTCGCCACCAATACCAGCAGTGGGGCATGTGCTGCCCAGAGTTGATTCTTTTCTGCCAGACAGTCCAGCATTGTTTGCCAGGCGGTTTCGTCCGTAGCCCGATTACAGACTACAAAGCGCCATGGTTCATCGCCAAAGCAGGACGGCGCCCAGCGCGCCGCTTCCAGCAGGGACAGCACCGTCTCGTCATCCACTGCCTTTTGGGTATCAAAGGCTCGGGGGCTCCAGCGACTGGCGATCAGTGGGTCGATGGGCGCCATCGTGTCAGCGGTCTTCTCGGTCATGGTCATACTCCTTTCTCCAGGCCCTAGGGCAGATCGAACAACAAGAATTCTGCTTCATTGTTTGCCACGATGTGTAACGCGTGTTCATTTTCCATGCTCAGCGCATCCCCCTCGGACAAGGTATGATCCGCCACGGAAATATCACCACTCATCACATGCAGGTAATAACGCCGCACCCCCCCCAGAGGCAGGGACAGTTCCTCTCCCGCTTTCAGGCTGCCGCCGAACATCACCGCATCCTGATGCAACAACAGGGAGCCATCACGCCTGTCCGGCGATGCCAGCACCTGCAGTTTGGCATCATTGTCGCTCAGCTGCAGATCCTCATAGCTCGGCTCAATACCTTGCCGATTGGGCTGGATCCAGATCTGCAGAAAACGCAACTCCTCATCCGCTGAGGCATTGAATTCGCTGTGGGTGATCCCTGTGCCGGCACTCATGCGCTGCACATCGCCGGCATGCAGTTGCAAGACATTGCCCATGCTGTCCTTGTGCTCGATGGTGCCTTGCAGGATGACGCTGATGATTTCCATGTCACGATGGGCATGGGTAGCGAAGCCCGTGCCCGGCGCTACCCGGTCGTCATTGATCACCCGCAGCACGGAAAAACCCATGCGTTCCGGATCCACGTATTCGGCGAATGAAAAGCTGTGCCAACTATCCAGCCAATGGTGCTGGCTATGGCCACGATCCTGTGCGGGTCTGTGTTCAAACATGTTTTGCCTCCTTCAGCCTGGCCAGTGAATGAATCAAAATTGAACGAGCCACTGTCGGCTCATGATTTGTGTGCCTGTAAGCCTAGCCTTGACCCCGGCCAACAAAAAGCAGAACATTTTGCGCCAGTTGATCAAAATATTCGAACACACCTCAGCAACTCACGTGCAGTCACACATTTCATCACACACCCATCACTCACATCACCACAGGCCACCACATGAAGCTCACACTGGATGCCCTCAACGTACTGGACGCCATCGACCAACGAGGCAGTTTCGCCGCCGCCGCCGAGGCCCTCTTTCGGGTACCCTCTGCCATCAGTTACACCGTACAAAAACTGGAACAGGATCTGGGCACGTCCATTTTCGATCGCAGCGGCCATCGCGCCATACTCACCCCGGCGGGCAACAAGTTACTGGAAGAAGGCCGACGTTTGCTCTCGGCCGCCCACACCCTGGAAAATCAGGTCAAACGTATCGCCACCGGCTGGGAAGCCGACCTGCGAATCGCCGTGGACACAGTGGTTCCCGCCGAAAACCTGCTCCCCCTGATGACAGATTTTTATCGCGTCCACCGGCCCGACGACCAGGATTGCCCCACAGCACAAAGCAAGGGTACCCAATTACAGTTACAACGGGAGGTACTGGGGGGCACCTGGGACGCCCTGGTATCCGGTCGTGCCGACTTGGTGATTGCCACGGGAGACGCCCCCGCAGGGGCAGGCTACAGCCACCTCTCCCTGGGTGAATTCACCATGGTGTTCGCCGTCCCACCCGGACACCCACTGGCCAGTGCCGAAGAACCCATTCCCAGCAGCGATATACTCAACTACCGTGCCGTGGCCATCGCCGACAGCTCCCGTCACCTTCCGCCCCGCAGCAGCGGCCTGCTCACCGGCCAGGAAGTGCTCACCGTACCGGACATGGCCAGCAAGCTGGCCGCGCAAATCCAGGGCCTGGGTGTCGGCTACCTGCCCCTCCACTGGGCACAGGCGGCCATCGATGCCGGAGAGTTATGTATAAAAGCCGTGGAGACGGCGTCCACCCGAGCCCCGCTGCAGGCCGCCTGGCGCAGCGACAACCAGGGCAGGGCCCTGCATTGGTTCCTCGAACAACTCCGCCAGGCGGATATTCAAGAGGGCCTGCTCAACTGTCGTTAATGGGGGTGTGACCCAGCCCTCTCACCACGACCAACTCTGCGCCTTCGCCGAGTATCAGCTCGGCACACTGTCCACGCGCGATATCTGCGCCTCCACCGTACACCTGATTCTGGCCACGGCCTTTTTCACCGGCGCCGCCATCGGCCTGGCCAAAGCCCTAAAGGCCCCGAAAAAAACCTACCTCGCCTCGCTACGCACACTGCTGCAGGATCGCTTCGGCCTTAGCGCCGACAATGCCGTAGGGCTGATCGAATCCAATGCCCGACTGTACAAACGATATGTACTCATTGAGCAGATTTACAGCGCCGGCCTGCAGGCCGCCCAGCACTGGACAAGCCAGTCAGATGCCCCTAAAACCGCTCTCACCGATTTGCTCCAGCGCTACCGGGATCTGAGCATGTCCGGCCTCAATGTCGAGGGCGTAAAACAACCCAAGCCGGCCCCCGCGCCAGTGGAGAGCATCACCAACGCCGACATTCAGCCAGCACCCACCCCGCCGCCTCCCCGCTGGGGTCGCCGCCTGGCCTGGCTGCTGTTTTTCTCTCTTCTGGGGCTGCTTGTGGCAGGTCTGTTGTTCCCCGAAGCAATCCCCACCTCGATCAAAGGGCAACTGCTCGGAGCCTTTTAACACCAATGACACGCCGCAGTGGTGTCATAATTACTCAAACAAACGATAATCGTCTCAATACAAATGCAACAGGGCTTTATCCTCGTGTGGGAGCGCCTTTCCAGGCGCGAATCGCGCCTGGAAAGGCGCTCCCACCGTATTTGGCATGGCATAGATGCACTATGAGATATCTTGCGTTGACTCATTGATCGGCCGTACGGCCGATTGTCCCCTTTTTATGCCCTGTGGGTGCTCCCAAGACTGGGAGTACCCACTGACCACGTCACCACAAGGCATAAGAGGGTTAAGGTGAGGGTTCACGTTTCAACCTCAGAGCATGCTCACCCCTTGCCTAAAGCGCCGGCTGCTGGCACCCCGTCCCTCCCCACCAAACAGGGCTTGTTTTTCTATATGATAATGATTATCATTTGCGCCAGTTAATTAATACGGTGATTTGGTCGCCCCCCCTGTGCCACTTCACCATGATGCGCTTACTCACTATCCAATTAATATTGTTCGTTTAATCATTGTTATAGAGGAAACCCCATGAAACTCCGCACACCCTCCCTGCTAAAACCCGCCGCTCTGGCCCTGCTGATCTCCGCCGCCCTCTCGGGCAACGCCCTGGCCGCCGGCAACCCCGAACTGGAGACCCTGAAAAATGAGCTCGATACCGTCAAGGAAAAACTCGAGCTGACCCTGGACATGCTGGAAGGCCAGGGCGGCCAGGACGGTGGTCACGGCAGTTCCGGCAACACCACCGTGGGCGGCTATGGCGAGATGCACTACAGCAATCTCTCCAACCAGACCACGGGCGGCGCCGATAAAAAGGAAATCGACTTCCACCGTTTCATTATCTTCCTGGGCCACGAATTCAACGACAAGGTGCGCTTCTTCTCGGAACTGGAAGTGGAACACGCCCAGACGGACAAGGATGGTGGCGAAGTGGCCATGGAGCAGGCCTACCTGGAATTCGACCTGGGTCCCGACACCGTCAGCCGCGCCGGTATCTTCCTGGTGCCCGCGGGCATCATCAACGAGACCCACGAACCCCCCACCTTTTATGGCGTGGAGCGCAACCCGGTGGAAAAAAACATCATCCCCACCACCTGGCGTGAAGGCGGCGTGAGCCTCAGTGGACGCATCCAGCCTGGCCTGAGCTACGATCTGGCCCTGCATTCCGGCCTGGAAACCGGTCTTATGTCTGGTACGAAAACCATCAACTACGCCGTACGCAAGGGCCGCAACGCCGTGCGCGAAGCCGCCGCCAATGACCCGGCCATCACCGCGCGCCTCAAGTGGACCGGCCTGCCCGGCCTGGAAGTGGCCGCCACCGTGCAGCAACAAGGGGATATCACCCAGGGCAGCGACAGTACCGCAGGCAGCGCCACCCTGCTGGAGACCCACGTGGTCTGGCAGAAAGGCCCCATGGGCCTGCGCGCCCTGTACGCCACCTGGAGCCTGGAAGGGACGGGCCCCGCCGCCGTTGGCGCCGACGAGCAGACCGGCTGGTACATCGAACCCGCCTACAAGGTGACCCCCAAACTGGGTTTGTTTGCACGCTACAATCAGTGGGATAATCAGGCCGGTGACAACACCGACAGCGAATACGCACAAACCAATATTGGTGTCAATTACTGGCCCCACCCCGACGTCGTTATCAAGGCGGATTACCAGACACAGGACGTGCCTGCCGGCAAGGATGAATTCCAGGGAATCAACCTCGGCGTCGGTTACCAATTCTGACGGGATCCAATGCCAATTCGTTTCAGCCTGATCTTTATCCTGCTGGTGATCAGCTCACTGGCCCTGGCACGCGGCGTCTACCAGACGCCGCGTGACTTTGTGGCCGAGGCCTTTGCCGGTGATCCCCCCAAGCCCAAGGTGTTGTGGATCACCAAAAAACTGCGCCCGGCAGTGCAGAAGATCATGGGGCACAAGCTGAACCGCCTGCGCATCCGCTACTGGCGGCGCGACGGCCGCAGCGCCTGGGTGCTGGAGGAAATCGGCAAGGAAAAACCCATCACCGTGGGCCTGATCGTCAAGCGGGATGCCCAGGGCAACAGCCGGCTGGAAAGTATTCGCGTGCTGGAGTACCGGGAGAGCCGGGGCGACGAGGTGCGGCAGGCCTTTTTCCGCGACCAGTTCAGTGGCGCGACGCTGACCGCGGACCAACAACTGGACCGCCCCATCGACGGCATCTCCGGCGCCACCCTGTCGGTGCGCGCCCTCACCAAGCTGGCGCGGCTGGCGCTGTTTCTCGATCAGCAACTGGATAGCGCAAAAAACTAACCACCTAACATGAAATCGAAACCCCATCCCCCCGCCCCCCCGCAGGTACCGGTGCACCGCCCGCCACCTCCCCGGGTGCCGCTACGCGTGTGGTATGCCTGGCACCGGCGTATCGGTGTTACCGTGGCCCTGTTCGTCATCCTGCTTACCGTTACGGGGATTATCATCAATCACGGCCACGGCCTCGGCCTGGACAAGTCCTATGTGCAGAACCGCCTGCTGCTGGACTGGTACGGCATCCGCGCCCCCGCCGCCGGTGATGCCTACCGCGTGGATGACCACTGGGTGGTGCAACTGGGGGAACGGGTCTATCTCGCCTCCGCGGACAAGATCACGGAACTGCCCGGCAATGGCGGCGCCCTGCGTGGCGCCGTGACCCTGGGCGAGGTCTTTGTCATCGCCCGCGAGGGGGAACTGATCCTGCTCACCCCCGAGGGGGAAACCATCGAGCGCATCGGCAACGCCGGCGGCCTGCCTGCCGGGCTGCAAAACATTGGCGTGGAAAACGGCGCGCTGGTGCTCAAGGCAGCCCATGGCCTTTACACCACCGACGACAGCTTCCTCGACTGGCAGCACACCGAGATCGGCGGTAAACCCTGGCAGCAGCCACAAGCCCTGCCCGAGCCCATCTACCAGCGCCTCGCCGCCCGCTATCGCGGCCATGGCCTGACCCTGGAACGCACCCTGCTTGACCTGCACAGCGGGCGCATTCTCGGCGACTGGGGGGTGTGGCTGATGGATGCCGCGGCGCTGGCCATGCTGCTGCTCGCCCTCAGCGGCGTCTGGGTGTGGTGGCGGCGTCAGCGGCGTTGAAACCTGCTGCAGATGCAGGCGGTGTTGTCTGCCACTATGGACGCAACAACTTCCTGAGGGTTTTGAGCAGTCCCGCATCCGCCCAGTCCCGGCTGCCCACGGCGCGATAGACGATACGCCCCCGGGGATCGATGATCAGCGTGGTGGGCAGACCGATTACCGGATATTGCCTGATGACGCTGGAATCCGTGTCCAGCAACACGTCGTAGCTCATGGGGTAATCCGCGGTAAAGGTAAACACGGTATCCGCACCCTCGCCCACGTTGATGGCCACGATCCTTACATCTTCACCGGCCAGCAACCGATGCGCCTTCTCCATGGAGGGCAGCTCCTCCCGGCAGGGCGGACACCAGGTGGCCCAGAAATTCAGCACCACCACCTTGCCGCGGTAATCCGCCAGGCGATGTCGCTTGCCGTCCATATCCGGCAGATTGAAATCCGCCGCCAGCGGTTTGTCTGCAAGGGGATGCAGGGCCTCCCCCGCCAGCAGGGGCGGGCTAATCATCACTGACAACAACAAAAAACCATAACGTAAAATAGTCATTTGCTCACTCGCTGGAAGCCGGTTGCGGATGCACATCGAGCGCACATTGCATAGCAGGTATCGTCGCGGTTTTGGTTTCACCGTCCTTTTGCCAGACGATGTGCAAATCGAAACGCGCACCGGGTTTCAGGCCAAAGGTGATCATGCCCCAATTGTAGTCCCCCGCCAGCAACCGGTGCCTGCTGGGCAACAGTGACCACTCGAAGGCGATGCGCGCCGCTGCCGGCACCTGACGTTGCTGCCATAGCGCCAGCCAGGCCTCCTTTGAATAGATACCCTGCGATGCGTCCTTTCCCCTGGGCAGAATCCGCCAGTCGGCGAGATCATAGGTGATCACCGTATCCGCCGTCGCCGGCGCGGTATTTTTGTAAATGGTCTGAAACACACAGCGCTGAGCAATACGCTCCGCATCCTCGGCACGAAATTGGCGGGCGGAAAAAAACGCCCGGGTCTGATCGGGCAGACGCTGTATCCAGCGAATCGACATGCCCTCACTTTGCCACTGCCAGTAGGGCAGCTGGGCATTGTCATCCGTGCCTGTCTCAACCTGAGCCGGGAGTGCGGCAGGCAGACACAGGCAGAGCAGAAATGACAGCGGTCGACGGAAAAACACATTGTTTCTCATGTCGACATTCTGCCCTATTCACACCTGTCAGGCATTGTAATTTCGCACCAGACCCCACATATTGCAATTATCCTGCTGCTTACACGACCCACAGGTCCGTCATGACCCATCATTTGCGTAGGCTCATTATAGTCAGTGTACTCATCGCTCTGGGCATCGCCCTGGGCTGGTACTGGTCGAAACCCAAACCCGTGGCGGTGCGCGTGCACGCCGTGGACCGGGGAACCGTCGAGTCCACCGTGGCCAATACCCGCGCCGGCACCGTCAAGGCCTGCCAGCGCGCCCGGCTCTCCCCCGCCGTCGGCGGACTGATCGATCGACTGCCCATCGAGGAAGGCGAGCACGTCAAGGCCGGACAGTTACTGTTATCCCTGTGGAACAGGGATCTCGACGCGCAACTGAAGCTGGCCGAACGCGAGGCCGTGGCCACCACCGCCCAGGCCACGGAAGTCTGCGTAGTGGCCGAGGTGGCCCGCAACGAGGCCGATCGCCTGGTAAAACTGCGCCAGCAGAAACTCGCCTCCGACGATGACACCGAACGCGCCGTGGGTGACGCCAAGGCCCGCGCCGCCGCCTGCCTGGCCGCCAGGGAATCGCGCCGCGTGGCAGAGGCAAAGATCGCGGTCAGCAAGGCCAACCTGGAGCGCACCCGCCTGCTCGCCCCCTTCGACGGCGTGGTGGCCAAGATCAATGGCGAACTGGGTGAATACGTCACCCCCTCCCCTCCCGGCATCGCCACTCTGCCGACCGTCGATCTCATCGACGACAGCTGCATGTACATTTCCGCGCCCATCGACGAAGTGGACGCAGCGAAGATCAAGCTGGGTCAGGCCGCGCGCATCTCCCTGGATGCCTTCCCGCAAAAGACCTTCGCCGGCAAGATCCGCCGCATCGCCTCCTTCGTGCTGGAGATCGAGAAACAGGCGCGCACCGTGGATGTGGAAGCCGATTTCGTGCACCGCGAGGACTACGCCAATCTGCTGGCCGGCTACAGCGCCGACCTGGAGATCATCCTCGCCACCCGCGCCAATGCCCTGCGCATCCCCACCGAGGCCCTGCTGGAAAGCAACCGGGTGCTGGTCTATTCCGCCGATGACGGGCGACTGCATGAACGCAAGATCGAGACCGGCCTGTCTAACTGGAAGCTGACGGAGGTGACCGCCGGCCTGCAGGAAGGAGACCTGGTGGTCATCAGTGTCGACCGGGAAGGTGTGGAAGATGGGGCTTTGGCTTCGCCAGAGGAAAGATAAAAGGGAAAAGATTAAAGGTAAAACAATATCAACTTTCATTGGCCCCCGTTAACTTGCCTGTTGTTTTAGGGCAACCTTTGAAACAATGGGAAAACAATGAACCATGCGGCATTGGAGACATGAATATCGCGGCCTTTTTCCATCATTCCGGCGAATGCCGGAACATAAGCGCGAAGCGCGTTGAACGCCACAGGCGGCCCGAAGGGTGAGCGCAGCGAATAATCCAGTGATCCCGGTAGCTTACCGGATCCCGGCCTCGGCAACTGCTGCTGCGTTGCTCTACCTCCTGCATCCATACAGTCGTTCGCCGGGATGACAACTCTGAACTTATTAAGGGTCTCAAAATTGGTTTAACAGACATCGGTGAGCATTAGTCATATTGGGTATGCCTGACGCGTCAGTGAGTGAAGGCAAGTTATCACATAGCACGCTTGTACAATGTCAAATTCGGTGGGAGCGCCTTTCCAGGCGCCCCCACACGAGGAAATAACCCTGTAGAAATTATTTTGAGACGATTTAATAACAGGACATTAGCAGTGATCAACTTTTCTCTTTTCCTTTTGCTTTTGCTCTTTCATCTGCCCTTACAATGATCCAGTTAACCGACATCCAACGTATCTTTCAGGTGGGAGACCAGCAGGTTCACGCCCTGCGTGATATCAACCTGCACGTTGGCACCGGGGAATACATCTCCATCATGGGACCCTCAGGCTCGGGCAAGTCCACACTGCTCAATATAATCGGCCTGCTGGATCGCCCCACTGCCGGACACTACCTGTTGGACGGGCAGGACGTCACCACTCTGTCCGAGGAACAACAGGCCCACACCCGGCGGGAAAAGATCGGCTTCGTGTTTCAGTTCTTCCATCTGGTACCCCGCCTCACCGCAGCACAAAATATCGCCCTGCCCCTGGTGCTGGCGGGCGTCCCCGAGAAGGAACGTGAGGAAAAGGTGCAAAAGGCGCTGCAACAAATGGGCATCGCCAACCGCGCCGACCATCGGCCCGACCAGCTCTCCGGCGGCCAGCGTCAGCGTGTGGCCATTGCCCGCGCCACGGTAATCGGCCCCGCGGTATTGCTGGCCGATGAACCCACCGGCAATCTGGACAGCACCTCCGGCCACGAGGTGATCAAGATCCTCGAGCAACTCAATAACGAAGGACTGACGCTACTTGTAGTTACCCACGATGAATCCCTGGGTCGCCGCGCCACACGCCGTATTCACATGATGGATGGCGCCATCGTGCAGGACACCACACAGACAGACTCTACAGACGCGCCATGAAAACCCGCGACGCCCTGCTCTTCGCCCTGGATTCCCTGCGTGGCTACCACACCCGCACCGGGCTGATGCTGCTGGCCATGGCCATTGGCGTGGCCTCGGTACTGCTACTCACCTCGCTGGGAGAGGCGGCACGCCGTTACGTGCTCGGTGAATTCGCCTCCCTGGGCACCAACCTGGTGATCGTCATGCCCGGCCGTGCCGAGACCAGTGGCGGCAATCCCGCGGTGGTGTTCGGCGGCACCACCCGCGATCTCACCTTGGAGGACATGCAGGCCATGGCGCGCTCCCCGGGCATCCGTTATGTGGCGCCCATCGCCCTGGGTTCGGCGGCAGTCTCCCACCAGGACCTGAGCCGCGAGGTGCCCATCCTCGGCTCCACCGCGGACCTTATCACCATCCGCCACTGGCAGATGGCCCAGGGCCGTTTTCTGCCCAAGGGCGACGTGGCTCGTGGCAGTCCGGTGACGGTGCTGGGGCTCAAGGTGAAAGAGGAATTGTTTGGCAGCCGGCGGGCCATCGGCGAGTGGGTGCGCATCGGCGACCGCCGCTTCCGTGTCATCGGCGTCATGGCCTCGGAAGGACGCTCCATCGGTGTGGACGTGCAGGATGTGGTGATCATCCCGGTGGCCAGCGCGCAACAATTATTCAACACCCAGAGCCTGTTCCGCATCCTGGTGGAAGCCCGCCGCCGGGAGGCCATCCCACGGGTGATCGAACACCTGAAGCAGACCATTCGCAAACGCCATCAGGGCGAGGAAGACGTCACCATCATCACCCAGGACGCGGTACTGGCCACCTTCGACAAGATCCTCCAGGCCCTGACCCTCACCGTGGCCGGTATCGCCGCCATCAGCCTGGCGGTGGCGGGCATCCTGATCATGAACGTGATGCTGGTGGCGGTGTCGCAACGCACCACCGAGATCGGCCTGCTCAAGGCGCTGGGGGCGCCGCGGCGGCAGATCATCGGCCTGTTTCTCACCGAGGCGGGACTGCTCTCGGCACTGGGGGCCGGCCTGGGCCTGTTCATCGGCCAGCTGGGCAGCCTGGCCATCGGTTATTTCTATCCGGCCCTGCCCCTGGGCGCGCCCTGGTGGGCCTTTGTCGCCGCCATCGCCGTGGCCCTGGGCACGGGCCTGTTGTTCTCCCTGTTACCGGCGCGGCGGGCGGCGCGACTGGACCCGGTACAGGCACTGGCGCGGCGCTGATTAACCATGCTCAGCAAGGACTTCATTCGACTCACCACCTCGTCCATCGTGGCCAATCGCCTGCGCAGCGCGCTGACCATGCTGGGCATCGCCGTGGGGATCGCCTCGGTGGTACTGCTCACCTCCATCGGTGAGGGAATACACAAATTCGTGTTAGACGAATTCACCCAGTTCGGCACCACCCTGGTGGCCATCAACCCCGGCAAGGCCACCACCCTGGGCACCCCGGTGGGCATCATGGGCACGGTGCGGCCATTGAGCATCGACGACGCCGAGGCCCTGCGCCGGGTGCCGCGCACCTATGCCCTGGTGGCCGGGGCCTGGGGCAATGCCGAGGTAAAGGCGGGCAACAAGCGCCGCCGCTCCATGGTGCTGGGCACCGGGCCGGCCATGCCCGAGGCCTTTTCCATGGCCGTGCGCAGCGGCCGTTTTCTGCCCGCCGACGATCCCCGCAGTCCCCGCGCCTTCGCCGTGCTGGGGGCAAAACTGCAGCATGAATTATTCGGCAACGCATCCCCCCTGGGCCGCTATGTGCGTATCGGCGGCGATCGTTACCGGGTGATCGGCGTGATGGCCGGCAAGGGACAGGTGCTGGGCATGGATCTGGACGATGCGGTGTACATCCCGGTGGCCCGCGCCCTGGAGCTGTTCAACCGTGACGGGCTGATGGAGATCGACCTGCTCTACGACAAGGGCGCCAATGTGGACGAGGTAGTGGCCGGCATCAAGCGCATCCTCGTCAACCGCCATGGCCGCGAGGATTTCACCATCACCACGCAGCAACAGATGATGGACGTGCTGGGCAATGTGCTCAATGTGCTGACCTTCGCCGTGGGCGCCCTGGGCAGTATCTCGCTGGTGGTGGGCGGCATCGGCATCTTCACCATCATGACCATCGCCATCGCCGAACGCACCGGCGAGATCGGCCTGCTGCGCGCCCTGGGGGCGGAGAGCGGCCAGGTGCTGGCGCTGTTTCTGGGTGAGGCCGTGGTGCTGGCCGGGCTGGGGGGGATAGCCGGCCTGTTGCTGGGCATCGGTGGCGCCCAACTGCTCAGCGTCGTCCTGCCCGCCTTGCCGGTGCACACCCCCTGGATGTACGTGGCCATCGCCGAAGGCCTGGCCATTGTAATTGGTATCATCGCCGGCGTGGTGCCGGCACAACATGCCGCGCGCCTGGACCCGGTGGAGGCGCTACGCGCCGAATAATGACACATGCTGGATAAAATTTATCCAGCCTAGAACCTGTCAAGGCCTGTTTTGGGGCAGCAACACGGCGCTGTCAGTAATTCTCAAAAATTGCTACAGGGTTATTACTCCATGTGGGATCGCCTTTCCAGGCGCGAATCGCGCCTGGAAAGGCGATCCCACAGCGTTTGCCATCGTGTGAATCGCTATGGATAACTTACATTCACACATTGCACCTTCAGGCATCCCCAAGGGAATGTATGCCCATCGTTGTCCGTTAAACCAATTTTGAGACCCTTAATAACAGGCCCCCACAAAAGCGGCTGGCAAATTTGTTCATAATGGGCATTATTACCGGTTGTCACGGGCAAACGCTCCGGAAAATGCCTGATAAACTTAAGGAACCTCTGATTAATTCTGTGACAGCGAGATTGTGAGATGAAATTATTCAGCGCAAGGCGCGGATCGCAGCCAATAGCGGGACTATTGGCAAGATTCGCAATGCCGCGATGGATGATCTCAGTCGCAAGATCGCGTTCCATGAATTAATCAGAGGTTCCTTAATACACCGGGAAAATAAAAAGAATCCCTCCCGGCGCTTGTACGACCAGGGCAGGATGAACAGGGCAGTAAAAATCAGGGCAGGGAGATACATCAATGAAAACACACCAATCAATCCACATATTGCTCATAATTTTGATCGGCGGCGTCTCTTGGCTGCCTGCTTCCAGTTATGCCGACCATCCACATGCTACGCAGGCAGTCATGGAACAAACCCGACCCAACACCAATGACTCCATGGCCACAGGCACTGAAGCGGGAACTATCGATAGCACTGCCGCACTCTCCACCGCCGCAGGAGCTCAAGGCGACGATACTGAAGAATCTCCCAGCAATGCCGGGGGAGCAGCCAAGGGGTGCGCCGCCGGTGCCGCCGTGGGTACGGCCCTCGCCCCCGGTGTCGGCACGGTGGCGGGGTGCATAGTCGCAGGAATATGGGGCTGGCTTTGGTAACCAGTAGCACTGGAACCCAAAAAGCGGCAACAGACCCGCGATGAATTTCGGCGCACGATTTTCCGAGTTCGGCATGACCGGTGCGGTATTCTGGATTGCCCAGATACTGTTGTTTACCGTCGGTACCGGCCACATCCACGGAGCAGATATTCTTGCCTGGACGGAACACTATGTAGGCACGGACAGCACACAGTCCAGCGTCCTGCAGGACGCCACCGGTTCCCTGCTCACGGTATTCGGCCTCATTGGCATTTTTGTCACCGGAATGATCCTGGACATGATCGGCTCGATTTTTTTCATGCAAGAAATGCGCATCTTCGGCAGACATATCAATAATAACCAGGACTGGCTCGATGGCCTGGCCGGCCAATGCCCGGCCAGCATCAACCAGGACTACGAGGATTTCAAAAGCGAGTTCTCCGAATCCCTCACCTCACTCAAGGAAAGATTTCGTCACCTGTTCGATCCCCGGGTTTTTTATCGCCGACTGGCCCTGCGTTTTCATTTCCGCCACCTGCAGACCTACCTGCTTTCCTATATCCATGTGTATTCTGACAATGGCTCCTCCGACCAGCTCATGGACCATGTGCATGTCTGGCGCACCGCTCGCGCCATCTCCATGGCCCTGTTCATCATTGCCATCGAGGCCATTTACCTGATCAAGGACTTTTCCTTCGACTGGCTGTTCTGTGAAGGCTCGGATTGCACCCGCCCCGAGTGGGTATCCATGATACTGATCCACCTCGCGCTCCTCGGTCTGGCCGCCATGCTTACCCTTAAATCCTATAATCGTATGTGTTATTCCCTGTTCACCCTGGCCTGTGCCACCAACAACAGCAAAGCCCCATAAAACAACCTTCCAATATTGCACCTTTTCCTTGCCAGGAGATTTCCCTTGCCTTTGCCCACCGGTAGGATTAATTTTTAGTCGCCAGCGCAACACCCAGCAAACACAATGCCAAGGAGGCTTTGCTCACATGCCCCAACGTCTTCCCCTGTTTCGCGCCGCCCGCCTTGTGGGCATCTCCCGCGGCACCCTGCAGCGGCGCATTCATGATGAGGGTATCGACACCTTCGAGGGGCAGATCCTCGTCGACGACCTGGTCAAACTGTTTCCCCATACCCCACTGGAACAGGATTCGGAATACGAGCGCGTCCAGCACATCAAGAAACACGCCTTTGCCAAACGCGTCCGTGAACGGCTGATGCCCAGCGCTGAGGTGTTGGCGGCCCGCGTGGCAGAACTGGGCCGCGAACTGGCCGCCACCCGCGCCCATCTGTCGCTGTATCAAACCATTCTCGAACAGATCACCCTGCGCCTGCGCGAGGCAGGCGAAAACCCCAGTAAAAAAGAGGTTCACGGACTGTTACACTGGATCAAGGGAATACTGGCTGAGCCCCCAGCGCCCAGCGACCCGCGCAAGGATTTATTCGTCAACGACACGGTACTCCGCATCATGGCAGCACACGTCAAGATTCAGCCCAGCAACCACGAATTCTGGTTAGAAGGTAACGACTCTCTGTTAGACGCAGGAGTTCGCGCAGGCCTGGCTCTCAACTATGGCTGCACCAGCGGCAGTTGCGGCCTGTGCAAAGCGCGGGTAATCAGCGGTGAAGTAAAAAAGATCCGCCATCACGACTATGTGCTCAGCGAGGCGGAAAAGAACATGAACTATATCCTCATGTGCTCCTGCACCGCCGTCAGCGACGTGGTGCTGGAGGCCCTGGAGGCCAGCAGCGAGGCAGACATCCCCTTTCAGGAGATCAGCACCAGGGTCAAACGCATCGAGCGGCCCAGCAACGACATGCTCCTGCTGCATCTGCAGACACCGCGCGTGCAACGCCTGCGCTTTCTGGCGGGGCAGTCCGTGCATTTGTCGCTGGGCAATAGCACCGGCGCCGAACTACCCATCGCCAGTTGTCCCTGTGACGACCGCAACCTGCTTTTTCATATTCCCTGTACGAAGGATTCCGCCTTTTGTGCAGCCGTCAATAACCTGAAAAAGGGAGACCCGGTCACTGTCACAGGCCCCGAAGGTCAGTTCCTCCTCAACGAGGACTCACAACGCGGGCAAATCTACATTGCTTATGGCGCCGGCTTCGCCCCCGTCAAGAGCATCATCGAACACGCCATGGCCCTGGAGCTCCCAAGCGAGATGGATCTGTATTGGATCGTGGACAAAGAGGATGAACTGTACCTGCACAACCTCTGCCGTTCCTGGGACGATGCCCTTGAAAACTTCAATTATCATCCACGGGTGAACCGTGATGCCCTTGAGACATTGCTTTCCACCCCGGAAACGCTCAGAAAGCGGGATGTCTACCTCGCAGGCCCCGAAGACCGCGTCCTCTCTGCCAGTGAACGGTTACTTGCCGCGGGCCTGCCACCGGGACAGTTGAAAAGCTGTATTCTTTCCCCCGTCTGATTCATCCAGCGGCTGGGGCAACGCATCCTCTTCCACCTCAATCTTCTGTGCCAGATTAAGAACCTGGTTCCCTCTCTCCCAAAACAGGCTGTTGGTTGGTGACATGCCGCGCACAGCTGGCAGTATCAACAGCTTTTTGTCGAAATACTTTACACATGGACAACTTATAAGTTGACGGGATTACTAGGCTATTGATTACCATTGATAAATTTTTATGGCATATAAATTGCCTTTATAATTTTTTGCGGCAAAACAAACAGCCTTTTAACAGGGAGAACGTTATGGGATTTAGACAAACAGCCAGGTTTTCGGGAAGAGGATTATCAACAAACTTCTTCTCCGTCGGCATCTTCATCGCCCTCGCAAGCCCCGCCTTATCCTTCGCCATGCCCACCACCATCAACTATGATGCACTGGAATTCAATTCCAGCGGACAAAGTATGTGGGGCGCCGGTAATGCACCCGGGCTGGATATCGACCGCTTCCTCGGAGTGGAATGGAACGAGAGCGTCACTGTTGGCGGATTTACCGGAGGCATCGAAACCGTCACCGTCTCATACCCCCATCCTCACCTGCCTTCCGGATGGGAGTGCCATGGCGTTTTATGCACCAGCGGCCATTTCCATAATTCAGGGACCATCCACGAGCACACAGAAAACCTCGGCACCATTGACACCACCACTGGAGCACAGGCCACCGCACGTACTTCCGGCAAAGTGGGGTTTCAGTTCGGATTGAGCGTCGACAGCGGCTCCGTTGAAACCACAGTGGATTTTGACGCCGACCTGTTAGTGCCGGACTCCAATGTCCTGCGGCCCAATGAATTTTTCGGCCTCAACCCGAACAGTTCTCTGGTGGGCGGACAGTTGGCCACCAACTTCCCTGAATTGTCCGCCAGCCTGGACGCCATTGTCGGTGTTCGCGCCAGCGTGGACGGCGAGGTTTGCGCAGCTCTGCTGGGTTGTCAAACCGCCAGCACCGGCCAATTGGGTTTTGCAGACCAAACCATCCCCATTGTCTCCTTCAACGAAAACTCAAACGGACAGATCAAGATATTAGGCGCGCTGGATCCTGCACTATTTCAGTTTGACAATGAAATTAACATCCCCAGCACCATTCCCGGCGGCAGCTTTGGTGGCGTAACGGTTCATGTGCCGGATGCGGATGCCAGCGGTGGCGTGGTCGGCAACAAGCTCGTGGCCAGTGGTCAGGATGATCTCATCAAACTCACCGCCGATCTTGACGGCCTGGCTCTCGCTCCACTAGGGCTGCCCGGCGGCGGCATCAGTGTTAATGCCGGCATTCTTTCCGTTAGTGCAGATCTGATCGATATCGACACTGGCCCCATTCTGACCATTGTGCAGAATTTCGAGTACACCCCCACACTGCTGGTGGATCTCGTTTTCGACAATCCTGTGATGATTGCCGGCATGGCCGCGGCACAGACCTCCTGGTCTGGACTGTGGAGTGCTCTGCCGGATATTGCCTTGTTGTCCCGCAAGACCCTGGTAACACCCACCTTCTCCGTGCAGGGCATGCTCACCAACAATACCTTGCTCGGCATAGACGGCATATTCCAGTTAGACATCCTCAAGGCCAGCTTTGCCCTGGAGGCCCTGGGTCTGAGCTTTGACCTGGGGCAGGTCGGGCCGCTCTTCCAGGTGCTGGAACGAAGCAATCTCTTCAACACTCCACCACTGTTCAGCAACACCTTCGCACTCAGCGGCTTTCAAAGTATTCAGGGGGATGCCTTCCTGATCCGCACCGTTCCGGAACCGGGAACAATTGTGTTGTTTATTACCGGGCTGTTGTTTATCGGCTTCAAGGTAAGGTCAGTCTCCCTTACTGACGCTGACAAGCAATCCTCTACAGGCGCAAAAAAACTCACCACCGCCTGGTAATTTCTTCATAGTCGGGTTTTGGTGCCTTGTTCTTTATAGCAACGTAACCAAAATCCGACGAATGAAGTCTCAGTCACACCCTTCTTTTCTCAATCGCGTTTATCGGCTGCGGAAAATATGCCAGAGGGTTTTCTGATCGGGAAACCCCGTGGCCTTGAGGTTCGCTGACAACTGGTATTTTTTCAGCGCCGCCTCTATATCTGCATTCCAGTCCGATGCCGGAGTTTTGGAAAACATCTTCTTTTCCAGCAATATGGTCTGCATATCCATCAAAGTTTTCGCATAGACTTGAGTCTGATAATCCCCCACACGGACCGTCACCATCGGAGAGACATTTTTCAACCTGTCGTCACGCAGACGAAGCACAATAGCGTCCATCACTGGCCCCAACAAATCATCTGGATGGGATTCACAATGCTTGTTAATCAATGCCGCCAATAATTCGGTGGATGCATAAGGCGTCATTTCATAGGTTTCCTTCTCCAGCTTGTTGACCGCGGTAAGGTAGCCGTCCATCCATCCTCCCATCATCATGTAGGCTGGAGATGCCTTTTTACGCTCCGCCACAAAGGTCTTGCAATTCAATAGCCCGGCACCATGAATAGCATAACGTCCCAGATCATCAGCCGCATTGGCGGCCAGGGGAGACAGCAAGCCAATGCAGATACAACTCCGTATAATGTGCTTCATATTGAACTCCATTTGATATATACCCGTCCGATACTACTAAGGCCACAGACAACAAACAACGTAAACTCCCCGGAGTTCCAACATGCTGAAAATCTCCCACAAGGTCGCCATCCCCGACAACGAAATCGAACTGTCCGCCATTCGCGCCCAGGGGGCCGGCGGACAAAACGTCAACAAGGTCTCCTCCGCCATTCATTTGCGTTTCGATATCAACGCCTCTTCGCTGCCGGATTTTTACAAGCAACGCCTGTTGAAGAAGAAGGACCGGCGCATCAACAAGGATGGCGTCATCGTCATCAAGGCCCAGCAATACCGCAATCAGGAAAAGAATCGCGCCGCCGCACTGCAACGCCTGCAGACACTGATCAAAAGCGTGACCGTGAGCACAAAGCCACGCCGCCCCACCCAACCCAGCAAAGCCGCCAAACAACGCCGCCTGGACAGCAAGATCCGCCGGGGCAGAACCAAACAATTGCGTGGCCGGATCAATAGTGACTAGAGTCTATTCATACTATCAACCTGGCTATCAAACAAATAGGTCGTCCTGATCTATTTGATGGACGCCCGCGAAATACAGCCGCAGCCATGCGAAGGCGCAACTATGCGAAGTTACAGGTTTTTCGCGGTCTTACATTGGCTTGCGCCAATGGCGGTACATCCGTGTGCCGCATTATGAACCCGACAATATTGGTTGCCAGGTTATTAATCGTCTCAAAATAATTGCAACAGAGTTATTTCCCCGTGTGGGAGCGCCTTTCCAGGCGCGAATCGCGCCTGGAAAGGCGCTCCCACAGGATAAGAATAAATCGCTTATTTAATAGTGGCAGGGCGAAGCCCTAGCTCAGCCGCAGATTATCTATCAGCCGGGCCTCACCCAGCCAGGCGGCGCTGAGCAATATGCCATCCTTGTCTTGTGGATCCGCTGGCTGCAGGTCCGAGCTGCGGCGCAGTTCGAAATACTCCGGACGGAAGCCTGCGTCTTGCAGTTGCGCCATGGCCTGCGTACACAGTTTCACGGAGTCTTCTGCGCCGGCCTCTATTTGTTGTTTGACCTCTTGCAGGGTCTGATACAGCAGGGCGGCCGTCTGGCGTTCCTCGTCGCTGAGATACTGATTGCGCGAACTCATGGCCAGCCCATTGGCTTCGCGCACCGTGGGGATGCCGATGATCTCCACCGGAAAACACAGCTCGGCGGTGAGGCGGCGGATGACCAGCAATTGCTGGAAATCCTTTTCGCCGAACAGCGCCACGTCCGGCAAGCTCATGTTGAACAGCTTGGCCACCACGGTGGCGACGCCGGTGAAGTGGCCGGGGCGGAATTCGCCTTCGAGGATGTCGCCGATGCCCGGCACCTCAACCCGGGCCTGTTGCTCGAAGCCATGGGGATAGACTTCGTCGACCGAGGGGGCGAACACCACCTCCGGCGCCGCGGGCATAGCGCCGAGTTTTTCACAGTCGGCGGCCAGGGTGCGGGGGTAGCGCTCGAAGTCCTTGCCGTCGCCACCCACGTTGGTGAATTGCATGGGGTTGACGAAGATGCTCACCACTACGCGCTCGGCCCGTTGCCGGGCCTCTTCCACTAACTGCAAATGGCCGGCGTGGAGGTTGCCCATGGTGGGAACCAGGGCGATGCGTTGGCCCGCCGTGCGCCATTGGCTGACGGTGCTGCGAAGTTCTGCGACCGTATCAATGATGTTCATACGCTGAAATATCAATCGTCTCAAAATAATTGCCACAGGGTATTTCCCCTGTCTGGGAGCGCCTTTCCAGGCGCGATTCGCGCCTGGAAAGGCGTTCCCACCGTGTTTGGCATTGTAGAAGTGCGCTATGGAATTGGCTTGTGCTCACTCACTGTACCTTCAGCAGGATAGTGAAGATTCACCGATGTCTGTTAAGACTCTTCGTAAATACGCACGCGCTAAAAAGTATGCTCGTCCGCGGGAAAGCTGCCATCCTTCACTGCCTGCACATAGGCGCGCACGGCGCCACGGATGTCGCCGCCCTGTAGCAAGAAATCCTTGCTGAACTTCGGCCGCTTGCCGGGGGTGATACCCAGCATGTCGTAGAGCACCAGCACCTGGGCATCGCAGTGCGGGCCGGCGCCGATGCCGATCACCGGGATCGCCAGCGCGGCGCTGATCGTTGCCGCCAGTGCCGAAGGCACGCACTCTAACAATAAACAGTCGGCCCCGGCGTCTTCCATGGCGCGGGCATCCCGCAGCATGGCCTCGGCCTGTTCATCGCTGCGCCCCTGCACCTTGTAGCCACCCAGCTTGTTCACCGACTGCGGCAGCAGGCCGAGGTGGGCGCAGACCGGGATGCCGTGTTCCGCCAGGTGGGCCACGGTCTCCACCATGGGCGCGCCGCCTTCCAGCTTGACCATGTGCGCACCGCCCTCTTTCATCAGCCGGCCGGCGGTGGCCAGGGCCTGGATGGGTTTGATATAGGTCATGAAGGGCATGTCGGCCATCACCAGGGCGTCGCCGCTGGCGGCGCGCACCATGCGGGTGTGGTAGACCATGTCCTCCAGCTTGACCGGCAGGGTGCTGTCCTGGCCCTGCAGGATCATGCCCAGGGAGTCGCCCACCAGGAGGATTTCCACCCCGGCCTCGACGAGGATCTGCGCGAAACTGGCGTCGTAGGCGGTGAGGCAGGCGATTTTTTCGCCGTCCTGTTTCATCTTGCGCAGGGTGGATGTGGTGATGCGGCTCACGGGGCCTCCTCACTCTAACAAAGAGTAGCGGTTCAAAGGTCGAATGAACCGGGGTTGAAATAGTGCCGGCCGCTGGTGGTCTTGTGCAGGCGCTCCACCAGCAGGGCATAGTCCTGCTGATTGTTCACCAGGTCAATATCCGCGGCGTTGACGATGAGCAGCGGGGTGGCCGAATAATGATAGAAGAAGCGGGTGTAGGCATCCACCAGCCGCTCCAGGTAGTTGGTTTCGATGAAGCGCTCGTAGTCACGGCCGCGCTTTTGCACCCGGCTGAGCAGCACGTCCACCGGGGCCTGCAGGTAGATCACCAGGTCGGGCTGCGGGGCGTCCACGGTGAGGTTGTTGTAGACCTGCTCGTAGAGTTGCAGCTCGTCGTCGTCCAGGGTGAGCTCGGCGAACAGGCGGTCCTTTTCCAGGATGAAGTCCGCCACCCGCACCGGGGCGAACAGGTCGGACTGGCGCAGCGCCTGGATCTGCTGGGCGCGCTGAAAGAGGAAGAACAGCTGGGTGGGCAGCGCGGCGTGGCGCGGGTTGCGGTAAAAGCGTTCCAGGAAGGGGTTTTCCTCGGCGCCCTCCAGCAGCAGTTCGCCGCCGAAGTCTTCCGCCAGGCGCTTGGCGAGGCTGGTCTTGCCCACGCCGATGGGGCCTTCGATGACGATGTAGCGGGGGATCTCCGCAGTGCTCATGTACGTCTGACTCTAAATTATGGTGTGACAACTGTGCCGAAAGTCGCGATAGCATAAACCCTCTGGCGGGAAAGCTTCGTCTTCAACTCCGACCACATCATTTATCCGTCATACCGGCGAAGGCCGGTATCCAGTGGTTTTAACGGCATTCTGGATGCCGGCATCCGCCGGCATGACGGAAAAAAGCATCTATTGGCATTCCCGGAGTTTTTCCAACGCGCCACGGGGACAGTCCGCCAGCAGCTCGGCCAGTGTCCCGCTCCCGGGGATGCGTAGGCGCTCCGTTTGCCCGGCCCATAGCTCCGCCAAAGGATACAGCACGAAGTTGCGTTCATACAGCCCCGGGTGGGGCACGGTGAGCTGGGGCAGGTCGATGGTTTCGTCGCCGTACAGCAGCAGATCCAGGTCCAGGGTGCGCGGACCCCAGCGCTCGCCGCGCTGGCGCTGGTGGGTGGTCTCCAGTTGTTGCAGGGCCCGCAGCAGGACCGGGGCGCCGAGGCCGGTATCCAGTTCCGCCACGGCGTTGAGATAATCGGGCTGATCCACGGGCACCCCCGGGCCGCTGAGCGGCGGGCTGCGGTACAGGGAGGAATGCCGGAGACGGCGGGTCTGCGCCAGGTTGTCCAGCTCGGCCAGGGCGGCGCGGATCTGGTTCTCGGGATCGGCCAGGTTGCTTCCCAGCCCGATGTAGGCCCGGGTCACGACTCCGGCTGACCCGCAGGGGATTTTCTGCGCCGGCGTCGGCGGCGTCTTTTTTGGGCGCCGCCAGCGGGGGCCTGCTGGGCCATGTCGGTGCGGTTTTCCGCATTGACGTCCTGATATTCCGTCCACCACTGTGCCAGGGGCTGGAGTTCGTCCTCGCCGGTCTCGGCGCGCAGCAGCAGGAAATCGTAGGCGGCGCGGAAGCGGGTGTGGGCGAACAGGCGTTCGGCACGCTTGCCGTTGCGCCGCTTGAGGCGCGCCTGCATCACCCAGATCTCGCGGGTCTGCAGGCTGAAGCGCTTGGGCAGGGAGACCCGGGCGATCTGCGCAGCGATGATCTCATCACCGGCCAGTTGCAGGGCCTGGATTTCGGACATGCCCTCGGCCTGCAGGGCCTCGGCCCGCTCGCGCACCGGCTCCCACAACAGCACGGCGAACAGGTAGGCCGGGGTCACCGGCTTGCCGGCGTCCACCCGCTGGTCGGTGTTCTCCAGGCCTTTGGCCACCAGGGTATGGGGAAAGCCGTGCTCCTCCCGAGCCAGGCAGGCGTCGGTGGCGGGAAACAGGTAGCGGAACAGGTCGTAGTGGCGCAGCAGCTCGAAGGTTTCAACGGCATAACCGGAGAGGAACAGCTTGAGCATCTCGTCGAACAGGCGCGCCGCAGGTATCGCCTCGAGACGCTCACCCAGGTGGGCAAGGGGCGCCTCACTGTGCGGGTGGATACGAAACCCCAGCTTGGCGGCAAAGCGCACCGCGCGCAGCATGCGCACCGGGTCTTCCTGGTAGCGCTGCTCGGCATCGCCGATGATGCGCAGCACCCCGGCCTTGAGGTCGGCCAGGCCGCCGGTGTAATCCACCACGGAGAAGTCACGGATGTCGTAATACAGGGAATTGACGGTGAAATCCCGCCGCCAGGCGTCGTCTTCCAGGTTGCCGTAGACGTTGTCGCGCAGGATCATGCCGTCTTCCACATGGCCGGTATCGCTGTTCTCGGCATCGTGGCCACTGCGGAAGGTGGCCACCTCGATGATCTCGCGGCCGAAACGCACATGCACCAGCTTGAAGCGCCGGCCGATGAGCCGGCTGTTACGGAACAACTCGTGGACTTCTTCCGGGTGGGCGTCGGTGGCGATGTCGAAATCCTTGGGTTCGCGGCCCAGCAGCAGGTCGCGCACCCCGCCGCCCACCAGGAAGGCCTCGAAACCGGCGGATTTGAGGCGGTACAACACCTTGAGTGCGGCCTCGCTGATGTGGTTCCGGCTGATGCAATGCTCGGACCGCGGAATCACGTCGGGCGCACCCGGCTTGTCTGTCAATTCGATGCTCAAAGGCTGTAAATCAAAAATGTGTATTGAATGCTGTTTATTGGGCTAAGGGCGCGTATAATAACACCTTTCCCGTGCCTGGCGCGGGGAATTTGCGCTCCCTTCGTCTAGTGGTTAGGACGCTGGCCTCTCACGTCGGTAACAGGGGTTCGAATCCCCTAGGGAGCGCCATCTTTTGCTTCTTTCCCATCCCCCGCCGCACTACTTTTCTTCTCGACTATGGTTTTGGCTTTCTCAGGCCGGTTTTTCTCAGACTTGGCTTTCTCAGGCCGCAGCGTCCGTCTCGCCCAACAAACGATTTATCACGGCCAGGAGTTCGCTGTGCTTGAAGGGTTTTTCCGCGAAGTGACAAATTCCCAGTTCAGCCATCCGTTCCGCCTGGGTTTGGTCCGTGTAACCGCTGCAGAGGATGGTTGGCAGCTGCGGGCGCAGTGTCTGCACCCGCCGGATCAATTCCATGCCCGCCAGACCCGGCATGGTCTGGTCACTGATCAACAAATCCGCCTCATCGGGATGGGCCTCAAAATATTCCCACGCCTCGATACTGTCCCCTATGGCAAGCACCTCGAATCCCTTGCGCGTCAACCAGGCCTGGAGAAAGCCCAGTACCGCCGGCTCGTCGTCCACCACCAGGATGCGCTTACCCTGCAGACCGACGCCCTCTACATGCCCATGAACCCCGGGCTCAACGGATGGTCTCTCACCCGGCAATGCGGGATTTTCCGTCAACAAGGGAAACATCAGGCGAAACGTGGTTCCCTGCCCGGGGGCTGAATCCACCCTGATATGCCCCCGATGGTCATGCACGATGCCATGCACCACCGACAGACCCAGGCCCGTGCCTTCGCCGACCTCCTTGGTGGAAAAGAACGGTTCAAACAAATGCGCCGCGGTTTCCTCAGGCATACCATCACCACTGTCCTGTACCGTGAGCATCACGTAACTCCCCGCCACCGACTGATGACAGGATGCACAGTCAAACGCGACCTGCGGCTCAACCTCGAGCCGCAGGTCGAGGCGTCCCTGACCATGCATGGCATCGCGGGCATTAACACACAGGTTCATCACCACCTGCTGCATCTGCACCGGCTCCATGTTGATCGTCAGGGATTCATCATCTGCCGGCGCGGTAAAATCCAGGTGAATGCTGGCAGGTAGCGTGGACTGTAACAGCTTCACGGTTTCCCGGATCGTGGGACGCGGATCCAGGGCGCTCATTTTTGATCCACCACTTCGGGAATAGACCATCATTTGCTGAATCAAGTCCCGCGCCCGCTCCCCGGCCTTGTATACCTGTCCCAGGTATTCCTGGAGTTTTTCCTGGCCTTCGCCCACACAACGGGTCAGTGCAAGATCAGTATAACCGTTGATACTGGCAAGGATGTTGTTGAAATCGTGGGCGATACCGGCGGTCAACTGACCAATGGCATCCATCTTCTGTGCCTGTTGCACCTGCTTTTCCATGCGCTGATGCTCCAATTTGAGACGTTTGTACTCAGTCACATCCTGAATATAAACGGACACACCCTGCGGGGAAGGATACACATACAGGGACAGCCAGCGGTCCAGAGGTTCATAGTATTCCTCAACCCACACCCGGCTTTGTTCCTGCATAGCGCGTCGCAGATGCACCTGAAAAAAATCCGCCACTTCCGGCATCACACTCCAGATACACTCCCCGCGCAATTGATACCATGTGGTGTTGAAAATGGTAGCCGCCGAGGGATTGAGATAGGTAAAGCGCCATTGATCATCTAACGAGAAAAAGCCGTCACTGACACGCTCCAGGGTTTCGTACATGCGATCACTACGGTTCTTCGCAATCATTTCCGCCTGCAATCGCTGCAACTCCAGGGCGGCGCGTTTGGCTGCGACACGCAATAGGGCGCGCTCAGTGGGCAAGTCATCACAAGGTTTGTCATTGATGGCGAACAAGACGCCAATCTCGAATCCGTCATTATTGAGCAAGGGTTCACCGCGATAGCTGACAGCACCGATCTCCTGCAGCAAAGGATCATCGGGATAGTATTCCGTCACCTGCTCAGAAACCGTCAACGCCTGCTTTAGCGTGCAGACATCATTACACGGGGTTCCTTCCAGCCGATAAGTGAATAACTCCCCTTCCGCACCCGTATCCCAAAAACCCATCAGTTCAATTTCATCACCACTATCCGTGATTTTTCCCACCCCGACCCAACGTACATTCAGGGCACTGGCAATGGAACTGGCAATGGAATGAAAGACATTCCGGCTCGGATCAGCCACTGTCAGTGACTCGAGGGCATTCAGTGTGCGATGCCTTTCCGACACATCTCGCACAATGGCAATACACTGGCCTGCACTGTCATGCTCGGGGAAATATTGCAAGAATATTTCCACAGGCACCAGGCGGCCTGATTTGTGGCGATGAATTGTTTCAAAGGTCAGGCTCTCGACATCTTCCGACAGCAAGGGCTGAAGCATCGAGCGAAATTGCCTTTCATCCATTTCTGGTTTGATGTCTGCCGGTGTCATACGCATCAACTCAGGCTCCGTATAGCCCACTTGCTCCACAGCACCCAGGTTGACATAGCTGAACAACAGACTTTGCGCATCGAAGATAAATACACTGTCGAGGGTTTGGTCCAGGAACTGCTTGAACTTGCTCAGGTCCCGTTGTGACAAGACCTGCTGGGTGATATCAGTACGAATCGAAATGTATTGTTGTGGTTTTCCGTTGTCGTCCAACACCGGCATGATAGTGGTCTGCACCCAATAGGGACTGCCATCCTTGCGCCGATTCTGTATTTGCCCCTGCCAGGTTCCACCCTGGGCAATCTTGCGCCACATACCACGAAAGAACTCTGGCGGGTGATTGTCAGACCTCACAATGCGATGATTCTGACCCAGCAGTTCTTCACGAGAATAACCACTGATCGTGCAAAACATGTCATTGGCATAGGTGATGATGCCTTTGACATCGGTGACAGAAATAATCGCATGCTGATCAAACACCCGTTGCAGGATACCCAAAGACGCTGTTCCGAACACGGATAGCCCGTCAGTCAGTGAGGAATGAGTAAAAGCCATCTTATTCCTTCCAACTGAGTGCGCCGGTGCGGCGTATGTTTTCAAACATCTCTGTACCCATATCCCGCTCCTCACCGGCCTCCAGGGAAAAATCACCAGGACGTGTGTGCAGAACTTCAAGAAACAAATGTGTCAGCTCGGGATCACGCCAGCCTTTTTCCATTTCTTCACGCATAATCGCGGTTATCTTTTCAACACTGAATGCTGGTTTGTATGGCCGTTCGCTGGCCAGAGCATCATAAATATCCGCCAGTTGAAATATTCTTGCCAGCAGAGGAATTTCTTCACCCTTTAGGCCATCAGGATAACCACCGCCATCCCAGCGCTCATGATGGTTGCGTACAATGGGCTGGGTCAGCACCATGCTTTTCAGACCACGTAACAATTCATCGCCAATGATGGTGTGCTGACGCATAACGACCCATTCTTCCTCTGTCAGCGGCCCCTGCTTGAGGAGAATGCTGTCCGGGATACCCAGCTTGCCAATATCATGCAGCACACCGCCTCGCCGCAGGGCCGTCAGCTCATCGGCATCCAGGCCCAGGGCCTCACCAATCACCACGGAAATGTGCGCCAGTCTCGAACAATGATCGCCCGTGTGTTCATCCCTTGCCTCCACCATGCGCGCCAGGGCAAACAACAAGGTCTCCGCATTTTCCAGTTGATCGGTAAGCCGCTTGTGCGCCGCCAGGTTATCGGTGCGCGCGATCAGTTCCATGGGATTATACGGCTTGTGGATAAAATCATTGGCGCCGGCCTGCAGGCTGTTGAGCAGCTCGATGCGATCGTTATTACCTGTCACCATGATGACCGGCAACAACTTGAGGCCCAACTCTTGACGTATCTGGCGGCACATTTCGTCACCATCCATACCCGGCATACGCTTGTCGGCAAGCACCACATCGAATTCTGTTTCACGCAGCATGGCCAGCGCCTCTTCCCCGCTCCCAGCCTCTGTCAAGGTGTACCTATCACTACTCAATACCTCTTTTTCAAGGTCACGATGCGGCTTTTCGTCATCTACGATGAGTATCTTGAACGGCTGTATTGACTCACTGAGAGACATATATCACCCCTGCTCCACGCCGAATTGCTGGACCACATTCCGCAAGCGACCGGCTTCGGCCATCAATTTGTGCATCTCCACAGCGGTGTTTTCAGAAACCGATGTGGTTTGCTGAGCGAGGCCATTGATGTTCACCACGTTTCGACTGACCTCCTCCGAGACCGTACTCTGTTCCTCGGCAGCAGCGGCAATCTGTGTATTCATGTCGTTGATCGAGCGCACTGCATCCGAAATCCCCGCCAGGCTTTCTCCCAGACTTTCCATCTGTTCCGCATTGTGCCTGGCGCCGGCTTGCGCCCCTTGCATGGCCTGCACCGCCTCCTGCGCCTCTTCCTGCAAACGGGCGATCATGCCATCGATTTCCGTGGTAGATTCCTGGGTACGTGACGCCAGGGTACGCACCTCGTCGGCCACCACGGCAAAACCCCGCCCTGCCTCACCGGCCCGCGCCGCCTCGATGGCGGCATTGAGCGCCAGCAGATTGGTTTGCTCGGCGATGCCGCGGATCACTTCGAGCACCGTGCCCACGCTATTGGATTCCTCGTTCAGCTTCTCGATGACACTCGCGGCCCGTTCCACTTCTTCCACCAGTTGATCAATACCACCGATCGCCTCGGTGGCCGCCAGGGCACCTTCCTTTGCCTCGCCATCGGCCTGGTGTGCCGCCTGTGCCGCCTCGGCGGTATTGCGTGCCACTTCCTGCACCGTGGCCGCCATCTCGTTCATGGCGGTGGCCACCTGTTCGATCTCTGCCTGTTGTTCCGCTATTCCCTGATTGGTCTGCTCTACCGCAGCCGCCGTTTCCGCCGCGATCCCGTCCAGCCCCTCCACCGCCGAATCGATGCGCCACACCACGGTATTGAGCCGTGCCTGCTGGGCCTTGATCGCCAACTGGATTTGACCCAACTCATCCTCGCGCCCCACGTACACATGGCGGGCGATGGGATTGTCAAAGATCTCCCGGCTGTCCTTGGCCGCCTGCTGCCAGGGCTTGGCCACCAGCTTCGCCGCCACCGCACCACCAATCAGGGTACTCACCCCGGCCAGCAACAAGGCTGTCAGTTTGGATACCGGCAACAAGGCGAGAATGGCCATGGGCGGCACCAGGACGCAAAGAAAACCAAAGTAGATCTTGCCCATCAGTCCCACGCGCAATTTGTTGCGCTGTTGTTGTATAAAGGGAATACCTTTATTGATAGCCCGATAAAGCTTGTCGGCATTCTTCACATGTTCTCGCTTGGGCTTGGAGCGCACTGATTGATAACCGACCACCTGACCATTTTCCAACATGGGCGTGACATAGGCATCCACCCAGTAATGATCGCCATTCTTGCAGCGGTTTTTCACGATGCCCATCCAGGGTTTACCCTGTTTGATGGTCTGCCACAGGTCGGCAAAGGCCGCGGGCGGCATGTCGGGATGACGCACCACATTGTGGCTCTTGCCAATCAACTCCTCATCTGTAAAACCGGCAACCTTCTTGAAGTCATTATTGACCAGTGTGGTAATGCCCTTGAGATCGGTGGTCGAAACAATGTGCATGTCACACGGAAAGTCATTTTCAACACCGGTTACAGGGACGTTTTTTTTCATTACAAAAATCTCCTAAGTAAAATCTCATGCTTGCGCGCTCATATCACTGCTGTGACTGAGCACAATGGCTTTGAATAATTGAATCTTGTCCAGAGGTTTGGCGAGACAGGCCTCGGCACCCGCCTCAATGGCCTTGTTCACATTCTCCGGGATGTGATAACCCGTCATCACCACAACGCGGACGTCCTGGGTCTCCGGGTCTTGCTTGATCTGGCGGCATACCTCGAATCCATTCATGCCGGGCATCATCAAGTCCAGTAAAACGGTGTGCGGACGAAAGGTGTGAAGTTTCTGACCGGCCTCAAAGCCATTAGTGGCCACGTCCGTTTGCACCGAATCCGGGAGGCCCTGCAGCAACTCCACCAGAAATCCGCAAAGTTGTGTGTCGTCATCCACGATAAGGATACGTTGCGTTTGTGAATCGCCTAACACGCCGCCCCCTGCCAGGCTATGCTGGGCCGCGAGGCGTTCGATGTCATCCTCGGCGAAACGTCGGTGCCCGCCAGGGGTGGTGACAAAGGCCAGCTTTCCCGCCAGCGCCCAATGGCGCAATGTGACCGGGGAGATCATCAAACGGCTAGCGGCCTCATTGGGCGTCAGGTAACGGGTTTTCCCGGCGGATTCACTCATGGACTTTCCTGGAAGATGGCTATCACCCAACAGCACTCACGGTACGCATCGGTTTGGCCGACTCAAACGATTTGATCGAATTTATCGATTACAACGAATACATCGTCATGCCATGGAATTCCTTGAGAAAAACATGACTATGAAAAACAAGGAGATGATTTTCAGGCACCAGTGACTTCGGGCGTTCGATGCAAATACCCGCGAGAACGAGTGCCAAAGCCCGGGAGGGATGCGGTGGGATGCACCCCAGAGAACTGTGCAAATCTTGCGCACTCGCCATGCATCTGCTAACTATTAGCCTGGCCATCATACAGATCGTCCTGATCTATATGATGGGCGCCCGCGGAATCCGGGCGCAACTGCGCGGAGTTACTGGTATTTCGCGGGCTTACATTGGCCTGCGCCAATGGCGGCACATCCATGTGCCGCATTATTAACCCGACAATATTAATTGCCGGGTCAATAAGAGCGACGGATACACCACAAAGGAGTCATCGATGTCGATAGATTACGAAGAGAAACGTGATTTTATCCGCATGCACGCCGAACATGCCCTGCAGTTTCGGGAAGTGGGTTCGGAACAGATCATGCAAGGGATCTGCTGCAATCTCAGCGCCACCGGCATCATGTTTACCACCGACCAGCCAATCCCCCAGGGCGCCGAGCTGGAGGTGAACATCAAGCCGGAGTATTCCGTGGTATCGCCCTTCGATGCCGTAGTGAAGGTGTTGCGCACCCAGGCCAATGGTGAGGCATCACGTTATCTGGTGGCAGGCAAGATCACCTCGCTGCAGTAGACCACAACTAAACGCAGAGCCCGTACAGACCGCTCAGGGCTCGAAACGAATGATATCCCCGGGACTCAAGCGAACCGTCTCCGAGTCCAGCTCTCCCACTGAAAAAAGCCGTTGCACCTGTGTCACCACCAGAATCGTGGTGGGTTTTTCCGGGAAACCCAGGGCCCGCTGGCCCGGCAGGTCATTCACCGGCGACCCACTCACCTGGAAGGTATTCAGCGCATCCCCCACCTTGATATTGGCATCTCCGCCGGCATCGAAATACACCTGCCGGCCTTCGCTGCGAATCACCCGCGCACTAAAGGGCTGGGCATTGAGGTCGTTCACCAGCATGGCCACCAGCTTGTCCAGCACCTTGTTTACCCGCTTGCCGAAGGGCGAGGCGTAGAATTTGTCGTTGAGCACCGGGGTGGTGGTGGGGAAGTCAAACAGCCCCGCATCCACCACCGACTCGTTGAGCCGGTGTCGCGCCACCTCCGCCCCGCTGAAGCCATCATGCACGATCAAATCCAGTTCCAGATGGCGCACCCGCGCCCCCAGCATGTGCTTGGTGATGCCCATGTCACGGATCACCCCGCTGACCACGAACTGCACGCCCAAGGACTCGGCAAATTCAACAGCCAGCTGCCCCACCTCCTGCGCCGGCGGCAAGGCGCCGAGGATACGCCGCTGGGACATCACCCCCTCATCATCCAGAGGCAACAGGTACTGCGAAGCATCGGTGGTGCGCACCCGGCCATCCACATCCAGGCGGCGCTTCAGCTCTTTGGCCAGAGCAATTTCAATATCGGGCAGATCAGCGATCTGTGTGCGGTCCAGCACGTGAAACTGGGTAATGGCCAGCTTGCGCCGGTACGGATCGGCACTGCTGGTAGCAGGTATCTGGGGATTGGCATCGTGAGTGCCTGCCACCGCAGCCCCGGATCCGCGCAAGCTCTTCCCAACCCCCGGCACCTGGGCGCGAATGCGCACGTAATAATTGGACTCATCCGTCCATTCATCGAGGATCACCACGTTGGTAACATTGCCCCTTGCGGTAAAGCGCACATTGTCCGACACCACGCCACGGGACGACACCACTGTGGTGGTGGACACCTGGGCATTGGCCTGCAACAGGGCCTGGCGAATGGCGTCCTGCAGGGCGAGGCGCTTGGCCACCCCCACCGGACCAGTAATGGGCGCGGTACCCTCAGCCTCAATGGCCTGCACTTGTGAGACGCCCAGCAGCCCGCCCAGCAAGAGGAGCGCCAACCAGGCCCAATGCCATTTACTCTGTTTCACACCCGTTACCATCATTCTCACCACAATGATTCCTCCGCGCTGCCACCGGCAAATCCACGGCGGCAAACGACCCATTACTGCCGCTAACGGCAAAATCCGGCAAAATCTTTAGTGATTACACGGGCTTAAAGCCATCGGCCCACAACCAACAAAAATCTGCAGGGTCTTGTAATACCTAAAGAAATTGCCGCGATGCGCCGCTGTATCCGCTACAGAGGCGCAACATGATCACATTACATACCCCACTGAATACACTATCCGTGCCAACCCATACCCAGTGGTACGGGCTCGTGGCACTGACACTGCTGCTGGGCAGCGGTTCCGCCCTGGCGGGCATCCAGCACTACCAGGCGCCCCTGGATGCCGTGCGTTGGCAAACCACATCAAAGAAACTGTATTGCGCTCTGCGTCATGACATCCCCCTCTACGGCAGTGCCATCTTCGCCCAGGAGGCCGGCGGCCAGTTGGGTTTTAGTCTCAAGACCAGGCTCAAGGCCCGTCGCAACAAGGACCTCGCCCATCTGCGCGCCCTGCCGCCAGAATGGAAACGTCATATCGAGGTAGTGGATCTGGGCGAGGTGGCGGTGCACAAGGGTGGCACGCCCTTCCAATTAAAGGAGGATTTGTCGCGGCGCCTGCTGGCGGAACTACAAAAGGGCATGTTCCCTACTTTCAGTTATCGCGACTGGGCCGACGCCCGTGACCAAGTCAGCGTCGCCCTGCCCGGCATCAACTTCAAGCCGGTACTGGGCGAATTTCTCGACTGCCTGGAAAAACTGCCGGTCTACAAATTTGCCGATTTCAGGGACAGCCTGCTGCACTTCGATTTCGGCAAAAGCATCCTGAACAAGCAAGACCGCAAACGTCTCGACGACCTGGCGCGTTACATCAAGACCGATCCAGCACTCAAATACATCGACATCACCGGCCACACCGACAACGTGGGCCGCAAGCGCAGCAACGACAAACTGGGTCAGCGGCGCAGCAAGGCCGTGCGGGATTACCTCATGGCCAAAGGCGTGCCCGCGAACCTGTTCAAGCTCAAATCTCTTGGCGAACGAAAACCAAAGGCCAGCAACCGCACCGACAAGGGTCGCGCCATAAACCGCCGGGCCAGGATCAGACTGGTGAAATAGGATCTACACACCCCAGAAACTCACCACTATGGAGAAACCCATGAACAACAAATGGCAAATCGTCTTACTTATGTTTCTGGTTGCAGGCCTGGCCGCCTGTTCCGAGCAAACCGCCGAAAAAGAACACTTCCTCTCGGATAAGATGCAAACCCTTGAAAAGGCCAAGGCCGTGGATCGAATCATTCAGGATAGCGCGACCCAGCAGCGCCAAAGGTTGGAGGAAGAGGGGGGCTAGTCGTTGTTATTGATCGTCTCAAAATAATTGCTACAGCACTGCTGTCCCACTAACTTACATTTTGTTTTGACGCAGCTGGCGACACAATTGGGAATCAGGGAGGTTAGCGGAATTGGAGACATAAACATCGTTGCTCTTTTTTCCGTCATTCCGGCGTAGGCCGGAATCCAGTGGCTTCAATGATTTACTGGATCCCGGCCTACGTCGGGATGACAAATCTGAAATTAGTGGGACAGTAGTGTTGCTACAGGATTATTTCCCCCCTGTGGGAGCGCCTTTCCAGGCGCGAATTGCGCCTGGAAAGGCGCTCCCATGGTATTTGGCACTATTTAAGTGCGCCATGACATTAGCTTGCGTTCACTCATTGTCCTTCAGGCACTGCCAAGATGGTGAAGTCCCCACCGATGTCTGTTAAACCAATTCTGAGACCCTTAATATTTTCTTGTCGTCCAGGATTAAAGGCAAAAAAAGGCCGGCATAGCACCGGCCTTTTGCTTGGTCGACGAACCATAGTTTCAGAAGGGAATGTCGTCGTCGAAATCCCCCATGCCCCCGGCCGGTGCCGCCGCAGGCTGCGAAGGCGCGCTCGAAGACTGGCCGGCAGACGGGTTGAAGCTCCCGCCTCCGCCACCACCGCGGCTATCCAGCATTTGCATTTCGTTGGCGATGATCTCGGTGGTGTAGCGGTCATTGCCCTGCTGATCCTGCCACTTGCGGGTCTGCAATTTTCCTTCGATGTACACCTTGGAGCCCTTTTTCAGGTACTCACCGGCGATCTCCGCCAGGCGGCGGAAGAACACCACGCGGTGCCACTCGGTGTTCTCCTTTTGCTCGCCGGTATTCTTGTCCTTCCAGGACTCGCTGGTGGCGATGGTGACATTGGTCACCGCACCGCCGTTGGGCATGTATTTCACTTCCGGGTCCTGGCCCAGATTGCCGATCAGGATGACTTTGTTCACGCCACGCGCCATGGTTCTCTCCCCTGCTGTATTTCAAAGTAGTTTCGTAGGGTGGGCACGTTTTTTTTGCCCACGCGGGATGTTCGAATTCACCCATGGGCATGAAAAACGCACCCACCCTACCTCAATTGTGTGTGCTGTGGCCGGCGGTCGCCTGCTCGCCCACGGCGGTTTTCATGTCTGCATTGTCCACGGCTTCGTCGCTCACTGCAAAGGCTTTCAGCGCCTCGCGATCCAGGGCGTGCAAATCCACCTTCAGATAGGCGATGCCGTCCTCGGGGATGACCACCGCCTCGGCCACGCCGGTGACCTGGGTGAGTTCGCCCACCAACTGCCGCGCCCGCGCCGCATCCACCGGCCCCACCCGCACCAGGTGACTGCTGAGGTAGCGCGGGCTTTGCATAGTAGCCGCCACCAGGAACCACACAGACGAGATACCGGCACACAGGCCAAACACCGCCTCAAAACCGTAGGCACCATACAACCAGCCGCCCAGCACGCCACCAATAAACGCACCAATAAATTGCGAACTGGAGTACACCCCCATGGCCGTACCCTTGTTGTCCGGCGAGACCACCTTCGCCACCAGTGAGGGTAGCGAGGCCTCCAGTACGTTGAAGGCGGTGAAGAAAATAAACAGCCCCAGGACAATGCCGGTGACGGAGTCATAGTCCAGCATGAATATCAGTTCGCCAATGCCCAGGGTCAGCACCGAGGCGCTGAACACCGTCTTCATGCGGCGTTTTTTCTCGGCGATGACGATAAACGGAATCATCACCAGCATGGCCAGCACCATCACCGGCAGATACACGTACCAGTGATGGTCGGTCGCCAGTCCGGCGTAGTCACGCAGGGCCAGGGGCAGCACCACGAAGGTGGCGGTAAGCATGCTGTGCAGTGACAGGATGCCAAAATCCAGGCGCAGCAACTGGGGATCGCGAATCACGTTCTTGAGCTGGGCGGGCACCGTCTCCGCATCACGATGCAGGGTGCTGCGCACCGGGTTGGGCACGATAAAATACAGCACGCCAATGGCCACTAGCGCTAGCACGGCGGTAAGCCAGAAGATGCCGTCCACGCCTATCCAGCTATTGAACAACGGGCCTGCCACCAGGGACACAGCGAAGGCCACACCGATGCTCATGCCGATCACCGCCATGGCACCGAGGCGTTTTTCCTCGCGGGTGAGGTCCGCCACCAGGGCCATCACCGCGGCGGCAATGGCCCCGGCGCCCTGCAGGGCCCGACCGAGGATCACCCCGCTCATGGTATCGGCGCTGGCCGCCACCACCGAGCCGATGGCGAAAATCAGCAAGCCGAGGATAATCACCGGCTTGCGGCCGAAGCGGTCCGAGGCCATGCCGAAGGGGATCTGCAACGCTGCCTGGGTCAGGCCGTAGATGCCGATGGCCAGGCCGATGAGCGCCGGGGTGTAACCCTCCAGGGTGTGCGCGTAGAGGGAAAATACCGGCAGGATCATGAACAGGCCCATCATGCGCAGGGCGTAGATACTGGCCAGGGAAAATACCGCGCGGCGCTCGCCGGGGAGCATGGCGTCGTCGGTGCTTGTTTTTTGCGAGGTGTCTTGGGTCACTGCGGTGCTTGCTCGGTTGCCCTTCGGTCTCTCCGTACCACGGAGGATTTTTTGTTTTTGGCTTTTGGCCGTTGCCGTGGAACGGCGTATAGTAACAGGTTTGCGTTTGGGCCGAAAAATCTGCTGCCCGGCGCGCGTTCAAAGGCACAGTTTTATTATGGATTTAATACGCATTCAGGGCGCCCGCACCCACAATCTGAGAAACATCGACGTGGATCTGCCGCGGGACAAGCTCATTGTCATCACCGGCCTGTCCGGCTCGGGCAAGTCCTCCCTGGCCTTCGACACCATCTACGCCGAGGGCCAGCGGCGCTACGTGGAATCTCTGTCCGCCTATGCGCGCCAGTTCCTGTCGATGATGGAAAAGCCAGACGTGGACCACATCGAGGGCCTGTCGCCGGCCATTTCCATCGAGCAGAAATCCACCTCCCACAACCCCCGGTCCACCGTAGGCACCATCACCGAGATCTACGATTACCTGCGCCTGCTGTTCGCCCGCGCCGGCGAGCCCCGCTGTCCCGAGCACGACGCCAGCCTGGAGATGCAGACCGTGAGCCAGATGGTGGACCAGGTACTGGCTCTGCCCGAGGGCACGAAAATCATGTTGCTGGCGCCGGTGGTGCGCAATCGCAAGGGCGAACACCTCAACGTGTTCAAGGATCTGCGCGCCCAGGGCTTCGTGCGCGTGCGGGTGGATGGTGAACTGTACGAACTGGACGGCCTGCCGGAACTGGACCTGCGCAGGAAACACAGCATCGAGGTGGTGGTGGACCGGCTCAAGGTACGCGACGACCAGCAATCGCGCCTGGCCGATTCCTTCGAGACGGCGCTGGCGCTCACCGACGGCATCGCCTCTGTAGTCTTGATGGAAACTAGCGAGGAGTTATTATTTTCCGCCCAGTTCGCCTGCCCGCAGTGCGGCTACTCCCTGCCGGAACTGGAACCGCGCATGTTCTCCTTCAACAACCCGGCGGGTGCCTGTGGTGGCTGCGACGGCCTGGGGGTAAAACAGTTCTTCGACGCCGAGCGCGTGGTGCGTCACCCGGAACTGTCCCTGCCCGCCGGGGCCATCCGCGGCTGGGACAAGCGCAACGCCTATTATTTCCAGATGATCAGCTCGCTGGCGGCGCATTACCATTTCGAGTTAGACACCCCCTTCCAGGCGCTGCCGGAAGACATCCAGTACATCATCCTCAATGGCAGCGGCGACGAAGAAATTGAATTCCACTATTTTAATGAGAGGCACGGCGAGCGCGGCAGCAACGTGCGCTGCCACCCTTTCGAGGGCATCCTGCCCAACATGGACCGGCGTTATCACGAAACAGATTCCAACGTGGTGCGTGAGGAACTGGCCAAGTATCTCAACACCAAGCCCTGCCCCGATTGCGGCGGCACCCGCCTGGCGGAAGGCCCGCGACATGTGTTCGTGGCGCAAAAGAACCTGCCCGAACTCACCGCCCTGCCGGTGGGCCGGGCGCGGGACTTTTTTGCCCAACTGCAATTAGCCGGCCACCGCGGTGAAATCGCCGAGAAGATCGTCAAGGAAATCAGCCAGCGCCTGGATTTTCTGGTCAACGTCGGGCTTGACTATTTGTCGTTAGACCGCAGTGCCGACACCCTGTCCGGCGGCGAGGCCCAGCGCATCCGTCTGGCCAGCCAGATCGGCGCCGGCCTGGTGGGCGTCATGTACGTACTCGACGAACCCTCCATCGGCCTGCACCAGCGCGACAACCAGCGCCTGCTCAACACACTCACCTACCTGCGCGACATGGGCAACACGGTGATCGTGGTGGAACACGACGAGGACGCCATCGCCAGCGCCGACCACGTGCTGGACATCGGCCCCGGTGCCGGCGTGCACGGCGGTGAGATCGTCGCCCAGGGCACACCGCAGGAGATCATGGCTAACGAAAAATCGCTGACCGGCGCCTACCTGTCCGGGCGCAAAGCCATCGAGATTCCCGCGCAACGCACGGCACCTGACCCCAAACGACAGATCCGCATTCGCGGCGCCTCGGGCAACAATCTGAAAAACGTCGATGTGGATATCCCCGCCGGGCTGATGACCGCGGTGACCGGGGTCTCCGGTTCCGGCAAATCCACCCTCATCAACGATACCCTGTTCCGTTTTGCCGCCCAGGTGATCAACAAGAACCCGGAGTCCCCCGCGCCGGTGGCCGGCATCGACGGCCTGGAACAATTCGACAAGGTGGTGGACATCGACCAGAGCCCCATCGGCCGCACGCCGCGCTCCAACCCGGCAACCTACGCCGGCCTGTTCACGCCCATTCGTGAATTGTTTGCCGGCACCCAGGAAGCGCGGGCCCGCGGTTACACGCCGGGACGTTTCAGTTTCAATGTGAAAGGCGGACGTTGCGAGGCCTGCCGCGGCGATGGCGTAATCAAGGTGGAGATGCACTTCCTGCCCGACATCTACGTGCCCTGCGACGTGTGCAAGGGCAAGCGTTACAACCGCGAGACCCTGGAGATCAAATACAAGGGACTGAGCATCTACGAGGTGCTGGAACAGACCGTGGAAGACGCCCGTGCATTTTTTGATGCCATTCCGCCGGTGGCGCGCAAACTGCAAACCCTGATGGATGTGGGTCTCAGCTACATCAAGTTAGGCCAGGCGGCCACCACCCTGTCCGGCGGCGAGGCGCAACGGGTGAAGCTGGCGCGGGAACTCTCCAAGCGCGACACCGGCAACACGCTTTACATCCTTGACGAGCCCACCACGGGTTTGCATTTCCATGACATCGAACAACTACTGGGTGTGTTGCATCGCCTGCGCGACCACGGCAACACCATCGTGGTCATCGAACACAACCTCGATGTCATAAAAACCGCTGATTGGGTCATCGACCTGGGGCCGGAAGGCGGTGAAGGCGGTGGCACCATCGTGGCCTGCGGTACCCCTGAGCATATTGCCACCCAGGAACTCTCACACACGGGTTATTTTCTCAGGACCGTTTTGGGCAGCGACACTCTCAAACCCACGGGAACGCGTTAAGGATTTTCCCTGATAGCTGATCACTACCCTGTTTGAGTGAGTGAAAAAACTCCAGAAATCACTACTATTAGACTCTCAATTATGTTGAAGTTAACAACATAGCCGTCGATATTGCTTCGACACCCCGCTCACGATCAACGCTACGACAAATGCTACGGTCAACGCTAACAGGTAGTCAGGCAACATGAGTTCGATCCAAGACCCGACGGGCAGCGACGACTCGCTCAAGCGCATGGAGGCAACCGCGATGCAAGACGCGACCAACAAGGTACGCACTCTCTCTCCCGTTGACCCCACTCATCCCAACGAGCCCCAGTGGTACGAAGAAGACAGCATCAATCTCGTCGATCTGTGGCTGGAATTAATCAAGCACCGGCGCATCATATTTGCCGCCGTGACCCTGGCCCTGCTCGGTGGCTTACTGGTGGCCTTTCTGCTGCCACAAAAATACACCTACACCACCAGCATCGAGATAGGCTACAGTGCGGAAGACAGCGATGGCGGCATCACTCGCACCCCCATCGATAACCCCGAGACCGTGCTTGCCAAACTCAAGGAAAGCTATATTCCACTCACTTTGCAAACCTATGCCCGGCAACACCCAAATGATGCTGGGATGTACTCCCTTGAAGCCCGGGTCGCCAAAGGCAGCAAGCTCATCACATTGGAAGGCAAAGGCCCTGAGACCCTATCCACTACCTACATTCAGTTACTCCAGGGCGTGCTGGACAATCTGCTGGCGGATCATCAACGCATCACCGGACTCAGCCGCGCTAATCTGCAGACCCAGATCGACAAGGCCAGGCTGGCCCTGGCAGAACTGGAAGACCCGCGCACCTTGCAGGTGAAAATCGATGCCCTTAACACCAAGCTCAACGAGGCCGAAGTCAACTTTGAAAAGTTGAGCGACCCCCGGGTGCTGGAAGGACCATTACTGGCCTTGCGGGCGAAGCTGCAAAAAGCGGAGCAGACCCTGGAACAGTTGCGCGACCCCCGATTCTTCGCCGCCACCAGGCAGGTGATCGAGACCAAGATCGCCCGCAGCAAAAAACACCTGAGTGACATGCAGGATCAGGCCAAACTGATCAAGGCGCGATACCAGCGCGTGGATGAAACCGATGCCCTGCTGAAAAAGCAGATCACGGAGCTGCAGGAACAGATCGCAAGCAGCCTGCAACGTCGCCAGCAGGCGCTCGATGGGCTGCAAGGCGAAGCCTCGGCCATGACCATGCTCATGGTGGACAACGAGATCCAGCAAAACCGCCTGCGTCTCGCCAATCTGGAGGAACGTCTTTACATCAGCCAGCCTGATCAGCGCCAGAAGCTGGAAGACCAGCTGGCGGCCAACCTGCGTGAACAGGGTGTGCAGCGCCAATTGCTCGGCCAGTTCGAAAGCGACCTGCAACGAGTCATCCTGGAAAACCAGCAACAACAAGCATTGCAAACCACCACCATCAAGAAACTCAAGGGGGATCTGCAACGCCTCAAGTTGACTAACCAGCGGGCCCAGCAACTGGACAAACCACGCGTAGCGCAAATCAAGGCTAAAATTGCAAAGCTGCGAGCCGATCACGAGCGTGCGCTGTCAGCCCAGCGGCAAAACATCCAGTTACTTCAAGCACGCCTGAATGGTCTTGCCGAAACCCATGCCCTCACACCCCCCATGCAATCCATGCGGCCAACCGGCCCTGGCAAGGCTGTGATCATTGTTCTGTCGCTGCTATTGGGTTTAATGCTGGGTGTGTTCGCCGCCTTCTTTGCCAGTTTTCTTGACAAGGTGCGCCAGCAGACAAAGCCATCGAACGCCGGATAAATCACCCGAAAAAAGCCGCGTCGTCGAAACCCGGTGCGGGTTTCTCCAACCGCAAACAAACCATTCTCGCTTCAGACTCCACCTTGCAAAACGGGATGGACCGCATATGTCACTAAACTTCAGATGCGTCATCCCTGGAAAATGGTTGTTGTGTTGAAATCCGTCCCTTACTGTG
>Ga0256832_1000135_pt1 | contig 43695 bp, 30 predicted proteins | sample 134614metaG_FD_190534 | JGI IMG/M metagenome (GOLD analysis project Ga0256832, IMG submission 190534) | Hydrothermal vent microbial communities from Lau Basin, Pacific Ocean - 134-614 | ecosystem: Environmental > Aquatic > Marine > Hydrothermal vents | place: Pacific Ocean: Lau Basin | collected...
GTAGTACCTATTCTTAAGTACGTAATTCCACTAAAATCTCTACGCAGATTTTAACTCTTTCTTCTTCAATAAAACAGAGAAAATTACAACTAGTAAAGTTAAAACAGCCAATCCAAATCCATATGCAGGATAAGATTCAGTTGTAAATTGTGCAACTTTACCTTCACCAAAAACAGTTGGCATAAATTCCTTTATCCCTTCGAATGCACCTCCACCATGCAATCCTAAATGGTGTCCGTACCAATACAAAAAGTAGATATATAATGCTAAAAAATATACAGGTATAAGTCCGCCGACATAAGCTGCCCAAGCATTTAGCTTCCTTGGAGTTGCTATAAAGTATATCATAAGAAGAATCATCAGTGCGAAGAAATATACAGAATTTCTCAATATCTGATCAAGAAGTTTCAGAGGCTTTGGAATCTCATTTTCCGGAATTGATTCTCCGGCATATACAGGATATGGTACATGTTTTCCAATTTCATCCTTATCATTAGTTCCTTGTACTATCGGATACATACCGATAAAGTGATTGATTTTATTCATTTCCAACAAGCAATCCGAACCGACATTCATAGCCAATTCTTCTCTTTCTCTCACACCCTCACATCCATTATATACCCCATCGTATTTGAATATGATTCTAATTCCTTGAGGATACATAGCTTTTGGATATTGACGGCTTTGTAGCGCAACCCACCATACAGGACTTAGAAAAGTGAGGATAATTAACACTATAGCGAGACCTGCAAAAAGTTGATATTTTTTCATGATTTTTTATTTTATAAAATGACTAATTCTTAACAATACAAACTCAATAATTTATCTTATCAACAGGCTGTTAACAACATTAACTAAACCAATTAATTATCAGATTATTATTAGAGAATGCAAAGTTAGTCATGTTTAGCCGAAACAGGTAATTTTATACCAAAAAATTTTTATACTAACCTAAAAATATTATTATAAAATGGTTGGTTTATATGAGCAAGAAAACCATGATAGTGGTTTAATATGAATAGCTCCGTATGAAATGGGGGGTAAACGAAGCTAATTTCACTTTCCCAGCAAATCAAAACAGGAAATAAAAAAAAGTATTCTTTCGAAGACGAAAGAATACCTTTTTAAAGTGATACCAAAACCACTTTGGCATATTTCTTAATACTAAAGAAATTTATTTTATTGTTGCTTTAGCTTCATTGTACATATATGAAATAGCATCGAACAAATCTTGTTCACTACAGTCCATACAAGTACCTTTAGGAGGCATCAAGTTATTATTAAAACCTTTGATTGAGTGCTCTAACAAAGTAGCCATACCTTTATCCGCTCTTTTTTGCCAATCTTCTTTATTGTATTTGTCTGCTTTCAATGCAGGTGCTCCACTTACTCCTGTAAAGTGACAAGCGATACAAGCTTTACTGTAAACTTTTTTTCCGTTTTCTAAATTTGCTTTCATTTTAGAAACATCAACTGAAGCTGTTTTTGCTTCTGCTTTAGTTGTTTCTTTTTTTACTTCTGCTTTAGTTTCGTTTGTTTTTGACGCTTTTTTGTCACCACCACAACTTGTCATAAGCAAACCGAAAAAAGCAACCATTGTTAGGGATAATAAGATTTTTTTCATCTGTTTAGTTTTAAATTTTTAAAAATTGATAAATATACGATATAGATATTACTCATCGCGAGGTGCAAAGTTAAAACACTTTTCATTTTTTTGTTAAAAAATTAACAAATTTATATAAAAAAGGGGTGAATAAATCCACCCCTCAAATTAATTTGTTATGAAAATCAATTTATTTTATCCTTCCATGGCTTTTTTAGACTTAGCTTTCATGTACTCGATAATTTTCTTAACGTCATCTTTTGATACATTCTGATTAGGCATTTTTAGCTTAAATCTTTTGTACAATGCTTGTACATCTGCATCTTTGAAATGTGAATCCGGATCCAAAATCCATTCTTCAAGCCATTTATCGGATCTACGTTTATCAACCATCAATAAGTCAGGACCATTAAAGTCTTCACCAAATTTATGGCAAGCGTTACATCCGTAGTTCAAGAATTCAAGTTCTCCGGTCATTAAGTTTTTCAACTCTATTGCAGACGGTTTAAATGCTTGCATCAAGTTATCCCACTGGATTCTCTTTGAGTACGCCAATAATTTAGCATTTTCAGCCTTTGCATTTGGCTCTACTGTAAGGTAGCCAACTAAACTTCTTCCTTCAGGGCTGTGTATTTTATCAAGCAATAATGGATAGGCTCCGGCTTTTTCCGCTTTGAATGCTATAGTAGCAGTCTCTCCAGGTCTCCATCTGTACATCTGATCATAAAGAGCAACCTCATATACATAGTGATCCAATTTTGACTGACCAAGGTTTGTTATATGTATTTCTACATCTTGACCTTGAGTCACTTTAATATTTCCGGGTGTAACTTTACCATTATTTATTGTTGCATAAACATGAACCGTATTGCCTTTTGTCTCAACTTTTTCTCCTCCTGCCGTTGTAGCATATGGTGATTTATAGTCAGTACTCGCACCGGTATATTTATAGATATTTGTTCCCACAGGATATACATCAATATCTTTAAAGAAATTGAAGTTAATCAAAGAAGTATAGTGAGGCTCTCCTAATGGTAGAGGCATATCATAAATCACTTTCATCTTATCACCTGAGATATCAATCAATTGGTGATTTTGTGGGTGAAGAGGTCCAACCGGATTAAATCTATCAATTGATAATTTATCCAAAGAAATCAGATATTTACCATGTGGTTCTCTTGAGTCACCATGTGCAGCTACCAAGTGTCCTACATTGTAGTGAGAAGGAACAAAACCTAAAACTTTACCTTCGATATAATTCCACTTTGTGATTCTTGAATCTACATATATAGATGTATAAACTACTCCCGGAGTTTTATCATATTGGTTGTGCAATGGTCCAAGACCAACTTCTACACTTTTGTGAAGAGCGTCCTCAAGTTTGATTACGGGAATTCCAAATTTATCTGTACCTGAGAAATTCTTTTCCTCAATAGCTTTCTTAATCTTCTCAAATGAATACACCCATGCGTGACTGTCAAGTTTACCTGCAACAATGATGTATTCTCCTGTTGGGTTTACATCAACACCGTGAGGTGATTTTGGCTCAGGAACAAGATAAAGTAATCCATATTTTTTAGATTCTTCGATAGTAATGACATGCATTCCTCTGATTACTTTTCTACCAATCTTTCCGGCTTTAAATAGCTCTTCTGCTTTTTTCCAATTAGTAATATGAAGATAATCAACATCCCTGGATGAACATCCCGCTTCAAAAGGAGGTCTTCCGCTCTCAATTCCACCGTAATACATTTCAGAACAGAAAGAGTTTGTGAACCCCCAACCGTAACTTGCCTTTTTACCTGCATCACTTAAGTCTTGAGTATAAGGAGGTAATTCAAAATCAAATGATTTGGACATATCTATTTGACCTTTCTCAACATCAAATTTCCAATATGTCAAACCACCTCTCCAAATCTTTTTAAAGTTTTCTTCAGAAAGCGGGTGATATTTATGATCATAAGGAGCAGGATATTGGCATGCTTCCATGATATACTCTGAATTAGGTGTAAAGAAAGCACCTCCGTGTTCATTTCTAAATATCGGATTCATTACCGTTTGCTTCAATTCCCAGTCTTTCAAACTATAAATATAAACTCTTGGGTTAGCCTTATCATTGATAGCAGCCCATTTACCATTATATACGCCATTGGTTTCTGAATAACCCGGATGGTGAGTATCACCCCAAAGTATTTCTGCTCCATCAATAAAACCGGTTTTCATCCTTTCCATTGATTCTTTACTGTATCCAAAACCGTTATATGGTTGTCTGGCAGCATTAACAGGATACCTGACGAGCCTCATTGAAGGGACCATATAAGTTGGCAAACTACCTGCTTGTCCTCCTGAGTTAAGTGCGATATATTCATCGCTAATTTTGTCCGGTGTATATGTTTTGGCAGCAGCCAGCACATCATCGGCATTCAAGTCTCTACGCTTAACAACATCAGCAAAAGACTCGTTGCCTCTTGGAGCACCAAATTCTCCCGAACCGGTTGTAGCTCCTTTTTTACCACCCTTATCACCACAACTCGCAAAAATCAGAGTCATTCCGAAAAGGATGATCATTGTTTTTAAACTAAAATTTTTCATAATTATAATTTTTATAATTTTTATCTAATATTATTATTGATCTACTCCAATTTTCTCAGCTAATAGCTTCTTAGCTCTCAAACCAACATCAGCTGTCTTAACTTGATATTGCCAATATTGTTCAGCCCATAAGAAAGCGTCTCTCCATTTTCCTTCTTTAGCATATTTTTCATGATTAGCTTTTGCGGTCTCAGCTTTCTTCAATTGATCAAATGCATCATCAACCAATGCAGCAACATAAGGATATTTGGAGAAATTATTTTTCTTCAACCATTCCACAACACCATTGATGATGTCTTGTGTTTGCTTGATGACAACAAGTTTATCTTCATAATTTTTCTTATATTCAGCTAATTCCTCTTTGGTCAACTTAACTTCAGCTCCCGTAGTCGGTCCTTTGTAATTCTTAGGTTTGATAAGAAGTATTCCTTCCATCTCAAGGTGAAGAGCAGAACAGAATTCTGTACAATAGTAAGGAAATACTCCGGGTCTATCAGCAACAAATGTCAAAGATGCTGTTTTACCGGGCTCAAAACTACCGTGTTTACCATATGTATCCACAGTAAATCCGTGAGTTTCGTCTTCCGCTCTCTCCAAGTTTGTAAGGTGGAATGTAACTATGTCTCCTTCATTAACTTCAACAATTTCCGGAGTAATATGAGAACGGATAAGTGTACCGAACACGTGTACCCTATGAGTTTTAGGATCTCTTTCTATTTTTTCTTGTCCTGCCACTGTTCTAAATGCGGAGATTTCTCCGGTACGGGTATTTGTTCCGAGTGGGTATCTAATAATAGGTTTAATTGTTGTTCTCTTAATACCAACATTTCCATATACATTTGCTTGAGGTAAAGACATTGTGTATATATCAACCATTTTATCACCTGAAATATCGATCAAATGTTGGTATGAAGGTCTTACAGGACCAACACTATGCCTTGTTTTGTAAATACCTTCCTTATCAACAGCTATTAAATAATTTGAATGTGGATCGGCAGATAATCCCTGTGGAACCATCAATTCACTTGGTCCGAATGTCAATGAAATCTCACCCAATTTCTTACCTGAAGCATAGTCAAATTTATAAACTTTCTTGTCATTAAAAGCAGAAAAATAAGCAACATTATCTCTCATTTCAAATGCAACATCTTTTACTCCGCTTCCTACTTTAAATGAAGATTTCTTTACTGATGCCAAATCAATATTTCCATTTTTGACCGCACCATTAACCTTAGACAAATCTAAAACTACAGCTTCATCTGCAACTACAATAGCATATTTACCGTCAGGAGTAACTTTTATCTTAGTTGCTCCATTAACAGGAATATATGCAACATTACCACTAGCTGCTTTAGTTGAAACAGTTGCCATTGAATTTTTGCTGCCATCTGCTTTTCCGGCCAATGCTTTGTAATTAATTGCATATATAAATGTTTTACCATCTTTTTTAGCAATACCATATACATAACCATCACTTCCATTTCTACCGGTATCAAAATACCCTAATTCATAAGTAGGCAATTCGACTGTAAATGATTTTTCTTTAATCATACGACCGATATGGTGTCCCTCTTTTCCATGTTCAGCATCCTCAAATTTCCAAAACGTAACGCCTGATTTAAAATCCTTAACATCTGTAGATTTCAAATCCCAAGGAGCAGGATATTGACTGGACTGAACTACATAATCAGTATTTTGGTCAACAGCAACTCCAGCATAACAACTGTGAAATAGTGGATGTGCAAGAATTTGCTTTGTCTCAAAATCATCAAGACCTAATAGTGCAATCCTTGAATTTGCTCCATCGGAATAAAACAGGTATTTGCCGTTGTATTTTCCTCCGGCTTCAGAAAATGCAGGAAATCTCATATCCCCGTATTTTGCAATTCTGTCATCAAGTGACCCTTTTTTCAACATCAGCATACTTTCATCATCAAAACCATATCCTTGCCATGGTTCAGGTGAAAATACACCCACATACTTGTAAATACGCATGGAAGGTATTCCATACACAATCATGGTACCTGAATTACCTGTTCCGGCGAATCCAAAGTACTCGTCACGCCCTCCTCTGGGCATAAATGTCTTAACAGCTGCGAGAATATCGTTGTCGTTAAGACCTCTGGCTTTTTTTACTTCATCGAGAGTTTGCTGCGCGTTCATGCCCGTTGCAAACAAAATCAAAGAAAGAAAAGCCACTAAAAATCGTTTAGTCAATGCAATCATAACATTTAATTTAGTTTAGCTTAATAATTAATTTAAATATTTTTTCAGTTCGGCTAAATTAATACCAATAATGATATTGAACAAATATTTTGCTATGGATTTTTATTGTTAAATATTAAAAAAAATAAAACCTTAAAATTTTAAAAGACATTTTGGTCTTTTATTTTTGGTTTAGTATATATGCGATAAAATATTTACACATTACGATTTTTAATATTAATATTATTATTTATGTGTTATAGGTTTTGTATCAATATTATACTGACCTATGATTTTAAATATCATAATAAAGAATAAGATAATTCAATAATTGAAAGAAATTGCCCCGCTTTTAATTTATAAGCAATATAAATTACTATTCATTGCATTTTTTATTAGGGTATTTATCAAAAACAATCAAATTTTTCAGGTTAATCTTATTAACTTTTGAGTCGTTAAGTTTATTTCATTTTATAATTAAATCAAAAAAATATATTATAATTTGGTTTTTACGAAATCAAATACTAATTTAGTGCCAATATTGACAATTAAACAAAACTAAAAAACGAAGATTATGATAAATCTAATTGACTGGGCTCAAGCGGATAAGTTGTTAGTTTTTATGGTGGCAGTTCTAGTTCTTTTACCAACTATTATTGCAATATGGCTAATAATTAAAGTAAAGAACTCTAAAAAATAATGCACTCAAAATATTTGATTGCTTATTTTGTGGCAGTTATGGAATACGTAATATTGTTCCGGTTACTGCGGGCTTTTTTCTTATCTGAAACTTCCCATACTTATATGGAATTGGGGAGTGTTGTATTGCAATGATTTTGTTATACCTATGCTTAGAGGTCCTATTGGTGATTTGAATGAAAATGAAAGTCCACCACCAAAGTAGTATTCATCCAAGTTTACGATTCCGGCGTTAATTACGGACTTAAGATATATTCTTTCACCTATTTTATACCTCAATCCTAACGAGGCTATTGTATAATTTGTGGGGACAATATAGCTATTTGGCATTCCCCAAAAAGCAATTTGATAATTATTGTCAGAATAAGCTCCTCCTAATACTTTATCAAAAAACACAAATTTTGAACTATCATCAATTATATTATATTCAGCGGTTACTTTGGTTTCAACTACCCAATGTTCGTTTAATGATAGATATTTAGCAAGACGAAGGTCAATTTTACCACAATCACCATTAATAAACGCTTTTTCTTTTGAGAATTTATCATCAAATTTTGTAGAAAAATTATATCCGATTTGAGTTTTTAAAATAACTCCTCTTTCAGAAAAGTATTTATCATCCAAGCTATTAAAATAATAAGATAAAAAAATAGTATTCCTATTAATTTCAGCATTTCTAATGTTTTGATAATTTGTCTTAAACAAGCTTTTGAAATACCTTTTTTGAAATTTGTATCCTGATTCCAAAATTGAATTTTGTCCTGTAATCCAGATAGCTTTCATTCCGATATCAAAACTATGACGACTATAATCTGTTAACTTTTCTTGATCTTCGTATATTGAAATTTTATCTAAAGTATAATTAAAAAACTGTTTTACTCCAAACCCATACTTAGTTGTTTTGAAATATTTAGCAAAATATTGATCGACTCCCGGATATTTTGATATTCTCGCCTTAATTTTAAATTTTGTATTTGGTGAAAGTGTATTTCTGGATTCAATGCCGGCTATTACACCCAAGTCAACTTGTTCTGAGTAATGCACACCCAATTGCAAATTGGTTTTTGCTTTTGGAGCAAAGTCAAATAAAAGTTTGTATTCATTATCTCCTATTTTTTCCAAATAATACTTAATATAAGAAAATTGTCCACTCCTGTATAGATCAGTAATCTCTTTCTCGATAGCAGAATAGCTTGCTATTAAACCTATGCTTTTGCGCAATCTATTGTATATACTATATTTGTAAGATAGGTCATTTATTCCTCTTATAGCTATTTGACTTATAGGAAAATATTTTTCATGTATCGTATATTCTTTTTTGACATTGGTATTTTTGACTCTTTGGGCTATTTTTTTTAATTTTTCAAGGTGATTCAAGGCGGTTTTATATCCAATATCAATAATTTTTTGTGCTTTATCAAACTTTGCTCCCATTTCAATCACAGGAGGTTCAATCAATACATCGACACTATCTTTGTACAATTTATATTTTTGCTTGGAATGAAGCATCATCAATTGAGCAAAAAGGTTTTTATATGTATCAAAATCATTTTCACTTTTTGAAATCCTTTCGACATTAGAACCGATAATTATATCAGCTCCTTCCTTTAAAGCGATATCAACACCGAAATTATCGAGTATTCCCCCATCAACAAGGACTTTTCCCTTATATCTAATCGGTTCAAATAAACTTGGAATAGACATGCTGGCTCTGAGCGCCAGCGCCAAAGAGCCTTCTTTGAAAACATAAATTTCATTGTGTAATACATCGGTTGCTATTGCACGAAATTTTATTGGAAATTCATCGAAATTTGAATATTTATATGCAGGAAAAGTGATTCTATTCAAGTATAATTCAAGTTCATGCCCATAAATCACCCCTTTCCCAAGTGAAGGTTTCTTTTTTTCGATTGGAAAATTATAAACATATTCATCAAAATCATCTTTCTCTTCAATATTCAGATTTCTCAGATCCATATCATTAGAAAGATATTTAAACCAATCTGTTTTCGAAGTGATTTGTTCTATTTCATCAGCTGAATACCCTATTGCATAAAGACCACCAATAATGCTTCCCATGCTTGTCCCAATAATCAAATCAGGTCTTATGCCCTGCTCCTCAAGTACTTTCAAAACACCTATATGTGCTAAACCTTTAGCAGTACCACCACTTAATACAAGTGCTACCTTTGGCTTGGATGTTTTATCCTGAGCATAAAACTGAAAACTAAAAAAAAACAATAATATGAGTAAAATTGGTTTCATGTTCAATCAACGGATTTCGATAGCTCATTATTTTATTTTTTTAACCTTTGTCTTATGATTCCTTTTAGTAATTAATAAGTTAAAATTAATATTTTTCTGCTACGTATTTTGTGTATTTAAAAAATAATAATACCTTTGGCGTCATTACTGTAAAATCACTTTCTTTTAATATTGAACTGTTGGAGTTTTCAATGATATTTTTTGAATATTAGCTTGTTGAAATCTCTTTCATTCTTATATAATTTCAAATAACTATAACGATATTTTTTTATTAATTTTAAAACATGAAACATGAAACAGATTTCAACAATTTTTATTCTATTGGCCTTTATTAGCAGTAGTTTTGGCCAATCCATCCTGACTTCTCAAAAGCGAGTCAATGACAAAGGTGATATTCAATCCAAAGGAGTATTGGATATTAGTGGTTCTATCGAATCAAGCAATTATTACATCAAAGGGCAAACTGTAGATTTGTTATTTACATTAAATGTAAATTCTCCTGATGAAGAATATGCTGATCAGATTGTAATGACATTTCCTCAAGGAGTAAAGCCTAATTCAGGAACAAATCCATTTCCGGGAGCAAGCAGTCAAACAACTCCTGAAGAACTCGTTATAAACGGACAAAAGGTTACATGGGGAGACAATGACAATACTTACGGAGGAATTGCTGCACCGGGCACTTATTCCTTTTTTGTAAACGTTACTGTTGATACCGATTTTGTTGGTGATATGGAAATTCCATATAGTGTATCCGGTGACCAATACAAGGGAACAATACATGAATTTACAGGTACTGTTAAAGTAAAACCTTTACCAGAAACAGCCGAGTTAAAGACATCATTAACCGGATTTATTGCTGAATATTATCAAATACCTTTAGAGCAAGCAACTTTTGTTCCTACTGCTCAAATTTTCAATAATGGTAATACCCTAACTGACACTATTGCATTTTTTGCAAAAGCTGATAATGGATATATTGATAGTACAATTATAGATTTCCCTATAAATACATATGATACCAAAGATTTTAGTTTTGCTGAGTTTACTGCTACGGAAAAAAGTGATGTTAAATTCACCTTTAGCAATAATTATGCAAAAGACGTCGCCCCTAATGTTAAACCTGTGGAAAAAACTATAAATGTTGATAATGTACTTGCGAGAGATAACGGTGACATTAATGGACATATTGGAATTGGTAGTGCAGATGGTGAACTTGGTAATATTTTTACAATTACTAAACAAGACACATTGACCTCAGTCCAATTTGCATTAGGTACAGGCGCAACAGTAGGAAATACAATTTCTATAAAAGTAAGATCATTTGAAAATGGTCAACCCGGTAACGAAATAGGTAAAAGTTTACCAATCAAAATTGTAGAGGATACAATGTATAGTGCAGATATCTTTCCTGCCGTGGTGTTAGCTCCCGGGAAGTATTATATCGGCTTAGTTGAAGGAGAAAATATTATTAATCTCGCTACAACATCCACGCCTTTTGTTCCCCATTCAGCTTGGGCATATTTTGGTAATAAATGGAATGATTTGGGTTCCATAGGATATACTAACACATATTATTTGAGAGGAGTATTTGATAATTACAAAGAAGTCCAAAACGATATAAAGTTCGAATCTATTGATATGAAAGAAGGATATGCCATAGGAAATATCGATATCGTTGGAACTATAAGAAATTTGAGTAATGTAAATGTATTAAATGAATTTGATATCGACTATACTATAGACGGAGGCTCTAAAGTGTCATATCATGTATCCGGATTGTCAATAAATCCCGGAGAAACTTATAGTTTTAAACACGGTACACCATACGATGCGACCACAGGTAGCCACAAGGTATTAGTCAGTATTTCCAAGCCAAACGGTAATGATGATGAAAACAAGGATGACAATGAATTAACTAAAACTTTCATGGTAGTAAATGAAGTCTTCACTAAAGTAGTAGTAGGAGAAGAAGCAACTGGTACTTGGTGCGGATGGTGCGTAAGAGGACATGTGGGATTAAAAGATATGGAACATAATTATTCATCCGATAAATGGATTGGAATCGCAGTTCACAATGGTGATCCTATGGCAAATGAAGAATATGACGGCAATATATCCTCAATGGTGTCTGGGTATCCAAGCGGTGTTATTAACAGGGATTTGATAGCAGATCCGTCAGAGTTTGAAGATACTTATCAAGAAATCAAAGACGAAGTGCCTCTTGCAAAAGTAGAAATATACAAAGCAACATTTGATACAGATACGAGAAATATCTATGTAGATGCGTCTGCTATTGCTGCTCTTGACCTCAATAATACCAGTTATCGTCTATCTATGGTAGTAATCGAAGATGGAGTTACAGGCTCAGAAGATGGGTATAATCAAGCTAACTATTATGCTTCAAATGGAATAACAATTAAAGATTGGGAAGGAATAGACTGGAGTAAATTGGGCAACCCTATACCGGCAGATAAGATGGTATATAATCACGTAGGTAGATATTTAGTAGGTGGTTGGGATGGTGTTGAAGGTAGTGTTCCTTCTACTCTAAAATACAATGAAAAAAATGAGTATAATTTCGTTTCAAAATTACCTGCTAAATATGATGAAGAAAATATCAGAGTAGCTGTCTTACTATTGGACAATACAACGGGAAAAATACTAAATGCTGCTGAAGCTGAAGTTGAAATCACAACAGGTACTACTACAATAGGTAATCCTGCAGATATCAACATTTATCCTAATCCAACAAAGGATTACATCACTATTAATGCTGAAAAAGGTGCTAAAATCAGTATATATAATACAAGTGGTAAGGTTGTGTTGAGAAGTGAAATGAATGAAGACAAAAAAACACTTTCTTTATCAAACTTAAACAAAGGAAGTTATTTTGTGGAAATATATAATAACGAAAAAGTTTATTCAAAGAAAATAGTTATAATAAAATAAATTTCTTCTGTTTAAACAGAAATCTTTAAAATTTAGAGGCTGTCTATTTCAATATAGATAGCCTCTTTTATTGTCCCTGATATTTAAAAATCTAATTTATTTTCAAGAAGACTGCTTCTGAAATTTTTATATTAGGCATTAATTATATATTTTTGAACCATGGATTCTAAAAAACAAAATCTATTACTTATAAGAGCAAAAGAATTTTTTAGAAATGAAATTGTAGAATCTCATATAAACACCGCTTGTAAAAAAGCAAAGAAACTATCAAATTATAATATAAATCCATTTCTCTACAAGTATTTAGCCAATTTTTTAAAAGGAAATGATAGTTCGAGAAGTATAGCAGAAGCTCTTGTTTTACCTCGTATTTTAGGACAGTCAATTACAACTTCTTTTGGCATGAGAATTCAAAAATTAATCAGTGAATTACGAATTTGCCAGAGTTGTAAACGAGGTCAAGCCATTAATTTGTATTGGTGAGAATGTGAAAGGATTAATTTCGCACGATAAAGGAAAAACCTTAAGAGGAATGGTATCAATTTTGGATGAAATAGGATACAGAGTTGTTCCTGTTAAAGTTCTTAAGGCTATTCATTTTAGAGTACCACAAAAAAGAGAAAGGTTGTTTTTGGTAGGAATAAGAAAAGATGTGAATATTGATTTTGAATACCCCAAACCTCATACTAAAATATATAATTTAGAAGATGCTCTTAAGAAAGGAGAACTTTATGATTGTGATGTGCCAAAATCGGAAGGAACTAAATACCCGGAAAGCAAAAAGAAAGTTTTGGATCTTATTCCACCTAAAGGATATTGGAGAAATTTGCCTTTAGAATTACAAAAGGAATATATGGGAAAAAGTTTTTATTTAGGAGGCGGAAAAACCGGAATGGCTCGAAGAATAGGCTGGGATGAACCAAGCTTAACCCTAACCTGCAGTCCTGCACAAAAACAAACAGAAAGATGCCACCCCGATGAAACAAGACCATTTACAGTCAGAGAATATGCAAGAATTCAAACATTTCCGGATACTTGGAAATTCAAAGGATCTGTCTCACAACAATATAAACAAATAGGAAATGCTGTACCTTGTAATCTAGGATTGGAAGTTGGATATTCAATTGTAAAATTCTTAAATAAATATTACTCCAAAAAGAAAATAGAAAGTAAAAAAGCAGTATCCTTGAATAATAAATAATTGTCTATTTTCGGGCAGACACTACTTATTTTTCACCTTTTTTATCTTTATTTTGAAATATGCAAAAAATAGTGTCATAAAAGGACTGAGCAAATTAAAAAAAGCAAAGGGCAAATAACTGAATGTATCTACTGTAAGCACTCTCGAATTATAAGCTCCACCCGTATTCCAAGGGAATAAAACAGATGTTACGGTTCCGGAGTCTTCAAGTGTTCTGCTGAGATTTTCTGGTGCTAACCCTTTGTCATCAAATGCCTTTTTATACATTTTACCGGGAACAACAATGGCCAAATATTGGTCTGAGACTGTACCGTTAAAAAAAATGCAGGTTGTGACAGTACTAGCGAACACACCAAAATCTCCTTTGGCAATCCTAAGCAATGCAGTACTTATGGCATTCAATGCACCTATTGCCTCCATAATACCTCCAAATACCATAGCTGTAATAATCAGCCAAATAGTACCAAGCATTCCCGCCATTCCACCCGAAGTGAATAAATCATTGAGTTTTGCATTTGAAGTTTGGATCACGGTATCTTTGGTAATAGAATTCATCACTACTTTATAAGCAGAATTAAAATCAATGCTTTCGACACCTGCAAAACCTGCAATCAAATCCGGTTGGAAAATAATAGCAAACAATCCCCCAAGTAGTGTTCCAATCATTAAAGCAATTAAGGGTTCTGTTTTCTTTATTATCAAAATGATAACAATTGCCGGCACAATAAGCAATAACGGACTTATCACGAATGACTCTTTGATAGACAATAACAATGAATCAACATTGACAGAATCTCCTTTCGAACCCTGAAAAAATCCCAATATTGTAAACAAAATCAAAGTTAATGATATCGAGGGAATTGTCGTCTTCAACATATATCTAATATGTGTAAACAAATTGACTCCGGCTACTGCCGAGGCCAAATTGGTAGTATCTGACAAAGGGGAAATCTTATCACCAAAATACGCTCCGGAAATAACTGCTCCTGCTATCATCCCTTCGTTTATCCCCAAAGCCTTGCCAATACCTATCAAAGCAATCCCTACCGTTGCAGATGTACTCCACGAACTACCGGTAGCAAGCGAAATTATCGAAGCGATAATTACCGAGGCGACTAAAAATATTTTAGCATTTAATATCTGCAAACCATAATAAATCATCGTTGGAATAATGCCGCTCAATAACCACGTACCGGACAAACCACCAACAAAAAGAAGTATTAGTATAGCGCCACTTGTTGATTTGATATTCTTGGAAACAGCTTCCATCATATCATCAAACTTAATCTTATTCTTAAAACCGATCAATGTAGCGACAGATGCTCCTAATAACAAGGCAAACTGATTGGAACCGGATAATGCATCATCACCATAGATAGCTTGTACATTAAAAGCGAGCAAAATCACTAAAAACACAATTGGAATTAAGGCTTCTATGAGGCTTATTTTTTTAGTCATTTTCTGTAGTTGTATCTCGTACTATTTTAAGGCTATCTAATACTTTATCCAGATTAATGGAATCTATTTTAATATTAAAACTTAAACTGTCAGTATCTTTTTTTACGGGTTTTTCCGGGAAATCAATATCTTTGTTTATCGAATTTTGTGTAATATCAGTGATAATAGAGTCAACATATACTTCCGCATCTTCCAAAGCATTATTTCTGCATTTTTCCATCTTGTTTTGTATTAAGGAATGTATCTTCCTATTCACTTCTTTTTCAACCAGAGCAGTATTATCAATAGCAGATTCACAGCTCAAAATGAACAGTAAGGATACAGTACACAATATATACTTCAATCTACTCATAGTTTAATTATTGCCAAATATACAAAAATAGATCTCTTAACCAACGACTTTTTTACGATAAATCTTTGAAAAGTATTTATAAAGTTCAGGATGATTTTTTTTAAATTTTACAGGAGACATAAAAAAGTATTCGCTCGCAACCGCTAAAAATTCTGACTTATTTGTCATACCATAAGGATTAATATCCGATTTTCTGTGTTTTATTTTTGATATTTCTTTTTTCAACTCCTTCAACCAAGGAAGTGTATATGCTTTATTTATCAATATTCCGGGAATACCATCAACTGCTCCGTCCATTTTATCTATTAGATGTACAAATTCATGCAGAGCCACATTTTCAGTAGTTCTTTTCCCTGAAAATGAAGAAAGGATATCTTTTTTTGATAAAATCATCATTCTGTTCATCGCTCCATCTCCTACCATGCCGAGTATTCTTTTTTCATTCCCACTATTATATTCTTCATCAAAAGATTCCGGATATACAAGGATTTCATCAATATTGGTATATTCAAATTCAGGAAAAGCAAAAACCGGCATAATTGCACTAACTGCTATTAAAAGTTTTAATTTATCATCTACATCCGTACCAACTCCGGTTATTTTTTTTGTTTTTAGAAAATATTGTATTCTTTTTTCAAAATACTCTTTTTCTTCATCAGATAGTTCTCTATAAAAATCAATATTCTTTAGCAAAATTTCTTTCCATTTTTCAGGAAATGGTGTATTTATTACTTCTTTCCATCTCCGGACAGGTAGATAACTTAGATAATAATACCCCAAAGCAATCAAAGACAAGGTGCTTATCACTATCAAAATAAACTGTTTTCGGGTTTGTGCAGTAATAAAGGCAATGAACACAAAAAAAATAGCCAATAACAATGAAACCGCTACTCCCGTTAAATTCTTTTTGTTGTATTTGTATTTGTAGTACCTATTCATTGAAAATCACCGTATTTACTTTGCTTTTTGCAGATACCTTTCATATCTTTTAAGGGTTCTAAGTGTGTTATCATCTTTCATATCTTCAGCCATTTTTATCGCTTTTCCCAAGTGTTTTATCGCCAGAGATTTTTTATCGTGGTTGATCAATATCTTGATATAGTTTTGGTAAGTTTTAGGGGTTTTATCCTTCAAAAAAGTCTTTTCTGCCAATTCTTCCACCAGGGATTTTATCTTATCACTTCCCTTGAACTTTTTTGAAATTGAATCTACAAAACTCAATTTTCCACTAGAATCCGATAAAGTTTTGAAGTATTTTTTTGCAGCTTTTATATATTTATCAATATCGTTTTCATTTTCAGCTTTCACCAAATCTATTTTTTTTACAAATTCTTTGTACTGCTTTTTATTGTATTTTTTCATTTTCTTTTTTGCCTCATCTCCCAACTCTTCAACCTCGTATTCCAATGATTTTTCAAAAGTTTTCCAACAAGCATTATAGATTTTTTCCGCTATTTCTCTTTCCGAGTATATCTGTTTTATAAGTTTGAGGTATTTCTTTTCCGTCATCATTTCAAACAGCTTGGAGTCGCATTCATTTGTGGCTTCAAACAGCAAAACGGCTTTTCTATCCTTATCGAGGTTTTTTTTCTCTTTCAAGTATTGCAATGCTACTTTATTGGTAGGTTTACCCGCATTGCTCAATGCTTTGATATATTTCAAAACAAAATTGTAATTTCTATTTCCTTTCTCCCATTCCACAGCTAAATCCGGAGATTGATCATAGGATTTCAATGCTTTTTTGGCCAATTCTAAGAATCCGTCCAAATGTTGACCACCAACTTTCTTTAAAACCACCTTACCGTCAGGATCGATAAAATACAACGTTGGATAAGCACCTACGGGATAAGTCATGCCAAACTTCATTCCTTCCTGTGTTTCCATATTCATTTTGACATTTATAAAATGTTTATTATATACATCTCCCGCTTGTTTCAATGGAAAAATATTTTTTTGCATCCTTCTGCAAGGTCCACACCAAGTAGTATAAGAATCAACAAATATAATCTTATTCTCTGCTTTTGCTTTATCTAATGTCTCCTCCCAAGTACCGTGAAAAAATTCCAATCCTTGGGAAGACCCTGTAATCGTGCTTGAAAGTATGAAAATAATTACCAAAATATTTTTTATCATAATGACTAAGTTTCTTTATTGTGATACGAACAACAGTGAAATTTATTATTAGAATCGTATTGTTAAAACAAATTTAACTCAAATTGTTTTTAGTATTTTAGTACAAAACAATTATAATACTAAAAAAGAAAGGAATTGATTGAACAAATTTTTTAAATAATCATTCTAATCATCCGAATACATCTTATCTAGTTTCTTAATGATTTTTTTTGCCTTATCTTTATCTTTTTTCAAAATTTGCAAACTAATCGATCCTGCACCTATTGGAAACAAACTTGATGATATCGCATTAGATACTATACACTTTATCCCTTCTACTTCCAATTCATGCTGATAAAGTCTGGCTTTTATTTCATTAGAAAACTGCTTAATTGTTATAATTTTCATAGTTAAATATTTTAATAGTAAATAATAAATTTACTTTGTTAATTTTTCAATAATCTTGTCACTTGCATCGTATAACAAGTCAAAAACTTCTTCGAATCGTCCATCGTAATACGGATCCGGAACATCGATATTTTTACCGGGATAAGCCAAATTCATATAAAGTTTGATTTTTTTTGTATTCTTAGAATTTCCTGCCAAATTAATAAGTTCTGAATAATTTGATTTATCCATAGCAATGATATAATCAAATTTATCAAAATCTTCTAACTCAAACTGCCTTGCCTTTTGCTGACTGATATCTATACCATTGGCAAATGCTACTGAAATCCCTCTCGGGTCAGGTGATTGTCCAATATGATAATTGCTTGTTCCCGCTGAATCCACTTCAATATCCAAAGCTAATTGCTCGGCTTTATAGCGCAAAATGCCTTCAGCTAATGGAGAACGGCATATGTTTCCTAAACAAACAAATAGGATTTTCATGGGCATAAATTTTTCTGATATCAAATGTACAGTAAAATTAGTAATTATTCTAATCCGATTAGATTATTTATCCTTATTTTATTACTTTTAGCCCGAATTATTCACAAGTATTTCTATTACGAGCTCAAACTACCTGCAATTAAAGGAAATGTTTAAGATTTTTATGCCTCAAAAACGGTTGTCCATTTCCCCCGGCAAAAATTTATAGCACTTCCCTCTCTACTATTGGTAATTTGAACTCTCACCATAAAAATCCGTGAATAATGTGGGTTAATTTTTAATGTGAACTTTAAACGTATATTGTATATGAGATTTGCAGTTAGATTAGCATATAAGGGAACAAATTATTCAGGCTGGCAAAGCCAAAACAATGCGAGAACTGTCCAGAGTGAAATCGAAGCTGTTCTTTTTAAAAAGTACAGAAAAGAAATCTCTGTACTCGGATGCGGAAGAACAGATAAAGGGGTTCACGCTAGTGATTTTACCATGCATTTTGATTTTGATAAAGATATTAGGGAAAATTTTGTCTATAGCCTGAACAAAATGCTACCAAATGATATCGCACTATTTGATATCAATAAAGTTGATGAGGATTTTCACGCCCGTTTTGACGCTATTTCCAGATCATATATATATAAAATTAACACAATAAAAAACCCTTTTAATACCCATTTGAGTTATTTCTTCCCTCTAATTGAGAATGCTGACTTTTCTTTAATGCAAAAAGCTGCTGATATACTCTTAGGCTATAATGAGTTTTTTCCCTTCTGTAAGACAAATACAGATGTAAAAACAATGAAATGCCATTTGTCAAAAAGTCAGTGGACAAAGAATCCTGAGAACGGAGATTATTATTATCAAATCACTTCCAATAGATTTTTGCGAGGTATGGTAAGATTAATCGTAGGAATGACAATAAATATTGGACTGGGAAAAATGTCGATAAATGAACTGGAATTAGCTCTTAAGACACAAAATAGGTTAAAGCTCGATTGGAGCGTACCGGCTCACGGCCTGTACTTAAATAGGGTGGTGTATAGTAAATAATCCTTAATAATTACATTGGAGTTTCCTTGGCGCTCCTTTGCGTGTACTTTGCTGACCTTAGCGGGAAAAATCAATGTCCAACTATATCATTGATAATTAAAATATTAATTTTTTATAATAACGATAATTTTGTCACAAAACCATGTTTATTTTTAACACATGAATTTCATATCCCGCAAAGTACCGCAAAGGTAACGCAGAGCATCGCAAAGTAGTGTTTTCCTATTTTTTATTTCTAGGATGAAAGGCAAGGATTGTTTTTTTGAGATAAGTGGTGTCCAGATGAGTATATATTTCTGTTGTGAGTATGGATTCGTGTCCTAACATCTCTTGAACGGCTCTCAGGTCAGCTCCTCCTTCAACGAGATGAGTTGCAAAAGAATGTCTGAATGTATGCGGGCTTATATTTTTCTTAATTCCTGCCAATTCCGTCAATTCTTTGATTATGTGGTAAATCATTATTCTGGAAAGTTTTTTGCCTCTTCTATTGAGGAAAACAAAATCTTCATTGTCCTTTTTGATATTTATTCTATTTCTATAATTATTGATATAGATTCCGATATATTTAATCGCTTCATCATTGATTGGCACTATTCTTTCTTTATTGTTTTTGCCGATTACTTTTACAAATCCGATATCCGGAAAATAATTCGAAAGTTTCAAGTCTATTAATTCGCTTACCCTTAGTCCACAGGCGTATAAAGTCTCGATAATGGCTCTGTTTCTATGACCTAACTCGGAACTCAGGTCTATAGCATTCAATATCATTTCTATTTCTTCATAATTGAGTACATCCGGAATTTTTCTCCCGATTTTTGGTCCTTCAAGCAATTCCGTAGGGTCATTATCGATAATATCTTCCATCATCAGATACTTATAAAATGCTCTGATACCCGAAATAATCCTAGCCTGTGACCTTTGAGCTACTCCAAGGCTATTTATCCAGTTGATAAACTCTTGTAGATGTGTGAAATTAATATCGAGGGGGGAAATCTCCAATTTATTAATATTGAGATACTCAATTAATTTTTTTATATCACGTATATAAGCCTCAATAGAATTGGGAGAAAGAGATCGTTCCAACATAAGATATGCTTCAAAACCATTTATTGCGGAATTCCAATCCATAAAATTAGTTTTTACTTCTTTACTTTCTTGGGATTATCATTAAGATAGCTTTTCCAACCCGAATATTTTTTTCCTCCTACTGCCACACTTGATATTTGATTGTAATGACACATAGCTGCTCCCAGAGCATCTGTTGCATCTAGGAATCCATCTTGTATTTTTATCTTCAATATACTTTGTAGCATCGCGGACACCTGTTCTTTCGATGCGTTTCCATTCCCGGTAATAGATTGTTTTATTTTTTTTGGTGCATATTCTGTGATATTTAATCCCATTGTTATTCCGGCGGCTATTGTTACTCCTTGTGCTCTACCCAATTTTAGCATAGACTGAACATTTTTGCCGTAAAAAGGTGCTTCAATTGCCATTTCAGCCGGTAAATACATTTCGATTAAATCTTGAGTCTGTAAAAAAATTTCCTTTAGTTTTTCTTGATGTGTTTCAAACTTTTTTAACTTAAATACTCCAAGAGCTTCCACATTGAAATGGCCAAAATAGTAATCCAAAACAGCATATCCCATAACTTGAGTTCCGGGATCAATTCCCAAAATCTTTACCTTATCAATTTTAGCCATATCAGCTTCTTATTTTTTCCAGAACTGCCTTTACACCGCTGTAAGATACTGTTTTGTCCTTGAAGTATTCAATTATCTTAAGTTTTTCCTTGGCGGTAGCTTCAAGTTGTGTCATAATATTTGATAGGTGCAATTTCATATGCCCCTTTTGTATTCCTGTAGTAACAAGCGACTTCACCGCGGAAAAATTTTGAGCTAAACCAACGGAAGCAACTATTTTCATAAGCTCATGTGCATCGGGATTTCCCATCATTTCCAAAGACCTCCTTGCCATGGGATGAGTTTTTGTCAATCCTCCAACAGTACCTATTGCCATTGGTATATCCAACCAAAATCTAAATATTCCTTTATTGATTTCACAATTGCTCAAACTGCGATATTGACCATCTCTTGCTGCATATGTATGTCCGCAGGCTTCGACTGCTCTAAAATCATTACCACTTGCTATTATTACCGAGTCGATGCCGTTAAATATACCTTTATTGTGAGTTGTAGCCCTGTATGGATCCTGTTTTGCTATTTCAATAGCAGTATTAAATTTTTCAGCAAATAATTTTCCGTTCTTAATGGTTTTTCCATTTTCCAACTCATCTACATGACAACTAACTTCTGCATGTACTATACTTTCCGGTGTATAGTTGGACAATATGGACATCACAATTTGGATATCTTTGTCTCCGTTTTTGAAGTTATCATTGGAAATAGCATAATCTTTGAGACTCTTCGCAAATTGTTCAAGTATGGTATTTATAAAATTTGCACCCATGGAATCACAAGTGTAAAACTCTGCTTTAATCTGATATAGATTTTCAATTTTATCAGTAAAATCAATAAGTTTTATCGAGTGAATACCACCACCTCTTTTTTCCATAGTGGCAGTAATGTCTTTTGTTTCATTTCTCAAGTGTTTTTCGATATCGTTAAAAGACTCAAATAACAATTTTTTGTCTCCTTTCCATTTAAAATGCACTTGACCTATTTTCTTACTATCAATAACTTCAGCTTTGAATCCTCCTCTATCAAACCAATATTTGGCACCTGAAGAGGCTGCTGCGACAACAGAACTTTCTTCTATAGCCATTGGAATAGCATATACTTTACCGTTTATCTTAAAATTGGGTGCAACGCCAAGGGGTATAGGGAAATTACCGATTGAATTTTCTATAAACCCATCTAAGATACTCTGTAGTCCGGGATGCCAATAACTGATCAGCTCATTCATAACCAAGTCAGGGTCTTTGAAAAAATTCTCAACTACCCATTGCATCTTTCTTATTTTAGAAAGTCTGGAGAACCCGCTTATTGGATTTTTATGCACGTCATCTAATTTTTAATTCTCAAAAAAGCTTTCGCCATTCTTAATCCCTCAATATGTTTTGAAACAAATTCCCTCAGTAATTCATATTCACCAGTAGCTTGTTTTAAAAACTCTGAAGCCATACCATATATCGAAGGTACGTTAATTTTTTCAGTATAATAATATCCGTCTAAGAAACTCTTAATCCCACCTGATATAATTATTTGATTACACAATATCTTATCCGGCAATTCATCTTTTATCTTATTGACAAAACCGAGCATCTCTTCCGCAGTATGTCCGATATTAATAAATGAATTATATTGGTTATTCGAAACATTACTATTCCTAAACATTTCGAGTTTTGAAAAATTTGTTCCGCCAAAAGCCCCAAAGTCTATTGCGGTCAAAGGCAATTGCATAAGTTCTTTTAAGCTATTATAACCCATACCTTGACCTACCTCTTTGACTATTATTTTTAAATCTTCTTTTTCTAATAATTCCTTTAAGCTATCTATTGGTTTTTGATTCAATTTATCACCTTCCTCTTGGGTAAATTCCTGTAATGGATTGATGTGTACTATCAAACCATCTGCTTGAAGCTTTTTTACCAAATCAACAACTTTGTAAGTTTTTCCGGCTAAAACCAATTGCTCAATCTGAGCTATTCCGATATTTGCAAATAATGGTCTGTCTCCAATATATTTTCTGATATTGAAATCTTCAAAATAATCATTGCTATCCAAAAGTTGCCTGCAAGATCCAAGCCCCATACCCAAACCGAATTCCGAACAAACACGAGCGAGATTTTTATTGATTTTTGTGGCTAAACCCGTACCTCCGGTCATACTTGATATCCATAGTGGAGCATCAAACTCTGTATTGAGAAATTCTGTTTTCAAATCTATTTCATTGATATTTCCCAATAAGGGTTCGTACATAAATCTGGCATCATTAATACCGGAAGCGGTTTGTGATTTGAATGTCAAATCCAAGTGATCAGCTTTGCGTTTTGTGGCAATATGTCTGTCTTCTAAATTCAAATAATTGACTTTTTAGAATAGAAATAGTTTCATAATAAATACAAAAATAACAAAAATGAAAGATAAGCAACAATTATACTAAAAAAAAGGTACATTTCATTTTTTCGCGTTTTGAGTTTTATCCATCGATGAAATTTCCCCGACAGGGGATAAATGTGAATAACCGTGGGTGGAACCCGCGGTATCCGAACAAGCAAAGTACAACTCCGGAGGAGTTGAATATCCATACAACATAATAATTGATAATTGAACACCTTCGGTGTTCATATCACCTCTCATATTTACCCCGCATTTCATACGGGGCTAATCACATTAAACCACATTCGTGGTTTTTGTCCTCTCATTTCTAAACCAAACATTTTATAAAAAAATAGCAATACTATCTTTCTTTTGATTTTCCCAACACTTGCCTCTGAATACTAAAGGAGAATCAGCCCGCAATGAAAAAATTGAAACCTTTTAAAAAATCAACGTATTTCACAGTGCATTAAATTGTCATTACCTATAAAACCATTGAGAACATCGCCGACTTTTACTTCCCCGACACCTGCGGGTGTACCGGTAAAAATCAAATCCCCTATCTGTAATTTAAAGTATTTGGATATATAAACAATGATGTCATCAATGGGAAAAATCATATCTTTACTATTGCCTTTTTGAACGATATTTCCATTCTTTTCTAGAGAGAAGTCGATATCACTCGACTTCATTTCATCTGTGAAATCTATCCATTTGCCTATCACAGCCGAAAAATCAAATCCTTTGGCAATTTCCCAAGGATGTCCTTTTTCTTTAAGCTTTCTTTGGATATCTCTTGCTGTGAAATCGATTCCAATGGTTAATTCATTGTAATATGATTTTGCAAAGTCTAAGCCAATATTTTTCCCGTTTTTAGCTATTTTAACCACTAATTCCCCTTCATAGTGAATTTCTTTTGAAAAATCAGGATAATAAAATGGTTTCCCGTCCCTTAACATAGCTGTTGGTGGCTTCATAAAAATCATAGGTTGCTTTGGAACAGGATTGTTCAATTCTTTAGCGTGATCAATATAATTTCTTCCGATACAGAATATTTTCATACAATTTTATTTTAGTAAAACAAAAGTAGTAAATTCTTTTACCTTAGAGTAACGAGGTGCATTTCATTGTATAGAAAAGATTTGATTTTGGTAAATCCACTCTTCATAACGATAGTTTTTTGTTTATACCAATTTTAAATACATGTCCTGTAATTGCATTTAGCCAATTATTGTTTGAATTAGTTGTATATGATATTAGTTTTAACGACATTTGCGACTTGGTTTTTTTTGAAACAAAAATTGATTAAAATTTATTGCATTATTTTATTGCAATATTAACTATAAAATTGTTTATATTATGGCTAAAGACTATAAGAAATTGATCCTTGACGGAAATGAAGCTGTTGCCAGGGTTGCGCATAAGACCAATGAGGTTTGTGCTATTTATCCTATCACCCCTTCATCACCAATGGGAGAACATGCTGATGCTTTTTCAGCAAAAGGAATGAAAAATATCTGGGGAGATATCCCTAGAATTATCGAATTACAAAGTGAAGGTGGTGCTTCCGGTACTGTACACGGTTCATTGCAAGGAGGTGCTGTTACCACAACATTTACTGCATCACAGGGCTTGTTATTGATGATACCTAATATGTTTAAAATTGCAGGAGAATTATTACCTGCGGTATTTCATATTGCATCAAGAACGGTAGCTACACATGCATTATCAATATTCGGTGACCATTCTGATACAATGGCAACCAGAACTACCGGTTGGGCTATATTATTTGGTGGAAGCGTACAAGAAGCTCACGATATGGCCTTAATCGCACAAGCTGCAACATTCAAAACAAGAATACCTTTTCTAAATGTTTTTGACGGATTTAGAACATCTCACGAGATTTCAAAAATCGACAGTATTGATGATGATACTATGAAGCAAATGATTTCAAAGAGGGAAGTGACTGCTTTTAAAAACAGAGGTTTGAATCCGGATACACCTCAAATAGGTGGTACCGCTCAAAATCCTGATGTGTTTTTCCAAGCTAGAGAAGCTTGTAATCCATATTACGACAAAGTGCCGGGTGAAGTAAAAAAAGCAATGAAAAGATTTGCTGAACTTGAAGGTAGAGAGTATCATTTATTTGATTATATCGGAGATCCGGAAGCAGAAAGGATTGTGATTTTGATGGGATCAGGTCAAGGTGCGGTTAAAGAAGCTGTTTCTTACTTGAACGAAAAAGGGGAGAAAGTCGGAGTTGTATTGGTAAGACTTTACAGACCGTTTTCAATTTCTGATTTTATCGATGCTATACCTGCATCTGTTAAGAAAATAGCTGTTCTTGATAGAACAAAAGAACCCGGAAGTATTGGAGAACCATTATATATGGATACAATAAATGCTTTTGTTGAATCAGGTAGAGAAATGCCAACTATCGTTGGCGGTAGATACGGATTATCTTCTAAAGAGTTTACTCCGGGAATGGTTAAAGGGATTTTTGATGAATTATCAAAAGAAAAACCCAAAAATCATTTTACCATTGGTATCAACGACGATGTTTCATTTACTTCTCTTGAATACGATAACTCATTGTCATTGGATACAAATACTATCAATTGTATGTTCTATGGATTGGGATCTGATGGTACTGTAAGTGCTAATAAAAACTCCATTAAAATTATTGGAGAAACTACTGATAATTATGTACAAGGATACTTTGTATATGACTCTAAAAAAGCGGGAGGATTGACTGTTTCTCACTTGAGATTCGGTAAAGACCCTATCACATCTACATATCAGATATCACATGCTAATTTCGTAGCTGTTCATCAATTCAACTACTTGCAAAAGTATGATATAATGAGCAAAATCAAGAAAGGAGGAACTTTGTTGCTCAACTCTCCTTATAGTAAAGATGAGGTTTGGGCTAAGTTGCCTAAGAGTGCTCAAGAAGGAATTATTGAAAAAGAGCTTAAGTTTTACGTAATAGATGCTACCAAAGTAGCACAAGGTATTGGTCTTGGTAAGAGAATTAACACTATACTTCAAACTTGTTTCTTCGCCATTTCCGGTATTATCGAAAAAGATGAAGCGATTCAAAAGATTAAAGATTTTATCGTTAAATCATATTCACATAAAGGGGATAAGATTGTAAATATGAACTTCAAGGCTGTGGATAGTGCTATTGAAAACTTATATGAAGTTACATATCCAAAATCAGTATCAAGCAATATTCCCGATTTACCTCCTGTTTATGGAGATGCTCCTGATTTTGTTAAGCAAGTTCTTGGTGAAATTATCGCAGGAAAAGGAGATACTCTTCCTGTAAGTGCTTTCCCTGATGATGGAATGTTTCCATTAGGTACTACCAGATATGAGAAAAGAGACATAGCGGATACGGTTCCGGTCTGGGATGCTGACCTATGTACACAATGTAATAAATGTGTTGCTATTTGTCCTCACGGTGTTATTAGAGCAAAAGTTTATGATAAAGAATTGCTTGATGATGCACCTGTAACACTCAAGAGTTGTCCGGCAAAAGGACGACCTTTTGACAAAGACAATGAGGTTTATACATTACAAGTTTCAGTATTGGACTGTACCGGCTGTAGATTGTGTGTTGAGGTTTGTCCGGCAGTAAGTAAAGAAAATCCGGATTATAAAGCTATTAATATGGTTGATAAAATGGAAGTTGTTGAAGTAGAAACAATCAATTGGGACTATTTTGATGCTAAACTTCCTTGGTATGACAGAACAAAAATATCTCCTACAAATATAAAAGGAGCGATGTTCTTCGAACCGTTGTTTGAATTTTCAGGAGCTTGTGCGGGATGTGGAGAAACACCATATATCAAATTGATAACTCAGTTATATGGAGATCATATGATTGTTGCCAATGCTACAGGTTGTTCATCAATATACGGAGCAAATTTACCAACAACACCATATTCTACTAACGCAAAAGGACATGGTCCTGCTTGGTCAAATTCATTGTTTGAGGACAATGCAGAATACGGTTTGGGTCTGAGATTAGCTGCAAATAAAAAAGCAGAAAAAGCAGCTAGTTTGCTTGATTCATTAAAAGATCAAATCGGCGAAGATTTATATACACGTATTAAAGACAATAAAGAAGAAAGTGAAGAAGATAAACAAAACTTGATGAATGCGATTGATGAATTGAATATCAAACTTAAAGAAATCGATACGGAAACATCAAGAGATTTGTTGCATATCTCTGATTACTTGAAAAAGAAATCTGTGTGGATATTCGGTGGTGACGGTTGGGCTTATGATATCGGATTTGGTGGATTGGATCACGTATTGGCATCCGGAGAAAATGTAAATATCCTTGTAATGGATACGGAAGTTTACTCTAATACCGGTGGTCAAATGTCAAAAGCTACACCTATAGGTGCTGCGGCTAAATTCGCGTATTCAGGTAAGAAATTGTCTAAAAAAGATCTTGGTTTAATCGCTGTTTCTTACGGTGATGTTTATGTAGCGCAAATAGCGATGGGAGCGAAAGATGCCCAAACGCTAAAAGCTATTAGAGAAGCAGAAGCATTTGATGGAGTTTCTATTATTATTGCTTACTCACATTGTATCGAACACGGATATGATATGGGTGACGGTGCTACTCACCAACAATTGGCAATAGAGACCGGTTTCTGGCCATTGTATAGATTTAATCCTAGAAATGCTCAAGGTAAGAGGTTTAAATTAGATAGTAAACCTCCTGCAAGACCACTCGAAGATTTTATGTACACAGAAGGTAGATTCAATAGAGTAGCTAAGCAAGATCCTGAAAGAGGTAAAATGCTTTTGGATTTGGCTAATCAAGAGTTGGAAAAGAAATGGAATCAACTTGAAGCTGCTAAATCACTATAGGTTTAATATCAATTAAATTTTATGATATTTAGGACTGTCTGTTTACCGGACAGTCCTTTTTTTGTATATTTGAGCCCTTATACCAATTTAACTCAAAATTGAAAAATTAATTCTATAATATTAATACAACATCTTAAAGTTAATTTGGTATTATTTTTTATAGACTGTCTAAAAAGATTATTTTGACAGACTTGTTTTTAATAATGTTTTATGCAAAAGTATTTTTGGATTGTTGTCTTATTCCTATTACTTTACTCCTGCAAAACCAATAAAAGGAGTAAAATTATCCCTTTCAATAAAATGAATAAAGAAAGTATAATTAAGATTCCGTTTGAATTTAAAAAAGATGAACTTGCAAATTTAATAGATTCATTATTACCCGACACTTTGCTCGAAAAAGAAGAAGGTTTACCTTTGAGTATTAAAATTTTGAAAAGTGATATTTCAGGTATTAATTTAGATGGTAAAAATATCGACTTGGTTGTTTCTATCAAAGTTGACTTGGTAAAAAAAATCGGTTCATTTCCTGTTGCTTCAGGTAGTGGTGAAATTGAGTTAGATATATTTTCACAAATCGATATTGACAAAAATTGGAAATTAAAAACCAAAACTACTTTAGTAGATTATTCTTGGGTAAATAAACCTGTGATTAGTTTCATTGGCATGAAAATATCAGCTCCAAAATTGGTAGAAGAGTATATCGATTATAAACAAATGGAATGGATGAATCAAGTGGATTCTACAATAGCAAATAGCAATTTATTACAATCACCGGTCGATTCAATAGCCGGATTTTTTTCATCTCCCATTGTCATAGATTCATTGGGCATTGCCGGATTAAAAATAAGCCCAAAAACCATTGGGTTTTCACCATTTAAATCATCTCAAAATACAATTTCCGGACAGTTAAACCTTAGTTTTTTTAACGATATAATACCGATGAGTGAATACCGGAGCAATGATACTATCTATCCGAAATTCAATTGGTATTTTAACGAAGATTTTGGACAAAAAGCAGTTTTAACCCTTGGTATTAATAAATATATCACTCAAAAGTTAATTGATGACTATTTATTAGCTCAAGACTCAAAAGGTTTGGTTTTTGATATAAAAGGAAACGAAATAAAAATAGAAAAAGCCAATGTTGTTTTTGATAAAGATGTAGTAGGTGCTAAGGTTGATTTTTCAGGAAGCAAAAGTGGAAATATCTTGGTTAAAACCCGGCCTATCTGGGATAGAAATCAAAAGTATTTATTTCTTAAAAAGAGATTTGTAGATATCAATCTTGATGGTTTTGGTTCTCAAATATTTGTCAATCTTTTTAGTAATACATTGGAAAGAAAAATAATGGACGGATTGCAGGAAAGTCTGAATTTGAAGATAAAAGATATTGTTGACGATACCAATCAATTTTTGGATACATTAAAATATGATAACACTTTAACAATAAAGGATTATAATTTGCCAATGCAATTGGAAGACGGTTATTTTTTTATAGATGTAGATTTTGCACTCGAAGGTAAGATAACTTGGAATAAATTAAATATTGAACTTAAGTAGTGTCTGCACGAAAACACATCAAATTTTAAATTGATTCTTATGGTCATCTTTTGACTTTTTCACACGTGATTGATACAAAAGCATCAAATCATTGCAAAAAAATCAAAATATGGGCAATAATTATCTAAATTTAAAAAATTGCCTGTTTTCATGCAGACACTAATAAAGAATCCTTTTTTTGACTACTTTTGCAGAAAAATAAAAAAATGGCAGATAACAAAGTAATATTTTCAATGGAAGGAGTGACAAAAATCTTTCCTCCCAGCAAGACGGTTTTAAAAAATATATGGCTATCATTTTACTATGGTGCTAAAATAGGTGTTTTGGGTCTCAATGGCTCCGGGAAAACCAGCCTTTTGAAAATAATAGCGGGTATTGACGATGAATTTCAAGGAAAAGTAACTTTTGATAAAGAATACAAAATCGGATATCTCGAACAAGAACCAAAGCTGGATGAGAATAAAACTGTAAAAGAAATAGTCCAAGAAGGTGTTCAACATATAGTGGATGTGGTAAATGAATATGAAGCTGTGTCTGCAAAATTGGCAGAGCCGATGAGCGATGATGAAATGATGAAAGTTATCGAAGAACAAGGTGAGCTCTTGGAAAAAATGGATCATTATGATGCATGGGAATTGGATCATACTTTAGAACTTGCGATGGATGCATTGAGATGTCCGCCTGATGATGCAAAAGTATCAGTTCTTTCCGGTGGAGAGAGAAGAAGAGTTGCATTGGCACGACTCCTCTTGAGCAAACCCGATATTTTACTGCTCGATGAGCCTACTAACCACCTTGATGCAGAAAGTGTGCATTGGCTTGAACAATTTCTCAAATCTTTTCCCGGTACGGTAATAGCCGTAACTCACGATAGATATTTTCTTGATAATGTTGCAGGATGGATATTAGAATTGGATAGGGGTGAAGGTATTCCTTGGGAAGGAAATTACAGCTCTTGGTTGGAACAAAAGTCAAACAGACTTGCTAATGAGGAAAAAGCAGAATCCAAAAGACAAAAAATACTTAAAAGAGAATTGGAATGGACAAGATTGGCACCAAAGGCAAAACAAGCTAAAGGTAAAGCCAGACTTAATGCATATGAAACAATGAGCAATGCAGAGGTAAAAGAAAAAGAGGCTAAATTGGAATTGTATATTCCTCCCGGACCAAGATTGGGAGATGTGGTAATTGAAGCAGATAAAGTTAGTAAGGGCTTTGAAAACAGACTTCTAATAGATAATCTCAGTTTTAATGTACCTAAAAATGCAATTGTCGGAATCATAGGACCAAATGGTGTCGGTAAATCGACATTGTTCAGAATGATAATGGGTGAAGAATCTCCTGATAGCGGTACTATAAGAATTGGAGAAACAGTACAACTTGCATATGTTGACCAATCTCACAAAGATTTATTGCCTGAAAAAACAGTATATGAAGTAATAAGTCAAGGGAATGAATTTATTCAGATAGGAACTAAAGAAATAAATGCGAGAGCATATTTGAGCAGATTTAACTTCAACGGTTCAGATCAACAGAAAAAAGTAGGGGGTTTATCGGGTGGAGAACGAAATAGACTTCACCTTGCAATGACATTAAAACAAGGTGCAAATGTGATTTTACTCGATGAGCCTACTAATGATATAGATGTTAATACATTGCGTGCTTTGGAAGAGGCTATAGAAAATTTTGCAGGATGTGCTCTGATTGTATCTCACGATAGGTGGTTTATCGATAGATTAGCAACCCATATTTTAGCATTTGAAGACGAGGGACAACAAGTTTTCTTTGAAGGAAACTTCTCTGCTTACGAAGAGAAAAAGAAAGAAAGATTGGGGGATATAACGCCTAAAAGACCAAGATTTAAAAGCTTGCTGTAATATCTATACCTCGTCTCAAAATTTGGTTGGTATAAGACATGACACAAGTGTCGTACAGGCGACATTTGTGAATTCTTTACAGTATTGATTAAAACAATTCTGTTCATTTTTCATTTAGTGTTTAATGGCAATTAGGAGAAATAAGACAATTTATAGCACAATATCGCTATCTTTAGCTTTGTGGATAATGACTATATCCGCAGGGGTTGTTGTTGATTTGCATTATTGTCAAAACAAGATCAAAAACTTTGCTTTATATACAGAGGCCGAATCTTGTCATCAATCTGAAGATGTTTGCCCAATGCATAAAAAGTCCTGTTCAATGGATGATATGCAATGCAATAATGATAGCGATGGAGAAGATAATTGTTGTCACAATGAGAAAAAAATTGTTAAGTCTAAGGTAAAATACACTTTTGACAAATCTTCGATTGCTAAGCCTTTTGATTTTGCTGTAGTACACCATACATTTGTTATAGATGACAGTAATGTTGGTGGCCACAACAGCATTAAACCTATATACGTCGATAGACCACCACCACGTGATATTGACTTCCAATCTCTATATCAGAGTTACATATTATAGCATCTAATTTTAATTGAAAGCGTTTTAGGACTGCTGAATTTTTATCTCAAGTTACGTACTTTTGGTAATTATTATACGGTTCTTAAAAGCTTTTTTTAGTTTTGGGTATAAATTATCCAGACTAAAGAGGAAGTTCCGGACTGGAGCGTAGTGGAATAACGTATTGTGGGATTTCAAGTTCCAAGTTTCAAGTTTAAAGTTTCATGTTCCATGTTCCAATTTCAAGTTTCAGCTTTTAAAAAATGTGAATATTAAAATTAGATTAGATGTTAAATAAAACAATAAAATTTCTCCTTGAAAATAAGTTGGTAACTATTTTGTTACTCGTTATATTTGTTTTTTGGGGAATAATAAGTGCTCCTTTTGATTGGGATATAGATTGGTTACCACGAAATCCGGTAGCCGTAGATGCTATTCCTGATATTGGAGAAAACCAGCAAATAGTATTTACAAAATGGGATGGTCAATCACCTCAGGATATAGAAGATCAAATAACTTATCCGTTGATGACATCATTACTCGGAATTCCAGGAGTGAAGACAATACGTAGTTCTTCGATGTTTGGCTTTTCTACTATTTTTGTAATCTTCGATGAGAAGATTGATTTCTATTGGAGTCGAAGCCGGATACTGGAAAAACTAAATTCACTACCTGCAAATTTATTGCCAATAGGAGTAAAACCCTCGCTTGGGCCTGATGCTACAGGATTGGGGCAGATATTTTGGTACACTCTTGAAGGCAGGGATACCTCCGGTAATGTTACCGGTGGATGGGATTTACATGAATTGCGTTCCATTCAAGATTATTATGTTAAATATGGTCTGGCTTCTGCCAAGGGAGTATCGGAAGTAGCAAGTATTGGCGGATTTGTAAAAGAATATCAGGTAGATGTTGATCCTGCTAAACTTCAACAGTATGATATCAGCCTTAAAGAGGTGGTTAATGCCGTACGAAATTCCAATAAAGATATAGGGGCAAAAACCCTGGAAATAAATAATGCAGAATACCTTATCAGAGGACTTGGCTATGTTAAAAAAATAGAAGACCTTGAAAACAGTGTTGTAAAGTCTGTCAATAATACCCCTGTTCTTGTCAAAGATTTAGCTCATATATCGCTTGGACCACAAGAAAGAAGAGGAATTTTAGATAAAAACGGTGCAGAGGTTGTAGGAGGAGTTGTTGTAGCTCGATACGGTGCAAATCCGATGGAAGTGATAAAAAATGTCAAATCCAAAATAAAAGAATTGAGTACGGGATTACCGTCTAAAACCCTAAAAGATGGCAGAAGATCTCAATTGACAATAGTTCCTTTTTACGATAGAACCAAACTTATTGAGGAAACACTTTTTACACTTAATGATGCTCTTGCCCTTGAAATATTGGTTACTATTTTGGTAATTATGTTGATGCTGTTCAATCTTCGCTCATCGATGTTGATTTCAGGTCTATTACCATTGGCTGTATTGATGGTATTTATAGCGATGAAAATGTTTAATGTTGATGCCAATATTGTAGCGTTATCCGGAATTGCAATAGCGATAGGCACAATGGTAGATATAGGGATTATACTGATAGAGAATGTCATCAAAAAGTTAAAAGAGCTCAAAGGTCACCCGATAAATCAAATAGTTTATAATGCAACGGCTGAGGTTTCAGGTGCGATATTAACCGCTGTAATGACTACAATTGTAAGTTTCCTGCCTGTTTTTACGATGCAGGCTGCCGAAGGGAAATTATTCAGACCATTGGCTTTCACGAAAACATTTGCCTTAATCGCCGCCTTATTTGTAGGCTTGTTTATAATACCAACATTTGCTTCTATTATATTTAAAGAAAGAAAGAAACTATCAAATACCCTAAGATTATTAATCAATATATTTTGGATAATTCTTGGGGTTTTTGTCGTGTATAAGGGAATAGTTTTAGGTATTCTAATTTCATTATTCGGTATAATAAATATTTTGTCCCAAAAATATGAATGGGTAAATAGAAAGGAAGATATTATCAAAAATCTTTTGGGAGGATTGGCAATATTGTGGCTTTTGACTGAATATTGGAGACCATTGGATTTTGATAGGTCACTAAGCTCCAATTTTGTCTTTGTTGCAGCCTCTACACTTAGTCTTCTGGTTATATTTTATGTATTTCAAATATATTATGTAAGATTATTGAGATTTGCATTGAAATACAAAGTATTGTTTTTGATACTACCATTGGTAATATTGGTAGGAGGTTATAATTCTTTCAAATCAATGGGTAAGGAATTTATGCCGTCATTGGATGAGGGTGCTTTTTTGCTTATGCCAACAACAATGCCGCACGCAGGAGTACAAGAAAACAAAAAGACTCTAAAACTGTTGGATATTGCAGTAGCCAATATACCGGAAGTAGATGTAGTGGTCGGTAAAGCGGGAAGAGTTCAAAGTGCTTTGGATCCTGCTCCTTTGTCGATGTTTGAGAATATAATTCAGTATTTACCTGAGTATATTGAAAACAAAGACAGAGATAAATTGAGATTCAAAGTTGATGAAACCGGTAAATTTTATACAAAAGATAGTGATGAGAGGATTGAAGATATGCAAAAAGTTGATGTTGCCAAACTGATACCTGATGATGAAGGTAAATTTTTTAGACAATGGAGGAAAGAAATCAAAAGCCCTGATGATATTTGGAACAAAATAGTAGAGGCAACAAAACTTCCCGGGGTGACATCTGCACCAAAACTTCAACCTATCGAAACAAGGTTAGTGATGCTGCAAACAGGTATGAGAAGTCCGATGGGAATCAAAATCAAAGGACTAAACCTAAAAGATATTGAAAAATTAGGGATGGAATTCGAAAAAGCATTAAAAGAAGTTCCCGGAATTAAATCAGAAGCGGTTTTTGCCGACAGAATTATTGGGAAACCATATTTATTGCTGGATATTGATCGTCAAAAAGCGGCATTGTATGGCTTAAAGGTCAATGACATCCAAGAGACTATTATGGTAGCATTGGGCGGTAAGAAAGTAAGCACTACGGTTGAGGGCAGAGAGCGCTATTCCATTAGAGTAAGATATCCACGTGAGCTTAGAACATCACCGGATGATTTAAAGAAAGTGATAATCAAGACTCCGGCAGGTGAGCAAATACTTCTTGGTGATTTAGTAGATGTGAAGTATGAGAGAGGTCCACAGGTTATAAAGGGAGAAGATACATTTTTGATCGGTTATGTTCTTTTTGATAAAGAAAAAGATGAAGCGGAAGTAAATATAGTGGAAAAAGCACAAAGTTATCTTGCAGGTAAAATAGAAAAAGGGGAAATAGTTGTTCCGCAAGGAGTGAGTTATCAATTTACCGGAACCTATGAAAATCAAATAAGGTCTGAAAGAAGGTTAATGATAGTATTGCCACTTTCCTTGATGATAATATTTTTGATATTGTATTTCCAATTCAGAGCAGTTAGTACAACTTTGATGGTATTTACAGGAATATTTGTTGCGTTTTCAGGAGGTTTTATAATGCTATGGCTATATAGTCAAGGTTGGTTCTTGGATTTTGATGTGTTTGGAAAAAATATGCGTGATATATTCAATATACATACGGTCAATTTAAGTGTAGCTATTTGGGTAGGCTTTATAGCCTTGTTCGGCATTGCAACAGATGATGGTGTAGTAATGGCAACGTACTTAACCCAAATTTTTGAAGAAAACAAACCGACAACTAAGCAAAGTATAAGAGATGCAGTAGTAGAGGCCGGAAGAAAACGTATTCGTCCGTGTTTGATGACAACTGCAACGACAATTCTTGCATTATTACCTGTCTTGACCTCTAAAGGTAGGGGTTCAGATATAATGATTCCAATGGCTATTCCTGCTTTTGGTGGTATGTTGGTAGCTTTGATTACATTGTTTGTAGTGCCGGTTTTGTATAGTTGGGTGAAGGAGATAGGGGCGAGAGTGCGATAGGGCGAACGGGCAAGTAGGTGAGTTGGAGAGGGATTTGCAATTTGAGTGGAGAGGTGATTAAAGGAAAACTTAGGACTCGAAAGCGCGACTGCAAGGAGTGATTTTGAAGCCGGTTTGTAGAAAGGGAAAAGTGCAAAGTTTGAAGATATGGAAGTGGGAATATTTGGCATAGCTGCCCCCTCTGGCATCCCACAAAAGCTCTTCGCTCCCCCTTGTAGTTTTACTTCACAGTGTTACGTAAAACGACAGGGGGAAGCAGCAACCCGCAATTTTCCTCTGGGAGAGTGCGGGTGGCGGCTACTCCGGTTTCGTAATGAAAATGGAGAAACGGGAGGCTGGGAGGTGGCAGTGCAAAAAAAGAGGCAGAGGTCAAAGACCTTTATCTCAGAAAAGGACTTGCTATTTTGGTGAAAATTGATTAAAGGAAAACTTAGGACTCGAAAGCGCGACTGCAAGGAGTGATTTTGAAGCCGGTTTATAGAAAGGCTAAAGGCTAAAGGCAAAAGTGCAAAGGCAAAAGTAAAAATTTTGGAATATAGAATAACGATTAACCCTGATACGCTAAAGCTACAGGGCAGGCTGAATTTTTGATTTTAGAAGTTGGGAAAGCGAGGTAAGAGACGCTCGCATATCAAGATATAAAAAACCACGATAGTGGTTTAATACGAATAGCCCCGTATGAAATGCGGGGTATATGAAAGCAAGAAAAATGAACCCCGAAGGGTGTTCAATTTGAAAATATGATGTTTGGATTGGTTAGTCTTTGTCTTCGGAGAATCGCAAAAAAATAAAAAAAGTATAACTATTAATCAAACAAAAATGTATAAAAGATGAAAATAAAATTATTGGTATTAATCTTCTTTTTAATTGTCAGGGTCTCTATTGGGCAGACCTTGGATGATTATTTGAAGATCGCGGAAAAGAATAATCCGGAGATAGAGTATTACGATATAAACCACAAGATATTTCAGGAAAAGGTGGATGAAACGGGAAATTTGGGCGATACAAAATTTACTATGGGATACTTTATTTTTCCGCCTGAAACAAGACTTGGAGCACAGAGATTGAAGCTCGGCGCACAGCAATCATTTCCTTGGCCGGGGACATTTGAAGCCCAGAAGGATGTAGCGAGGCTAAAATCGGATCAGGTTTCTTATGATAGTGATATTGCAAGGCTGAATTTATTCTATAATATCAAAAAAACCTATTATGAATTATACAAAAATTTAGCGACATTGGATGTATATAAAGAAAATAAGGAAATATTGGATATCTATGAAAATATGGCTTTAGGGGCATTGGAAAACAACAGGGCAAAAATGAGTGATGTATTGAAAATTCAAACTCAAAAAAATCTATTACACAGCAAAATTTTCAGTGCTTTCAACGATATGACCGCCTTGTCGAATCAATTCAACAGGCTATTGAACAGAAATGTGAATGAGCCGGTAAATATGTTGGATTCTATGAGTGTATTGGATATTTTGATAACAGAAGATTCGATAACCGATCATCCCTTACTCACTAAAATTGAAGCTAAAAAGAATATATTTGAGAAAAAGAAAGAACTCTTGAAATATCAGGAGAAACCAAAATTTACAGTAGCATTGGATTATATTTCCGTAAGTAAACGGGACGATTCATCTCCTGCGGGAAACGGTAGAGATATTTTGATGCCTATGATTGGGGTTTCGATTCCATTCTTTACGAAACAATATGATGCCAAAGGAAAAAGACTGGAATTGTCAATGGAAAAAGCTGATATTGAAAAATACAATCAGGAGAAAAGATTCAAAACGCAATATGATATAGCAAAAGCTAAATTGAAAAATGCAATTCTTCAGGTTGTTGCTGCCGAAAAGAATAAAGATGTAATACAAAGAGCAATTGATAGCGACCTTAAAGCATATGAAACAGGTAAATTGGATTATGACAATATCTTGAGAATGCAATTACAGAAAATACAATATCAGTTGCTTGAAATTAAAAGTACTAAAGATGCTTTCGTACAAAAGGCTAAAATGGAGTATCTGGAAGGTAAGTAGAATTAATAAACAAATCAAAAAAATAAATATATGAAATATACAAAATTAATTATCACGGCAATACTTTTTCTTGCAATTGGAATTTTTGCGGGAAAACTGATTTTTACGGCTAATAACGCTGAAAAAATAGAAAATCATTCGGAAGCAGAACACACAGATGAGCATTGGACTTGCTCGATGCACCCGCAGATTGATATGCCGGAACCAGGTCAATGTCCTATTTGTGGTATGGACTTAATTACAAAAGAAAAAGGTTCGGAAGAGCAATTGGATCCAAATAGATTTAAAATGACCAAAACGGCTATTGCTCTTGCAAATATTCAAACATTTACAGTAGGAAATTCTATACCCGGTATAGACAAATCCAAAATGAAACTGTCAGGTAAAATTGTTCAAAATGATAATAACACCGCGCTTCAAACAGCACATTTTGGAGGTAGAATTGAAAAATTGTATTACAAAGCAGAAGGAGATTATATCAAAAAAGGCAGTTTACTCGCTTTGATTTATTCTCCTGAATTGGTAACAGCTCAAAACGAATTGATACAAGCTTTGGAAGTAAAAAACGAGCAACCTGAATTGTATAATTCCGTGAGGAAAAAATTGTTGAATTGGAAATTGACGGAAGAACAAGTAAGGGAGATAGAACAGAAAAAAGGAATTATCACAAACTTCAAGATGTATGCAAGTGTAAGCGGTATAATCACCAAAAAGTTTGTAGAAGAAGGTGATCACGTTAGAGAAGGAAGTAAAATGTTTGAAGTTTTGGGAATGGGTACGGTTTGGGCTGAATTTGACGTGTTTGAACGAGATATAGCATATATCAAAAAAGGCACACAAATCACAATCACATCTAATGCATATCCTGATAAAAAAATCACATCCAAAATTAATTTTATTGATCCTTTACTTGATTCAAATACGAGAACGGTAAAGGTAAGAGCTACTGTTAGAAACAATAATTATACGCTAAAACCCGGTATGATAGTTTATGCTGATATAGATATAAGTCCAACTTCAAAATCAAATAAAAGCTCGATATTAGTACCTAAAACCGCTGTAATGTGGACAGGTAAACGTTCTATCGTATATGTCAAACCTGAGGCAGATAAACCAATATTTGAACTCAGAGAAGTAGAATTGGGGAAAGATATGGGGCCAAACTATGAAATATTATCAGGGTTAGAACAGGGTGAGGAAGTTGTGACCAATGGTACATTTACACTTGATGCAGCTGCTCAATTGCAAGGTAAGGCTAGTATGATGAACCCTACAGCAGATGCCGGTCAATCAGGAATCGAAATGAAATGTGCATCCGGTAAATGTGGTGAAAGTATGAAGAAAGAAGGGAAAAGTATGAAGACAAAAGATAATGGAGGAAAGACAAAAGATAAAAGTAAAAGGATAAAAGTTGAAGGTAAAAAGGGAGAAGAGATGAAGTGTGGTGCCGGGAAGTGTGGAGGAGGGATGTAGTGAGGATTTATGTTTTAACCTCAACCCCTGTCCCCTTCTCCTTTAAAGGAGTGCATCCCTATTTTGTAACATTGTTGTTAAAGGAGAAGGGGGAACGAGTAGCTTGGTCTATTGTGAATTGCTCATTGTTAGTAGTGACATTTATTAGTAGGAGTATGGGAAAAGTCCCTCTCCTTTTTAGGAAATTTTAAAGAGATAGGTGAAACTTATAAAAAGGAGAGGGATTTAGGGTGAGGATTAAAAGGAGAAGTGGGAACGAGCATCTTGGACTGATGAGAAAAGCTTTTATTAAGCAGTGACATATTTTGTAGGAGTATGGGAAAAGTCCCTCTCCTTTTTGTGAAAATTTAAAGAGATAGGAATAACTTGTAAAAAGGAGAGGGATTTAGGGTGAGGATTAAAAGGAGAAGTGGGAACGAGCATCTTGGACTGATGAGAAAAGCTTTTATAAAGCAGTGACATATTTTGTAGGAGTATGGGAAAAGTCCCTCTCCTTTTTAGGAAAATTTAAAGAGATAGGAATAACTTATAAAAAGGAGAGGGATTTAGGGTGAGGATTGAAAGGAAAAGGAGTAGGTTAGCAGAGGAATTTGGGTGAGGATAAAATAGAATTAATTAAATAAATATGAAAAAAATGAAAATTATATTACTATCAACATTATTCATAGCATTATTTGCTATGAATGTTAAGGCACATTGCAAACTTGAGTATCCCGTAGGGGGAGAAAGTTTTAAATCGGGAGAATCTATTACTATTAAATGGAAAGTTACTATTGCACATAATACCGATAATTGGGATTTGTATTTTAGTAGTGATAATGGTGCTAATTGGGAGACAATAAAAGAAGACATCAATGTCAATACATTGTCTTACTCTTGGACTGTACCGGAATTGAATACCAATAGTGCAAAAATTAAAATAGTTCAAGACAATCAAGGAACGGATTATAACTCCGTGAGCGATGCATTTACTATTAAAACCGATTCTGCGCCTACGGGAAACAAAATAAAAATTCCCGGTACAATTACAGGTACAGATATTAATTTGACTCTTCAAAATGGAGAATTTGAATTTTTCCCGGGGCATAAAACGGCAACAATGGGAGTGAATGGACCTGTATTAGGACCGACATTGATCGTTAATAAAGGAGATTTTCTTGATATAAAAGTCAAGAACGACCTTAATGAAAGGACTACAATTCATTGGCACGGTATGCATGTTTCTTCTGAAAATGATGGAGGACCACATATGATAATAGAGCCGGGAGATACTTGGAATCCTAAGTATGAGGTTAAAAATCGTGCGAGTACCTGTTGGTATCATCCACACTTGGATACACATACTGATGAACATGTAAGTAAAGGAATTGCAGGATTTATAATAGTAAAAGACGATGAAGAGGCAGGATTTGATTTGCCGAGAACTTATGGTGTGGATGATATTCCATTAGCTGTTCAAACAAGGAGTTTTGACGATAATTATCAAGTAGAATGGGATGTGAACACCGATGATGTTTTGATAGTAAATGGTACACAGAATGCATATGTAGATGTGCCAGCTCAAGTTGTCAGATTTAGGCTTTTGGACGGATCATCACAAAGAGTTTTTAATTTTGGTCTTGAAGGAAACAAAGATTTTTATATGATAGCAACTGATGGTGGATTGGTGGAAAAACCGGTAAAACTATCTAGATTACCATTATCACCGGGGGAAAGAGCAGAGATTTTGGTTGATTTTACTGGAATGGAAGGCAAAACTATTAGTTTGATGAGTTATGCTTCTGAATTTTCCAATGGTATTTACGGTGCTTCCAGCCCCGGACCTATGCCCGGAATGCAATTGAACGGTTATAACCCAAACCCGATGAATGGAGCTGATTTTAAAATTATAGATTTTGTTGTAGGTCAGAAAACGGCAAATCCTGTTACTGCTATTCCAGCTGTTTTGGCGGGTGAAACACCATATAGTGTGAATGATGTTGACGATAATAGGAATATTACTTTTAGAGCAAAAAGTCCGGGTATGAACCAGTTGAACGGTGACTTTTATATCAATGGAGTAAGTTTTGATATGGATATTATCAATATCACGATACCTTTGAATAATACCGAGATTTGGACAATACAAAACAATACCCCGATAGCACATCCATTTCATCTTCACGACGTAGGATATTATATTTTGGATATCGATGGCAATCCGCCTCCTGCTTATGCTAAAGGCAAAAAAGATACCTATCTAGTTCCAGGTAGGCATAGCACAATGAGAATCATCACCAAGTTCAAAAACTTTGCTAATGACTCGATTCCCTATATGTATCATTGTCATATGTTGAAGCACGAAGATGGAGGTATGATGGGAGCTTTTGTTGTAGTAGATAAGAGTACTGCAACTAATGAATTAAATTCCAAAGAAGGTTTATTTTTATATCCAAACCCTACAAGGTCAATGTATGTTACCGTGGAACTTCAGGACAAGAAAGAAAGAATCAATGCATATTCTGTGATCGATGAAAGCGGAAGAATCTTATCATACCATATAGTTGACAAAAATGAAATCAGCAATATGTATTCTATCCCGGTTTTTAATTATGAAAAAGGAGTGTATATGTTAAAAGTTTATTCTGATAATAAGATATATAGCAGGAAGCTGGTGGTGGAATGAGGAATGAGGGGGTGCATTTCATTTTTTCGCATTGCGGGTTGATTCTCCTTTAGGAGTCAGAGGCAAAGAATAGGAAAAGCGAAAAAATGGAATACCCCAAATCGAATAATCCTTTTATAATTAAATAATATTTACTATATTTGTAGCTTTGATAGGACGTTATATGAAGAATAAATAAAATTGCGTCAATATATAAACAATATGCCTAAAACAAAATCTATAAAAGATAAAATAAATCTCAACGGGATAGAAATCGAAATCGAAATGGTCAAAGTCCCGGCAGGGTCTTTTATGATGGGAAGTGAGGAATGGGAATACTCACAACCCGTTCATAAAGTGACTTTTGACAAACCGTTTTTTATAGCAAAATATATGGTAACACAAAAATTGTGGAAGCAAGTCTTGGGTGAGAATAACAACCCGTCCTTGTTTAAAGGAGATAGCAGACCGGTTGAAAGGGTTAGTTGGGATATGGCTAAAGAATTTATAAATAAAATAAACAAATTTTCGGATAAAACTTATCGTCTTCCTTCAGAGTCTGAATGGGAATATGCATCAAGAGGCGGACAAAAGTTTGCAAAAGAAAATTTGGATTATTCAGGAAGCAACTGGCTTAAAGAAGTAGGTTGGTATGGTAAAAACAGTATGAAAGAATCAAAACCGATAGGATTGAAAATGCCAAATCAATTAGGCTTATTTGATATGAGTGGTAATGTATGGGAATGGTGCCAAGATAATTGGAAAGACAATTATAAAAAACATCCTTTAAATGGTAAGCCTTATTCAGGTGAAAAGGCGAACATTCGCGCGGTTCGTGGTGGGTGTTGGACCGGTAGTGATTTCAGTTGTTCTGTGTTCGTTCGCATCAGGAGTGATCGAGATAACGTGGGTAATTATTTAGGTTTTCGTTTAGCCCGGTACTAAATCTTGGTATCTTTTACACTTTTACTCTTTGTGTTTGATATGAGTGTATTATTTTCCAGGGATTTGATCCATCCGCCTGTCTTTTTTCCTATTTCGTTGAGTTTTTCAGCGAAATGTTGATATTTCAAAACAAATATTTTTCATCATAAACAATGCCATGTTCATTTAACCCAACTTGGCATTATTTACAAAAAAAACACAAAAATTCAGCTATTTTTCGGACTTTCTAAAACATAAATAATTGATAATCAATTGCAGTTGTTTTTTAATTGGTGTTTGTAGTGATGTAC
>Ga0256832_1000136_pt1 | contig 43638 bp, 41 predicted proteins | sample 134614metaG_FD_190534 | JGI IMG/M metagenome (GOLD analysis project Ga0256832, IMG submission 190534) | Hydrothermal vent microbial communities from Lau Basin, Pacific Ocean - 134-614 | ecosystem: Environmental > Aquatic > Marine > Hydrothermal vents | place: Pacific Ocean: Lau Basin | collected...
TTATAGAAAATTTATGACGTTAAAAATCATAAACCCCGAAGGGGTGAAATAATTTGAAAATAAAATAGCCATGATTACATGGTTTTGAACCTGATTTATTATTACCCATACAAAACAACATAGAGCCTTGTTTTTTTGTCTAATAAATAGTTGTTTTTGATATTAAATCTCCGGTTATCACTTTATAACCCTAAAATTTATTCATTATGAATCTAAAAACTTTTTTAAGTCTATTTTTTCTTCTTATAATGATTCAAGTACAAGGGCAAACCAAGCCGGTAACCGGAGATTGGATTTTAACCTTGATTAAAACCGCTCAAAAAACAGACCAACCTTTTATCATCAACCGGTTTGAAGCAGATAGTTCCGTAACAATATACGGCACCAAAATAGCAACTTGGACACAAAAAAATAAAACTATTGATTTTAAATCCGAACGGTTTAAAATATACAACGGCAGTTTTGATATTTTAAAGCAAACATCCGGTCAGTTAGTGCTAAAAGGCAGTAAAGCTACACTATATTTTAAACGGGCTTATGATCCGAAACAAAACAATCCGGTCTATCAAAACTTAATCGGCACTTGGCTGATGCACGGCACAACGCCTACTTATGTCAGGTTTGAGAATGATGGTCAGTTTATAATGCTGAATGCGGAAGAAAATACTGAAGTTATCACCAAAGGCAATTGGCTATTTCTACCTGATGATAAAGCTTTTGTGATTTTAGCTGATGTTGATATATTAAGACGAAAAAATACCATTTTGCAGATTAATAAAGACTATATGGAAGTGATGAACAACGGCATCCAATATCAACTTGAAAAACAACCGGAAGTGTTAGCCGTCAAACATTTGCAAATGAAAGAAGAAAGACTGACCGAACCCACAAAGGGGCAGCCCGGCTTACCATGGACTGATGATGATATTTGGATATTTTTAGCCAAACTAAAAAACTTGCATTATAAATATTCGGTCTACCATCCGGATGTTAAAGTTTTTTCTGAAAATGATATTTCCGTTGATATAGTTCTTAATCCGGAAAAACAAAGCATCAAATTTGTTAGTTATAAAGAAATAAATGAAGAACGTGTGCCATTTATCACCAGAACCAAAGGACCTTTAATGGAGTCGTGCAATCGCTTTTTTCCACAAAAAGATTTAGACAGCTATAGTGTTATTGATAAAAAACGTCCTTGGAAATTGGGAGACAAAACTTATGAATGTACCATTGTCAACGGTGTGATTGGTGATGAGCAATATCAATACTGGATGATAAACCGTATGCCCGGAGTTTTTGCCAAAGTTATATACGAAAAACCCAACGATGACGATAAACCGGCATATATCAAATATGAACTGGATTCTATCAAAATGAATTAAACATAAAAAAGGCCTACTAGGTTTTTAAAACCTAGTAGGTCTGCTATTAAAAAGAAAAGAAATGAAAAACATCTTTATCTTTTTAAGCTTATTGTTTTTAGGACAAACACAAGCACAACAAAAAATCAATCAAGATAATTTGCAAGACGTATTCAGTGCTTATATGGACTATTTCAAAGAATATGAGCCTTTGGCACCTGAGCCTGTTCGTAGAGCAAAATTTAACAAGATTGTAAACAAACAAAATCCGAATTTATCACAAGCCGATAGAGAAAAAGCTTTTAAAATAGTTGATGCTTATATACGGGCAGACAAAGGCTTGGATATGGATTATAAAATTTCTGACCAAGACAAACAACTCATTAAAGACCTGTTTGCCGATGCCGAAAAACAAAAAGAACAAGGTATACAAGCCATGATGGGTGAAGTTTCACGTTTTCAAAATATGTCATATAGCGAATTTAAAAATTTTATCACTCAAAACGGACAATTGCCTTTAAAAGAAATAGAGATTAAGAAAGCATATAATCAAATGCACAAAAATGACGGTAAAGCAATAAGCATTACAGCCGCCGACGAACAAAAATCCAAGCAACTCAATCAAATAGAAGCCCTTGATATTTTACGCGAACCCGGTAAGCACAGTTTTAGCGAATTTAAAGCCGCTATGAAGGTGCTAAAACCCGACATTTCCGATGAAGAAATCAAAGAATATTGGAAAAAAATCAATAAAAAATAATATTATAAGTTGGGAATAAGCCGAAAAACCAACTTAAAAAAAAGGAGTAGGCATTATGTTTAATTAAAATTTATGATTATGAAAAAAGGATTGTTATTAACATTGTTTGCCTTGTTCTCAATGACAAGAATAAGTGCGCAAACCTCCCTGGGAGGGGGTCTGCTTTTAGGCTCTTACACTACAGCAGTGGAAGTTAAAGCGGATTTTGGGGTTTCCGAACAAATTTCTATTTCCCCATCTATTGATTATTATCTGGTGGATAGTTCTTTTGGGTCAAATGTGACCATGTATTTATTAGGTGTAGATGGTCATTATAATTTAGGTGATGCGGAATCTTTTAATTACTACCCCTTATTAGGTTTAAACTATTTTTCGGTTTCATTTAGTGGTGAAGGTTACAATTTTTCATATGGTTCGGGGGTAGGACTTACTGTTGGTGGTGGAGGCACCTATGCGCTTTCCGAAAGTTTAAAATTATATGGAGAGCTTAAATACATTAGATCCGGTGTTAGTTTTTCAGCCGGTGTTATGTTTTCTTTATAAGCTTGCAGAAAGTATAAATTTTAAAAGCCGCTAATTTTTATTAAAGCGGCTTTTATTTTTGTATAACATTTATCAAGATTTTAAGCATTCTGCAAATGCCTCATATCTGTAACCCTTTTGTATCAAATACCGGGCAATTTTTTGGTTGGTTTGAGAAGTATTAGGTCCCGGTAAGTGCTTTTTTTTCTTGGCAATTAACTCTTTAATCGTTTGTTGATAGTCGTTTTCGTCTATTTCATTTAAGGCGGATTGAATCAAATTTTGATGTATCCGATGCTGTTTTAAACCGTTGATTATCTTCTGTTTACCCCATTTGTTTTGATAAAATTTGCCTCGCACGTAAGCTCGGGCAAAACGCTCTTCATTTAAAAAACCTTCTTGAATTAAAAACAACATTATGGCATCGATAGCATCAGGAATCATCCCCATTTCACGCAGTTTTTTCTCAACTTGATAATGCGAACGCTCTTGATAAGCACAATACCGCGCCATTTTTTGTTTGACTTCATCAATGCTGTAATAAGTCATTTTCGTCCAATTTTACGATAAGTTACCACTTCAAAATCATAATCATTCTTTTCTCCTTTCTTAAATTGTTGTTTATCAATTACTTCCCATTGATTCCAATCTATTTCCGGCATAAATGTGTCGGCTTTTCCTTCATAATCAACATGCGTGATAATCAATTTATCAGCCAAACCCAAACTTTGCCGGTAAATGCTAGCCCCACCAATGACAAAAATTTCTTTGCCCGTTAAGGCAGCTTGTTTGATGGCTTGTTCTAAGTTTTTTACGGGGCAAACGTTATAAGCCGTGATATTTTCAGGTTTTGAAGTAATCACAAAATTCAATCTGTTGGGAAGCGCTTTACCAATACTTTCAAAAGTCTTTCGTCCCATTATAACCGGATGCCCTGAGGTTAATTTTTTAAAATTTTTCAAATCATCGGACAAATGCCAAGGCATCGTGCCGTTTAAACCGATTTGATTCTGACGTCCCATGGCTACAATGATGCTGATATTTTGTTTTATTGATTGATGCATACATTCTAAAATTTTGATACTATGGCAAATTTAGTGATTATTGAGAAAATGAGGATGTATTGTGCTTCGTATAATAAACCGTTGTTTAATGATTGTTTTGGCTTTCATACAATATTCTGCTTTTTAATTTGAGGAAGTGAGGATTTAAAAAGTAGTCGCTGTTCCGACCCCGACTTTCGTCGGGGGGATTGTGACATAGGAACAAAATTGTATCGATGTGACCGGATTTTGATTTCAGATGTCAGATTTTCGATGTTAGATTTTCGATTTGGTTGCTGAGTGATTTTGGGACGTTAGGAGCAAAATTTTACCGAAGTAAACCATTAAGGCATTAAGAAGATTAAGTTTTTTTCTTTTGTGTTCTTATGTGTCTTATGTGGTTTTATTCATTTCAGATTCACTTACTGAGTGCCACTTGTTAATTTTCGATTATTCATTCTCAATTAATCCTTCCTTCTAGCTTTTTACGATTTTATCAAATATCTGCTAAATATTTGCATATTTTCAATAAAAAAGGGCTTATTAGCTTTCTAAAATAATTTATTCGCAATTTACAAAATACTTTCAACAAAAACCTATATCTTAGCTCGTAATTTTGTCGATTTTTTTGTTTTTTTTGGTAATAACAAGAATGCAATTAAAAATAGAAAATAAACAACCTAAGATATGAAACGAAAAATTTTGTTATGGATGACTTTGTTCGTTCCGGCGTTAAATTTTGCTCAAGAAACAGCAGAAAAAGGAATTGATCAACGCATTGAAGAAATGTTTAAACCCGTCTCCGATTTTTGGTGGGATTTGGTGTTTTCTTCCATCAATGTTGTCGGTTACAAAATTCCTATCGTATTGATTTTATTGATATTAGGGGCAGCATATTTTACGTTTTATTTTAGACTTCCACAATTCAAATTGTTTAAAACAGCCATAAAAGTGGTTGCCGGCAAATATGATGACATCGATCATCACGATTCTTACAAACCTGCGGATGACCCTTTAGTTGAGCCACATGAAGATATTCCCGAAACCATCAAAATAGAAGGTGCGCATCATGGTGAAGTATCACATTTTCAAGCCTTGTCAGCGGCTTTGTCCGCAACAGTAGGACTTGGAAATATTGCCGGTGTAGCAGTAGCTATTGCCATTGGTGGTCCGGGCGCTACTTTTTGGATGATTCTTGCCGGATTACTGGGCATGGCTTCCAAATTTACCGAATGTACACTTGGCGTCAAATACCGGGATATTGGTGAAGATGGCACTGTTTACGGTGGTCCGATGTATTACCTGAAAAAAGGTTTTGCAGAAATGGGCAAAGGAACTTTCGGAAAATTTTTGGCAGTATTTTTCGCCATTATGGTCGTCGGTGGATCATTTGGCGGTGGCAATATGTTTCAAGCCAATCAAGCCGCGGCGCAGTTTAAAAAATTGTTTGATATTACACATCCCAATGCCGGTTCGTATTTTGGAATTGTTCTGGCTATCATTGTAGGAATTGTAATTATAGGTGGCATTAAACGAATTGGTAAAGTGGCGGAAAAAATTGTGCCGTTTATGGCTGTCATGTATGTGGGGGCGGCTTTACTTATTATTTTTTTAAACTTGGGTTTGGTTCCTGAGGCTTTCAAACTTATTGTTACCCAAGCCTTTACGCCGGCAGCTGGTTTAGGAGGCTTTATGGGCGTATTGATTCAAGGTTTTAGAAGGGGAACTTTCTCTAATGAAGCCGGTGTCGGGTCGGCGGCTATAGCCCACTCAGCCGTTAAAACCAAATATCCTGCCAGCGAAGGCATCGTTGCACTTCTTGAACCTTTTATTGACACTGTTGTCATTTGCACTATGACAGCTTTGGTATTGATTATCACTAACTTAAAATATGGTTTGTTCAATTACGGCGACGCCTCGCTAGACGGTAAAGGGGTTGAATTAACCGCAACGGCTTTTGATTCGGTTATTCCGCATTTTTCCATTATTCTGACCATTGCTGTTATTTTGTTTGCTTTTTCCACCATGTTATCTTGGTCTTATTACGGACTGCAAGGTTGGAAGTTTGTATTCGGTCGTAGCAAAACTGCCGATTTGGTCTATAAATTTTTATTCTTATTTTTCGTTTTTGTCGGTTCGTCTGTCAAATTGGGTTCCGTTCTCAATTTCTCAGACGCTATGATTTTTGCTATGGTCTTTCCCAATGTGATTGGACTGTTCTTTTTGGCGCCCAAAGTCAAGACGGAATTGCGTAGATATCTGAAAGCTATTAAGAAGAATAAGTGAGTTATGTAGTGGAAAACGATATAGTAAAAAAAGTATCAAATACTAACATCGGTCCCTTCGGTAAGATTTTGTTCCTACGTCACAAAATCACTCAGTGACCTGCCTTTGAAGCAGCGTTAAAGGTGGCTGAGTGTTCTGAGCGCAGCGAAGAATGTACCGAAACCACTGGTCATCAAATAACAAATAACCCATAATGAAATGATACCAATACGCCTTTTGCCCTATTTTAACCGTTCACAGCGCAGAGGTATTTTGTTACTACTTAGTTTCATTTTTTTAGGTCAAATCGCCATTTGGCAATCAGGAAAGCTAAAAACATATCCAATACAAACAAGTAATATCCCCTCGGAATTACAACAACAATATGATTCATTAAAAAAAATTGCCTTACAACAACAAAAACTAAAGATTTACCCCTTCAATCCCAACTATTTATCCGACTACAAAGGCTATGTTTTGGGCTTAACGCCGGAACAAATCGATAAGGTAATAAATTTTAGAAAATCCGGAAAATATTTCCGGTCCAAACAAGAATTTAAACAAGTTGCAGATTTGTCTGATTCGTTGTTTCAAATATTGGTGCCATATATCAAAATTCCGGATTTTAAATTTAAAAACAATTCCTTTCAAAACAAACATAAATCGTTGACAACCAACGATATTAATATGGCAACAGCCAAAGATTTTCAAAGCGTTTACGGGGTTGGACCGATATTGTCCAAGCGTATTGTAAAATACCGAAATCTTATCGGTGGATTTAAAAACATGGCACAACTAAACAAAGTTTATGGTTTAGAACCGGAAGTGGTAGCCAGAATCAAGCAAAAGTTCGTCATCAAATCAATACCGCAAACCCAAAACACTATCATAGTCAAAAAACCTATCAATATTGCAACCGAAGAAGATTTTCAAAAAGTATATGGCATTGGTAAAAAATTAGCTCGACGTATTGTCAATTACCGGCAATCACTCGGCGGATTTAGCGCCAAAGAACAATTAAATGATGTCTATGGACTATCTTCCGAAGCAATTGAAGAACTTTGGAAAAATTTTAAAATTGCAAATCCGGCAAAAATTCGCTTAAAAATTAATTTGAATGATGCCAATATCAAAGAACTGGCAAAAAATCCGTATATTTCATACCAATTGGCAAAAAAAATCGTTACGTATAGAACTTTAAACGGTGCTTTTCATACCTTTGACGAATTATTAAAAGTGCCGGATTATCCGGTTGACAAACACAAACGAATTAAGCTATATTTAAAACTATAAAATAATGATGAACTTTGAATTAAACGAAGAGCAAAAACATATTGCCCAAGCAGTCAGAGATTTTAACAAACAATATGTGGCGCCTTATTATATGGAGTGGGACGAACAACAAATTTTTCCGGTTGATTTGTTTCACAAATTGGGTGAATTGGGATTTATGGGTATCGTCATACCCGAAAAATATGGCGGTTCTGGTTTGTCGTATCAAGATTATGTCACTATTATTGACGAATTATCACAACAAGATCCGTCCATAGGCTTATCGGTTGCTGCCCATAACTCGTTGTGTACCAATCATATTTATGAATTTGGAAACGAAGAACAACGCATGCGTTGGCTGCCAAAGCTGGCATCAGGCGAATGGATTGGTGCCTGGGGTTTGACCGAACACAATACCGGATCGGATGCCGGAAGTATGAGTACAACAGCTGTTGAAAATGGTGATTATTATGTGTTAAACGGCGCCAAAAATTTTATCACACATGGCATCAGCGGTAATGTCGCCGTGGTATTAGCACGAACCGGCAAAAAAGGCGCTCGACGCAATGCTACGGCATTTGTAGTAGAGCGTGGCACGCCCGGATTTTATGCCGGCAAAAAAGAAAATAAACTGGGTATGCGTGCCAGTGAAACTGCCGAAATGATTTTTGATAATTGCCGTGTCCCCAAAGAAAATATTTTAGGAGAAGTCGGAGAGGGGTTTGTGCAAGCCCTAAAAATATTGGATGGCGGACGTATTTCAATCGGATCTAACGCCTTGGGAATAGCTAAAGGCGCTTATAAAGCCGCTTTAAAATATTCAAAAGAACGGGAACAATTTGGAAAACCTATCAGTCAGTTTCAAGCCATAGCGTTTAAATTGGCGGATATGGCTACTGAAATTGAAGCTGCGGAATTGTTGATTCGTAAAGCAGCTTACCTAAAAGACACTAAACAAAACCTGACCAAACTCGGTGCAATGGCCAAAATGTATGCCTCGGAAGTCAGTGTAAAAGTTTCAACGGAAGCCGTACAAATACACGGTGGCTATGGATATACAAAAGATTTTCCGGTTGAAAAGTTTTATCGCGACAGTAAACTGACTACAATTGGAGAAGGCACGACAGAGATACAAAAACTGGTTATTTCCAGACAAATTTTAAAATAGATGATTGATTACCGCATACGACCGGCAACCGAGCAAGATTTTGAAGCCATTTTGGGTTTGATAAAAGAACTGGCACTGTTTGAAAAAGCCCCTGAAAAAGTTATCAATACCGTACCACAAATGAAAGCCGAACAAGATTTGTTTGACGCTTTGGTTGCCGAAAAATCCGATGGCGAAATTATCGGTTTTGCGTTGTATTATTTTGTATATTACACTTGGGTAGGCAAGTCGCTTTACCTGGATGATTTGTATGTCAAAGAGGCTTATCGCGGACAAAAAATCGGGTCAAAACTACTCGATAAAGTCATAGAAACAGGAAAACAAAACAACTGCAAACGTATCCGTTGGCAGGTTTTGAATTGGAACAAACCCGCCATTGAATTTTATAAAAAACTAGGTGCCGATATAGACGACGAATGGCTAAATTGTGACTTGGAATAAATTTTTGGTTCCTCTATTTATTTAATCATGTCGGTTTCAAAACATCATCGATCATTATAAAAAATGATAAAAAATAACCGACAAAACATATTTTTCAAAAAAATATGTATCTTTGCCTCTCAAAATGAAGTATTAACCAACAAAAAAAGAGGTGTAAAATTATGTTGATCATACCTGTAAAAGAAGGAGAGTCTATTGACAGAGCTTTGAAACGTTTTAAACGTAAATTTGACCAAACTAAAATGATGCGTCAAATTAGAGAACGAAAAGAATTTGTCAAACCATCTGTCAAACGCAGACAACAAATCCTGAAAGCGAAGTATATCCAACGACTTCGTGATATGGAAGATCAATACTAAACGCGTTTTAGTAAACCGATTTGAAAAACCTTGGAGTTCTGACTCTGAGGTTTTTTTGTTTTTTATCACTTTATTTTTTTATCTTTGATAGACCAAGCGCCTCTAAAATGCTCATAGACCGGTTTCTTACTTATTTGCAAAAAGAAAAAAACTATTCGGCTTTAACGCTCAAAGCTTACAGGAAAGATTTATCTGATTTTGAAGTGTTTTTAACCGACCTTAATAGTCATTTTAAAAAAGCAACTCCTAAGGAAATCCGCTTGTGGATAGCACATTTATCCGAACGTAATTTGTCGGAAAAGACCATAAATCGCAAAGTAGCCGCTTTAAAAAGTTTCTATAAATTTCTTCAAAAAACCCATACTATTCAACAAAATCCGGCAACCCAATTAAGCGGATTGAAAGTGCATCGTAAAGTTCCTGTGCCGTTTTCAACCGGCGAAATGCAAGAATTGTTGGATAGTGATATTTTTAACGACGATTTTGAAGGTTTACGGGATTATGCCGTCATTAATTTGCTCTATAGCACCGGTATCAGACGGGCAGAATTGATTAATATCAAACCGGTAGATGTCGATTTTCATAAAAAAACCTTAAAAGTAACCGGTAAGCGTAATAAGCAACGGATCATTCCGTTATTATTAAACACGATAGAAGCGTTAAAAGCATACACGGCAGCAAAAGAAGAATTTTTTGCGGATAAACCGGTTGAGCATTATCTGTTTCTGACCAAAAAAGGTAAAAAAATGTATGATGTTCTTGTCTATCGCATTATAAATTCGTATCTTAGTAGAGTGAGTGTCAAGCACAAAAAAAGTCCGCATATGTTACGTCATACTTTTGCCACGCATTTGCTCAACAACGGCGCAGACCTCAATTCTATCAAAGAATTGTTGGGACACAGTAGCTTGGCAGCCACACAAGTTTACACGCATAGTAGCATTCAAAAATTAAAACGTATTTATCAAAATACGCATCCGAGAAGTAAAAAATAACATATTAATTTAAAATGTAGGACCTATGAAAGCAATTTACCAAGCAACCAATTTTGACGCCGATCAAAAACTGATTAATTTTATTCAAAAAAAATTAGACCGGTTAGATAGTTTTTTTGATAGGGTGATTGAAGCGGAAGTGTTTTTAAAACTTAACAATACCGGTAAAACAAACAAAACCGTGGAAATAAAAATAGGAGTTCCCGGCAATGATATTGTCGTATCTCGCGATGCCGAAACTTTTGAAAAAGCCATGGATTTAGCTTATGATGTTTTAAAAAGGCAACTACGCAAACAAAAAGAAAAAGTAAAACGTTAAACTTTGTTTGAGGTATAATAAAAAAAGACTGCAATTTGTGCAGTCTTTTTTTTATTTTAAACCAATTCATTAAAAGGGCAAGTCGTCTGCGCCGTCATCGTTATTATCAAAATTATCTGCCGGTTCAAAACCGTCATCTACCGGTGGCGGCACGTTTTGCGGCGCTTCGGTATTGAGCTTGGTAATACGCCAACCTTGTATCGAATTAAAATATTTGGTTTCGCCTTGCGGACTAATCCACTCTCGACCCCGCAAATTGATGCTGACTTCTACTTCGTCACCGACTTTAAAATTGTCAAGTAATTCGGTTTTGTCTTGCACAAATTCAATATTGATAAACTGTGGATATTGCTCATCCGTTGTAACGACCATTTCTCTTTTTCTGAAACCGTTAGTCCCATAGGTTTTGGTTTCGGTAATCAATTTGATTTTTCCTTTTACTTCCATAATTTATAATTGTTATTTAATGTACTTGTTGGGTAAGGGCTTGTGTGCAAACCCGCTATGATTTTTAAATTTTTTGGCGCCTTCAAAATAATTGTATGTTAGCACCAAAAACAGCAAATATAAAGCAGCCAAACTGCCAATAATTACATCGTAATAGGCTTGTGAGGTTAAAGCAATTCTGATAAAAATGGTTGCCAAAATAAATGCTGAATACCGGTACATAGTGCGGTAATCCAAAGCATATCGTATAGTGATTAATAAAACTAAAATGTCGCTAAAAATCAAGATGGTAAAAAACGTATGAAATGATGCTACATATATACTGTTGACAATCAGCTCGTTAAAATCTTTCAAGGCGATATATAAAAAAGCAGCTAATAACAATAAAGATATTCCCCGTTTAAACCGGACAAAATTGCGTTGTGCCCTGTCGGTACGGCAAATGATGATGTGTCGTTGCTTCTTATACACAATACCGATGATGAAATAAATAAACAACGAAGAAGCTCCGTAGACAAACATGTGCTCGACGGGTTTGACCATTTCGTGCCAATCCAGCGAATGCACATTGGAAAACTCTTGAAACCCATGTCGCAAAAAGATTAAAGACAATAACTCAAATTGTTTGGTGACAGATTTTGCTACCGATTTGGGCAGGACAAAAATCATTGAAATTATCTCTGTTAACAACAACATGGTAAAAGACACTTCAATGCTAAAAAAAGGATTGGCAAATGATTTTAACAACCCGCGTTCCGGTAAAAAATGGTGGCGAATCAAGAAATACAATATCAAAGACATCAAAAAAATGAATACTAAAAAATTACTGATAATCCGGTGCATACGTTCGGTCTCCCAAACGTCTTTTATTTTGAGATAAATTTGTTCGCCGAAAATGAGAATTTTATCAATCATAACATGCTTTCTAAATGCAAAGATAATTTAAAAAAACCTATGATATAACACAAAGAAACCGATATATCCAAACAAATGCGTATTTTTATAAAATTTTAAACAATTTATGTATTTGGATACAATCAGACAATATTGTTTGGACAAACCGGCAACAACCGAAAGCTTGCCCTTTGACGAGCATACTTTGGTTTTTAAAGTTGGCAGTAAAATGTTTGCTTTGGTGAGTTTAAATACCGAACCGCTAAGAATCAACCTAAAATGCGACCCTGAACGCGCCGTGATTTTACGAGAACGATATCCACAAATAATGCCGGGCTATCACATGAATAAAAAACACTGGAATACCATTGTTGTAGACGGTATATTATCGCCTTTGTTTATCAATGAACTCATAGACCATTCGTATCACTTGGTCGTAAAATCTTTAACCCGGAAAGAACGCCAAAAACTCGGTTTATAAAAAATACCATATATAGTAGATCTTATCAAATTTTACTTCGCACATTTTCACAATTAAACCGTTGATTTACAATATTTTGCAATTTTTTACAGGCACTACAATTTAGATTATTCGGTGTGACTTCATAATAAAAACCTCATGTTTTGTTTACTTCTTCGTAAATTCTCATTAATGATATAAATGTATGCGTAAGCTTAATAAGCAACATATATTCTGTTATAATTTTAGTAAAATAAAAAAAACACCGCGCTAAAAATACAAATTAGCCAATTTTTAATAGCTAATAACAACAAAAATTATAAAATTGTTTCATAATACATTAATTTATCTATTTTTGCAAAATAATTAAAAAAACGAACTAAAAATGACTCAAAACATTATTTATGTAGTCTTGGCGATTGGAATTATCGCCTTATTATTTACGTATTGGCGCTCAGTATGGGTAGCCAAACAAGAAGTTGGGACTGATAGAATGGCAAGTATAGCCCAACATATCCGTAAAGGCGCCATGGCTTTTCTGATGGCCGAATATAAAGTTTTATGGATATTCGTAGCCATTGTCTTCGCACTTTTGGCTTTTTCTGCCGACTCTAAGGAATCATCTTGGTTGGTCGGTGTTTCTTTTATTATGGGGGCTTTGAGTTCCGCTTTGGCAGGATTTATCGGGATGCGCGTAGCTACCAATGCCAATGTCAGAACCACCAATGCCGCCCGAACCAGCTTAGGCAAAGCTCTAGAAGTGGCTTTTACCGGTGGAAGTGTTATGGGAATGGCAGTTGTCGGACTAGGGGTGACCGGATTGACACTTTTATTCTTGATTTATTCAAATTTGGATTGGGATATTCATAAAGTTATTACCGTGATAACCGGATTTTCATTCGGAGCATCTTCTATTGCTTTATTTGCCCGTGTCGGTGGCGGTATTTATACCAAAGCTGCTGACGTTGGTGCCGACTTGGTAGGAAAAGTAGAAGCCGGTATTCCCGAAGACCATCCCTTAAACCCTGCTACTATTGCCGATAACGTCGGCGACAACGTTGGTGATGTTGCCGGTATGGGCGCCGACTTATTCGAATCTTATGTCGGTTCCATTATCTCGGCTATGGTTTTAGGGGCGGTATTTATCGGCACAGGTGGTTTTACGGGGGACAACAGTCTCAATGCTGTTTTATTACCTTTGATTTTAGCTGCTACCGGAATTATCACTTCTATTATTGGCTCTTTCTTTGTTAAAGTCAAAGACGGTGGCAGTCCGCATAAAGCTTTAAATACCGGTGAAATCATTGCTGCAATTTTAATGATTATTGCTACTTATTTTATCGTGATGAACTATCTGCCTGAATCTTGGCAAGTAGGTGACAAAACATATACCGCTATGGGTGTATTTATTGCTATTGTTTTGGGTTTATTATCCGGTGTAGCTATTGGTATGATTACCGAATACTATACGGGAACCGGTAAAAAACCGGTATTGAAAATCGTAAAACAATCCACTACCGGACCGGCAACTAACATTATTTCAGGTTTGGCAGTCGGTATGCAATCTACTTTATGGCCGATTATCTTTATCGTAATTGCCATTATCGGCGCTTATCATTATGCCGGTTTATATGGTATTGCTATTGCCGCTATCGGTATGTTATCAAACTTGGGTATTCAATTAGCAGTTGATGCTTACGGACCTATCGCTGACAACGCAGGTGGTATTGCCGAGATGGCTAATTTACCCAAAGAAGTACGTGAAAGAACCGACAAACTTGACGCCGTTGGTAATACAACTGCCGCTATCGGTAAAGGTTTTGCCATCGGTTCAGCCGCTTTGACTGCCTTGGCACTTTTCTCTGCTTTTATGCACACAGCCGGTATCGATGTAATTGATATTTCTAACCCGAAAGTAATGGGTGGTTTATTGCTTGGTGGCATGTTACCGTTCTTGTTTTCTTCTATGGCTATGGATGCTGTTGGACGCGCCGCAGAAGATATGATTGATGAAGTACGTCGTCAATTCCATAACATTCCCGAATTGAAAAATGCGCTTCAAGTAATGCGTAAAAACGAAGGTAAAGATGAAGATAAGTGGTCTGCCGAAGATAAAGCTGTTTTTGATAAAGCTGATGGAAAAGCCGAATATGAAAAATGTGTAGCTATTTCAACCAAAGCCTCTATTCGTGAGATGTTAATGCCCGGTTTGATAGCCGTGTTAACGCCGGCTATTGTCGGTTTCTTAGGCGGTGCTGAAATGCTCGGTGGTTTGCTTGCCGGTGTAACCGTTACCGGAGTGATGATGGCTATCTTCCAATCCAATGCCGGTGGCGCATGGGATAATGCCAAAAAAATGGTGGAAGAAGGCATCGAAATTAAAGGTAAAAAATACGGCAAAGGCAGTGAAGTACACGCCGCAGCCGTAACCGGTGATACTGTTGGCGATCCGTTTAAAGACACTTCCGGTCCTTCCTTAAATATCTTGATTAAATTAATGTCAGTCGTAGCGCTGATTTTAGCACCGCTATTGGCAAAGTAATTTAATTTGACACAAATATTTTATAAGGCGTTCAAAATGAACGCCTTATTTATTTTTTAGACCTGATAGGTTTTGAAAACCTGTCAGGTCTTTGATCGGATTTTTCTTTTAACACTACCTACAAAGCAATTTTTAAACGGTTGTTTTCTAAAATAACACTAAAATTGATTTCAGCTTTGAGCGCTTTAAATATTTTAATTATTGTATCAATTCTGGCACTATTGGCGTTGTTTTCTATTTTTGAAATTTGAGATTTATTTATACCAATCATTTTACCCAATTTTTCTTGGGTTAATTTTCTTTCTTTTCTGGCGGTTCTTATCATTTGTCCCAAAAGCTCCATTTTTAGTTCGTATTCATATTCATCTCTTTCTTTGGTCTCTTTTTTTCCTATGTATTTATCTTCCATTTCAGATAAAGTGTATGTTTTCATCTTTGCCATAATAATTAAAGTTTAAAATAGTTTCAAAATATTGCAAAACATTAATTTTTGACAAAGATACATAAAAAGTTTCAAAATTTTGAAACTTTTTATAGTTAAACCTATTCTGTCTCCAAATATCCGTATCTTTGTCAAAAAATTAAATCAATGAAAAGTCAAGATGCTGTTTTATATATTATGGGAATGATTATGATTGTGATGATTTTAATGTTTTTGTTGCAACTTTATACCTCGGGAAAGTAATTTAGTTGAAAGAGGAAAGCGAAAAAGTGCCAAGTACGAATGAATTGAGAATTGACACTTCGATACATTCTTTGCTCCTACGTCGCAAAGAACACTCAGTGTCCTTTCCTCAATACCTCAAAATATTATGCAGGAACTTAGTATGAAATAATGAGTCGTCATCATACAACAAAATTTTCTATGAAGTACATCAAATCCTCAATACCTCAAATTAAAAAGCAGTATTAAAGTATGAAGCAATAGGCAGTCATCAAAGAACAAAATATTCTATGAAGCACAATAAATCCTCAATTCCTCATAAAAAACTTACTTGTTACCATTGCGGATTGGAAATGTCTGAAAGCGAGACCGTATGGTTTGACGATAAGCCATTTTGTTGCAACGGCTGTAAAACGGTGTATGAAATACTGAACCAAAATCAACTTTCACAATACTATACTATTAATAAGAACCCGGGGATTAAAACCGATGAAATTGACAAAAGTATTAAGCAAAAGTATGCCTATTTAGACAATCCGGGCATCGAGAAAAAGTTGTTAGAATTTGATGACGGCAATACCAAAATCGTTAATTTTTACATTCCTAATATACATTGTAGTTCTTGTATCTGGGTTTTAGAACACCTAGACAAACTCAATTCTGCCGTAAAACATTCCGAAGTTAATTTCCCGACTAAAAACGTGCGAATTACTTATGACGGCAGTCAAATAAGCTTGCGTCAAATAGTAGAAATTCTGGCTTCGATTGCCTATCCGCCTTTGATTAGTTTGGAAGACCTAAATAAAGACAAAAAACAATCGCATAAAAAACTGCTTTATCAGTTAGCCATAGCCGGCTTTGCTTTTGGCAATATCATGTTGATGTCTTTACCGGAATATATTCAAACTGAAGGCTTTTGGATTGAAAAGTTTGCTCCTTTATTTCGTTGGTTGTCTTTAGGGCTTGCCATTCCAGTAGTATTTTATTCGGCAAGAGATTATTTTGAAAGTGCCATTAAGGGACTGCGACAAAAAATTGTCAATGTCGATATTTTAATTGCTCTGGGTATAACCGTTTTGTTTTTGCGTAGCAGTTATGAAGTTTTGACAGGAACCGGACAAGGATATTTCGACAGCTTGACCGGCTTGGTGTTTTTCTTATTGTTGGGCAAATATTTTCAACGAATTACTTATGATTATTTGTCTTTTGAACGCGATTACAAATCGTATTTTCCTATTGCCGTAACCAAAATAGCCGACGGTAAAGAAAAAATCATCGAAATTAAAGATTTAAAACCCGGCGACCGCTTTATTATTCGCAACGAAGAAATTATTCCCGTAGATGGTATTTTGATGAAAAATCCGGCATTGATAGACTACAGTTTTGTAACCGGAGAATCTTTGCCGGTTGAAAAACAAGTAGGTGACCAATTATTAGCCGGAGGTAAACAAATAGGCGGTTATATAGAAGTGGAAGCCATTAACGATGTGGATAACAGCTACTTAACCAAATTGTGGAGTCGAGAAGCTTTTCAAAATCCGACTGCCGGAAATATTAAAAATTTGACCGACCAAATCAGTCAATATTTTACCTATATTATTTTAAGCATTGCCTTATTTGCCGGACTCTATTGGTGGATTACCTCCGGTTTTGGTACGGCTATTTGGGTTATAACCGCCGTATTAATTGTAGCTTGTCCGTGTGCATTGGCTCTGTCAGCGCCTTTTGCTTTCGGTAATATTTTACGGCAATTCGGCTACCGCAATTTTTATTTAAAGAACGCCCAAGTAATTGAACGTCTGTCTAAAATAGACAGTATTGTTTTTGATAAAACAGGCACATTGACTTTACAAGAAAAGTATCAAGTCCATTATGAAGGACAAAATTTGACACCGGAACAAAAATCGGTGCTTAAAACTATGGTTAAGGCTTCTAATCACCCTTTGAGCCGTTTAATTTATGATTTTTTTAAAGAAGCGCCACTTATCGAATTAGATAACGTAGAAGAAATAACCGGACAGGGCGTTGTCGCTCAAAAGGACGATAAATCCTATAAAATAGGTTCGGCATCATTTACCGGCGCATCTACCACCGGACAAGGCACGCGAGTTTGGGTGGCTGTCAATGATCAGATAATCGGGAAATTTGTGTTTGAAGCACATTACCGCAAAGGCTTACAAAAGCTGTTTGATAGATTGCAACAAGGCTATAAACTGTATATTTTGTCAGGAGATAATGATGCCGAAAAACCGGTTTTGCAAAAATTGTTACCTGACGGCACAAGCTTTCGATTTAACCAATCGGTGCATGATAAAATGGATTTTGTTCAAAACTTGCAACAACAAGGCAAAAATGTGATGATGATTGGCGACGGACTCAATGATGCCGGTGCGCTGCAACAAGCCGATGTCGGCATTGCTATATCGGAAAACACCAATGTGTTTACCCCATCATCCGATGGTATTTTAAAAGCCGATAAACTTTTGCGATTGCCTGATTTTCTACAAGTTGCCATACAAACCAAACGCATTATTTATCTTAGTTTTATCATTGCCTTTTTTTACAACATTATCGGTTTGGGCTTTGCGGTAACCAATCATTTAACCCCTATAGTTGCTGCTATATTGATGCCCATCAGTTCTATTTCCATTGTTATTTTCGTAACGGTTTTGACCAATTGGATTGTTCGTAAATTGTAATGAAATAAAACCAATTCCGACTTTATAATAAACCTTACATTATCAACTCAAAGATCCAAAAACAATAAAATTGTATTTAGAATGATTTGAAGCGTTTTTAAATCTATATCGATTTTAGGCTCTATGTTGTTTGGTATGGGTAATAATAAATTAGGTTCAAAATCATATAATCATGGTGATTATCTTTTTAAATAATTTCATTCCTTCGGGGTTTATAAAATAAGCCGGACGACTGTCGGAGGACATTATTATTTGAGATATTATATATTCCAAAATCGATATAGAGTCTCGATTTAAGTGGATTCTTCCATACTAAATTAGATTACAGTTAAAAGAACATGGTGCATTTGGTAGATTTAATAAGTATTAATATTTTAAATTCATAAATTAGAAATTGATCTTCCAAATACACCAACATCACAGCGTTTCAAAAAGTTTATTTATTTGATTGTATAAGCCTTCTTTGATCACGCATCTGCATCCGTTTGCGTTCCATGTCTTTTTTCCGTTTTTGAAGTTCTCTACGTTTTTTTAGATGTTTCATCAATTGCCGGTTAAAACGGCGTTCCAATTCAAAATAACGAATGACTTTTTCAGAAGGTAAAAAACGGGTTAAATCTTTGGTAAATCCGGTATTGAGATCATATAACTGCTTGTCCAATTCCAACTTCCTTTTGATGATAGCTTGTTTTTCGGCTTCACTAAGTTCGGGCAGCTTTCCACCTTTTATTTTTTCGACAATATCGGTTTGATAAGCTTTTTTAATAGCCATCCTTTTTTGAACATAATCCTTATATAAGGTTTCAAATTTTTGACTTTCTTCCTTTGTTAAAATAAGGTTTTTCTTTAAAAAATCTAATTTTCTCTTAAAGATTTTTTCTTGGCGTTCTTTTAAAATGCCCTTTCTTTTTTTCATGCCGGGTTGTTGGGCATATCCGGTAGTCGATAGCCACAAAAAGGCTATCAAACTCAATAAAACTCTTTGTTTCATATTTATTGATTTTAATTATTATTTATTGAATGCCTTGGTCATACCAATCTTCATCAGCCAGATAGTCTATAATGTCTTCGTCGGATAAGTCGCTGAATAAATCGTCATTTGTAAGCGTGTTGGTCGATGACAAATCCGGCTTGATCGGTTTTGGATGCGACCAGTTAAACACTTTATAACCTAAACTCACCAACAAAAGAATGAAGGCGGCAGCCATCCAAACTTTTTTATCTTGCCAAAAAGTTTTAGTTTTGACCGGTAGCGGTTTCTTGATTTGCAAATGTTCAAAGTAAGCTTCCGGAACGTTGTAATGCTGTTTTAAAGCTGTTAGTTTTTGTTCTATGTTGTCTGTTGATTTCATCGTTTATAAGACCAAGTTTTTCATAAAAGGTTTAATGTTCGCTTAAATATTTTTTTATTTTTTTGACGGCCAAATGATAGTTTGCCTTTAACCCACCAACCGAAGTGCCGGTAATTTCGGCTATTTCGGCAAATTTCAATTCGTTAAAATATTTTAACCGGAATATCTCTTGTTGCTTTGGCGGCAAGTTTAACAGGGCTTTTTCCAATTTCAAGGCAATCTCATCACCGGAATAATATGGATCTTGTGTCAATAGGTTTATTAAATATTCATCACTATTGTCAATAGCGGTTAATTTGTGCCGACGCAAAAAACTTAATGATTCATTGACGGCAATCCGGTATAACCAAGAAAAAAGCTTGCTGTCGTGGCGAAATTTCGGTAAATTTTGATAAACCTTGATAAATGTGTTTTGCAAGACATCATCGGCATTTTCATGCGTTTTGACAATAGGACGAATTACCCAATACAAATCTTGCGCATAGTGTTTGACAATCCAGTTTAATTGGTCGTCGATAGATAAAGATTTAAAAAACTTTATATTGGGATGCTTCATTCTGTTTATGCCGTTTGCTTCTTATGATAACAAAAACCATTTCTTTTGGTATTAGACGCCGGTTGTATCAAAAGGTTTAATTGGATTGTATGCCAAAAAGAATCATATGATACAAAAAAAAGTTTAATAAACCGGAAACGGCTCATTAAACTTTTATCATATTGTCGTAAATTTTATTCTTACAAAGCGCCGATAATATGTTTCAAATCACCAATTTGATTTTCCCATAACAAGCGGGTTTCTTCTTCCTCACCTTCATCGCAAAAATCGGTTACCAACAATGAAACATCTTTGGTCAATTCGTCTACCATTATGTTAAATTCTATATAAGAGCCGGTTTCATTATCATTTTCATCCAGCCATTTATATTTCACCCTTTCGTTGTCTTTTTTGGTAGCAAGTTTGGCTTTTTCTTCAACACCATCCCAGATAAACGTGTATAATTTACCTCGTGAGTTTACATCATCGGCAAACCAACCACTTAATCCGGAAGGCGTGGTCAAATACTGAAAAATCATACTGGGAGAAGCGTGAATGGGAAATTCCATTTCAACTTTAACTTTTTTACTCATAAATTTTATGTTTAGCGGCGCACAAATTATAAATAAAAATTTAATAATAAAAATTTATTGTCTTATTTTTGTCCAAAGTAAAATGATTTTTTATGATAACACAAGAACAACTCAAAGATTTGGAAAGACGTTTAACCGCTTTAAACCACTATCTTTGACATCGATAAGAAACGCATTGAAATAGAAAACGAAGAAGAAAAAACCGGCAATCCCGATTTTTGGAACGACCCCAAAGAGGCGCAAAAAGTGATGAAGTCCATTCAATCGAAAAAAAAATGGATTTCCGATTACCAAGAAGCCAAAGAAAACTTTGAAGAATTACAGATTTTATACGATTTTTATAAAGAAAAGGAAGCCACTGAAGAAGAGGTTGTCAAACAATATGAACAAACCAAAACCTTGATAGAAAATATTGAGTTTAGAAACATGCTATCGGGCGAAGCCGACCAACTCAGCGCCGTTTTGCAAATCACAGCCGGTGCCGGTGGTACCGAAAGCAACGATTGGGCTGAAATGCTCCTGCGCATGTATTTGATGTGGGCACAAAAAAACGGCTTCAAAACCAAAGAACTCAACTACCAAGCCGGCGATGTCGCCGGTGTTAAAACCGTGACTATTGAAATAGAAGGCGACTTTGCCTATGGCTACTTAAAAGGCGAAAACGGCGTGCACCGGTTGGTCAGAATCTCTCCTTTTGACAGCAATGCCAAACGGCACACCTCTTTTGCATCGGTTTATGTTTATCCTTTGGTTGATGACAGCATTGAAATTAATATCAATCCTGCAGATATCAAATGGGAAACCATGCGTGCCAGCGGGGCAGGCGGGCAGGCCGTCAACAAACTGGAAACAGCTGTCCGGTTGCGTCACGAACCTTCGGGAATTATTATTGAAAATTCGGAAACACGCTCGCAACTCGAAAACAAAGAAAAAGCTATGAAACTGCTCAAATCGCGCTTATATGAAATTGAAATGCAAAAACGCATGGAAGAGCGTAATAAAATTGAAGCCAATAAAAAGAAAATAGAATGGGGCTCACAAATCCGGAATTATGTGATGCATCCTTACAAATTGGTCAAAGATGTGCGAACCGGACATGAAACATCACAAGTAGATAACGTTATGAATGGCGAAATAGACGACTTTTTAAAAGCTTATCTGATGATGACCGGACAAAAAACGGAAGATGGAACTAATTAAAATTTTAATACGGGACATTCTTAACATAGAGACACAAAATTTTATGCCTCTATTTTTTATCAATACAAATACTCAACTAATATGAATTTTCCATACGCAGAACCTTTTAAAATCAAAAGCATTGAAAACATTAAGCGTTCGACCATTGAACAACGCAAACAATGGATACAAGAAGCACATTACAATTTGTTTAACCTCAGAAGCGACCAAGTTTTCATCGATTTACTGACCGACAGCGGTACCGGTTCGATGAGCGACCAACAATGGGCGGAAATTATGAAAGGCGATGAAGCTTATGCCGGCTCGCGGTCTTTCGAATTGCTCAAAGCCACGGTGCAACGGCTCACCGGATATAAATATCTCATCCCGACACATCAAGGACGTGCTGCCGAAAACGTGTTGTTTTCAGCCATGGTTCACGCCGGCGATGTTATTCCCGGAAATTCCCATTTTGACACTACCAAAGGACATATCGAATTTCGCAAAGCCAAAGCTATTGATTGTACCATTGATGAAGCTTCGGATACCTCCAAATTTCATCCGTTTAAAGGCAATATCGATTTAGACAAACTCGAAAAAGTCTTTAAAACCTATCCGAAAGAACAAATACCGATGGTTATCATGACCGTCACCTGCAATACTGCCGGCGGTCAACCGGTTTCTATGAAAAATATTCGCGAGACTGCCGAGTTATGCCGCCGATATAGCATCCCATTGTTTTTTGATGCCGCAAGATTTGCCGAAAATGCCTACTTTATCAAAAAACGGGAAGACGCTTACAAGCATAAAACCATCAAGGAAATAGTCCGTGAAATGTTCAGTTACGGCGACGGCATGACCATGAGCGCTAAAAAGGACGGCTTGGTCAATATGGGCGGTTTTATTGCCACAAATGACGAAGATATTTATAACAAAGCCACGGTTTTTGCTATTTTGTTTGAAGGTTTTATTACCTACGGCGGTATGAGTGGACGCGATATGGGTGCTCTGGCTATCGGTTTGGATGAAGCTACGGAATTTGATTACTTGGAAAGCCGGGTAGAACAAGTGCAATATCTGGGGCGTAAATTAATGGCTGCCAATGTGCCGGTGCAACAACCTATCGGCGGACATGCTATTTATCTGGATGCCAATAAATTCGTCCCGACCATTCCCCGAGAACAATACCGTGCGCAAGCCTTAGCCATTGAATTGTATATAGTTGGCGGTATTCGTGGTGTAGAAATAGGCACCATACTTGCAGACAGAGACCCCGAAACCGGTGAAAACCGCTATCCTGATTTGGAATTGGTACGTTTGGCAATTCCCAGACGAACTTATACCAACAATCACATGGATTATGTGGCAGCAGTTATTGAACAGGTTTATCATACCCGTAACGAAGCCAAAACCGGATATGAAATTATTTATGAAGCGCCTGTTTTAAGACATTTTACCGTCAAATTGCGTAAGATTTAATATATTTGATGACAAAATATGGATTTTATACTAAATTTGTAAAAACTAAAATGTTATGAATAAAATCATTGTATGGCATAATCCCCGTTGTCGTAAAAGCCGTGAAGGTTTGGCAATGGCTCAAAAAATGGCGGAAGATAAAGCTTTGGAGCTGGAAATCCGTAAATATTTAGACCATCCGCCCAGCCAAGAAGAATTAAAAAAAGTCTTGAAAATGTTGGGTATGAAACCTATTGAATTGGTAAGAACCAAAGAAGCTGTATGGAAGGAACATTTCAAAGGAAAAGATTTGTCCGATGACCAAATCATAAAAGCCATGACGCAATATCCCAAATTGATTGAACGTCCGGTGGTTATTTATAAAAACAAAGCCGTCTTAGCTCGTCCGGCTGAAAAAGTATTAGAACTATTTAATTAAAATTCTGATTATGAAACCTTTATCAAAATATTTATGGATTCTTATGGCAAGTATGCTTTTGGTTACCGCTTGTAAGAAAGACCAAAATGAAGATGAACAACCAAAAGAAACCAAAATCATTATTCATACTACGGTCGCCGGTTTAGGTAAAGTTGCCGGCGTTCATGTTTTTTTGCATTATTATAACAATCCGCCCATAGAGCAAGTAACTGATGACACCGGCAAAGTCGTTTATGAAAATATGCCACCCGGTTATTACTACGGCAGTGCCTCCTATGATGATGGTAACGGACAAGAATATATGATAGGTATTCCGACTTTTAGAGTTGATGAAGGGGAAACTGTTAAAAAAGATATTGAATTGCAATAAAAAAAGCGCCAATGGCGCTTTTTTCTTTTTAATAAAGAGGCACCTAGCAGATTCGAACTGCTGTAAACGGTTTTGCAGACCGCTGCCTAGCCACTCGGCCAAGGTGCCTGATTTTGGGACGACAAATTTAGCCAATTTTTAAAGTTTAACCAAATCTTTTCGTCTTTTTTTCAAAACCACACTGACGGCTTCTATATTGCCACCAACCGGTGGATTGAGTTTGGTAACCTTAACTTCCACCTTTTTGGCAATATTAAACTCGTTAAAAATTCGCTTGATGATACGCAGCGCAACCGTTTCCATCAATTTAGCTCTGATTTTCATTTCCGTCATAACTATTTCGTTGAGCCGCGTATAATCTAATCCGTATTGTAAATTATCGGTTTCGGCAGCTTGTGTCATATCGGTTTTTACCTTGATATCCGTTCGAAATTCCGCTCCTATTTTTTCTTCTTCATCCATACAACCGTGATAGCTGTATGTGCGGACATTGGACAAAATAATGTATCCCATAAGTCTTTGATTTGATTGGCAAAGTTAATAATTATTGATTATTTGAGGAATTGAGGATTTTATATGTTTTATATGACAATCAGCTTCAATGATGTTAGTTTGCTACTTCCGACCGAGCTTCTGCATACAATTTGAGGAAATGTTCTGCTTTGTTATGTTCTTTAATAGTTGTGCTTGCTTCAAACATTATTTCTGCTTCAAATTTGAGGAAATGATGAACTGAGGAATTGATGCTATTTAAGAATAATGTAGAGATTAATGTTTGTTCGGCACATAAATAAAAAGCCCCTGTAAAAACTACAAGGGCTTTAAATATCAGTTTCAATAAAATGTATTATTTCTCTTCTTTTTTCTCTTCTTTTCCTTCCTTAAAAAGTTCTTTTTGAATGATTTCATCATAAACATTTTCCGGAAGAGCACCCGGTTGCATCATAGGCGTGCCTTCTACCGGAATAAACAAAATGCTGGGGATACTGCGAATACCGAACATACCTGATAATTCGCGTTCTTTTTCAGTATCTACTTTGTAAACTTTAAGCTTGCCTTCGTATTTATTTGAAAGGTTTTCCATAATAGGCGCTACCATTTTACAAGGCTGACACCAATCTGCCCAAAAATCTATGATAGCAGGCACATCACCTTTGTATTTCCACTCTTTTTCGTTTTCGTAATCAAAAATTTCGTCTTTAAATTTTTGCAATGTCAAATCAATTGTAGGCATAATTTTTTAATTTTTAATGAGTTGCAAAGATAAAACATTTTTTAAGCCAAAGTCAAGTATTTTATAAAAAATGTAACTTTCTGATTTTTAATACAAAAAAACCACAAAGTAATACTTGTTACTTAATTGATAGGGCATTGGTTGAGAAAAATACTTTTTTAATCAGGTTGTTTGTTTATCTCAGATGTTATGTCCTGGTTTCGGGCAACCTGCAAAACCGTATGTCGAATTAGAAGTCATAAAATAATGGCAAACAATCAGTGCTACTCTACCCCTTCAAACCAATGATGTTTTATCAACAAAATTAAGCCGGCAATAGCGGTTAAAATATTGGTGATAGGATAACTAATCCAAATACCAAATTGTTTCAATCCGGTATGGTAGCCTAGATAATACGCCAGAGGAAAACGCAAAAGCCAAACCGAAAATAATGCCAGTATCATGGAAATTTTGGTTTTACCGGCGCCGCGAAAAGCGCCCATTAAGACGATAAGAATCCCCAAAAATCCGAAAGAAACCGACAAAGATTTTATGAATATGGCACTTTCTTTGATCGTTGCCGTATCACCGGGAATAAAAAACATTGCTACTTCTTCGGCAAAAATAAATAACAATAAACCGATAAAAGTCAAAGTTCCAAAAGCAATTTTTAAACTAAGTTGCAAGGTTTTTTTAACACGGTCATATTGTTTGGCACCGATATTTTGCCCAACCAAAGTGGAAGTTGCCATCCCTAAACCGAAGGCAGGAATAATGATAAAACTCAAAATCCGGCTACCGATACCATAACTAGCTAAAACCATAGTTCCGAAATGGGTCACCAACAAAACCATCATAAAAATCCCCAAAGCACGACTCACTTGCTCTACGGATACCGGAAAACCTAATTTAAACAACTCTTTAATCAGTGAAAAATCAGGGTGATAATCGCTTAACCGGATTTTAATACCTTGTTTGCCTCTAAACAAAATAAATAAGCCGATGACTGCCGATAAAATTTGTGTTCCGACTGTAGCAATTGCAGCTCCTTTAACACCTGCTGCCGGAACAACATCTTTCCAACCGAAAATAAACAAAGGGTCTAAGGCTAAGTTCAACAAAACCGTCGATAAAACAATGTAAAAGGGTAATTTGACATTCCCGATACTGCGCATGAGGGATTGAAAAGTCAGATATGTAAACAAAGGCGGCAATCCCAAAAAAGTGATTTTCAAATAAGCAACAGCATCATCGTAAACCGCCGGTTCTACCTTCATCATGCCAACTAAAAGCGGTGCTATCAGATAGCCCAACAATGCCAATATCAACGAAATACTCAAAACCGAAAAAAAAGTCTGAGTCGAAATATGTGCTACGGCACCGGCATCTTTGGCGCCATAGCGTTTGGCAACCAAAATAGATCCGGCAATAGCCATGCCCGCCCCTAATGACACGATGATAAAAACAATGGGAAAAGCCAATGAAACCGCAGCCACCGCTTCGCTCCCCAATCGCCCGACCCAAAACGTATCGGTTAAGTTGTATGCCGTCTGTAAAATATTAGTCAAAATCAACGGGATAGATAACTTTATCAATGCCCGTAATATGGGACCTTCCGTTAGTTTATTCATTGGTTAATGGGTTATGTGGTTATTTGGTTATTTGGTTGTTTGATGTCGGGGCTTCGATATATCCCCCCGACGAAAGTCGGGGTCGTGCCACTCAGCCACTTTTGATTCTACTTCATAGAAAGGGACCTTCATTCCGGTTACTCTTACTGTTTGATTTCTATTTCAAGAGATATTCGTCATTAAAAACAGCCACTTCTGATTCTGCATTGCAGGTCACTGAGTGTCCCGATGCTAATCGGGATGTATCGAAGTGACCGGTGTTAAATTTAATTCAACCTAAAACGCAATTTCATTTTTTCCAACAATTCGACTAATTCCGGATAAACTTTAACACCGAGTCTGGTATCTAAAGGCATACTCAATTCCGGATCATGTGGATCGATAATATTGATGCGTAACTTTTGTTTTCCTTTAAATTTTTGCAAATGCTCATGTAAGACATCCACCAGTTTAGTGTCGACCATATTGGCAAAAAGGTTGATAGTTAAATCTTTCGGATTGTTTTCAAAAACTTCTGTCAACAACCCGACATTTAACACATTTACCCGGTATCGGTTATTATAATAATTGCGAGTTACTTTTAGCCGCACAATGACAAAAAGTTTAGGCACGAAATATTTAGCATTTTCCAGATAATCTTCATTCCAGAATTCCAAAGTGATGCTATCGGTATAGTCTTCAATGGTCAATTCGCCTTTTTGTTTCCCGTTTTTGGTTTCAAAATGTCTTGTGCCTGTAACCATTCCGGCAATCACAATCTCCCGTCCCAGCATTTGTTGGTATTTTTGAAATTCTAATTCTTTCTCGGCTTTTTCTTCTTCGCTTTCCAGCATTTCTTCTCCTTCTTGTTTATTTTCTTCTTTATCCCCCGATAAGGTTTGAAGCATTTTATTAACAAAACTAATGGGATGTTGGACATAATACTTATACTGAATTTTTAGGGTGTCCAATGGATGCCCCGACAAGTAAATACCGGCTACTTCCTTTTCTTTTTCCAGTTTTTGCAATTCACTCCAAGGTTCGCAATCGGGGATTTCCGGTTCCGGAATTTGCACCTCTTCCGAATCGCCAAACAAGGAACCTTGCATTGATTCTTTATTTTTTTTGTAACGGTTTCCGAATTTTATGGCTTTTTCAATAAAATTAGTGCCGTCTTTTTCTTGAAAATATTGTGCCCTGTGTGTGCCTTCAAAGCAATCAAAGGCACCGGCTTTAACCAAATTTTCAATAGTCCGCTTGTTGACAGCCCGCAAATTAACCCGTTTGATAAAATCAAAAAATGTTTTGTAAGGACCGTTTGCTTTACGTTCTTCAATAATGGCATCAACTGCTGCTTTACCAACGCCGGATGCGCCACCTAAACCATACCGGATATTACCTTCTTTATTGACCGTATATAAATAATCCGATTCGTTAATGTCCGGAGGTAACACCTTGATGCCCATTTTACGGGTTTCAGCCATTAAAAAAGACAATTTTTTGGCATCTTTCATATTATGTGACAAAACCGCCGCCATATATTCCGACGGATAATTGGCTTTGAGATAGGCTGTTTGATACGCAACAATAGCATAACTGACCGCATGCGACCGGTTAAAAGCATACGAAGCAAAACTTTTCCAGTCTTCCCAAATTTTTTCCAAAACTTCCCTAGGGTGACCATTTTTTACAGCACCTTCAATAAACAAAGGTTTCATTTGTGCCAACAATTCGTGATTCTTTTTACCCATAGCTTTTCGCAAGGTATCGGCTTGTCCTTTGGTAAAGCCGGCTAATTTTTGCGACAATAACATGACTTGCTCTTGATAAATAGTGATACCATAAGTGGTTTTTAAAAATTCTTCCATTTCGGGCAAATCGTAAGTGACCGGTTCTTGCCCGTATTTCCGGCGGATATAATTGGGAATTTTTTCCATAGGTCCCGGACGGTAGAGTGCCACCATAGCTATTAAATCTTCAAATTCTGAAGGGCGTAAATCTCTTAAATATTTTCGCATACCGTCCGATTCAAATTGGAAAACCGTAATGGTTTGCCCACGTTGAAACAACCGGTAAGTTTTTTCGTCGTCAAGTGGAATATTGTCTATATCTATTTCAATTCCGCTACGTTGTTTAATGATGCGCAAAGCATCTCTAATAATGGTCAGGGTTTTAATTCCCAAAAAGTCCATTTTTAACAAACCGGCTGATTCGACCACTGAGTTGTCAAACTGCGTAACAAACATGTCGGAACCTTTGGCGGTGGTTACCGGAACCACTTCATCTAAAGCTGTTGGTGCTATGATAAAACCACAAGCATGTAAACCCAAATTTCGTAAAGACCCTTCAATACGTCCGGCTGTTTTAACGGTTTGTGCTGCTTGGTCAAAGCCTTGCGCGATTTCCGATAAGCTTAATGCGTCTTTTATCAATTCCGGTCGTTTGGCTTTTTCTTTAATTTTTTCTTCATCTTTGTTAAGTATCAACGATAAAGAAACATGGGCTTTTTTAGCCAAATCATCAGCCTGATTTAAAGGCAACTCCATGACACGTGCCGCATCGCGTATCGATGATTTGGCTGCCATGGAACCGTAAGTGATAATCTGAGCCACCCGTTCGCGTCCGTATTTATTGATGACATATTCGATGACACGCTCTCGTCCTTCATCATCAAAATCCATATCAATATCGGGCAATGATACCCGTTCCGGATTGAGAAATCGCTCAAAGAGTAAATTGTATTTTATCGGGTCGACATTGGTGATACCTAATGCATAAGCTACCGCTGAACCGGCTGCCGAACCCCTCCCGGGACCGCAAACTACGCCCATTTTTTTAGCTTGCTTGATGATATCTTGCACAATTAAAAAATAACCCGGGTAACCGGTTTTTTCAATCGTATCGAGTTCAAACTCCAAACGTTCTTTGATTTCAGGAGTCAGTTCACCCCAGCGTTTTTTGGCGCCTTCAAATGTCAAGTAGCGCAAATAGGCATTTTCACCTCTTTTTCCGCCGTCTACTTCGTCCAATGGGTCGATAAATTCTTCGGGAATGTCAAATTTTGGCAACAAAACATCCCGTTTTAACGGATAGTTTTCAACTTTATCGACAATTTCCTGTGTATTAATGATGGCTTCCGGAATATCATGAAACAATTCTTTCATTTGCTCCGGCGACTTAAAATAGTATTCATTATTGGGTAAGCCGTAACGGAAACCGCGTCCCCGTCCTATAGGCGTCGATTTTTTTTCATTGTCACGAATACAAAGCAAAACATCTTGCGCATCGGCATCGGATTGTTCAATATAATAAGTATTATTGGTAGCGACGACTTTGATGCCGTATTTTTCAGAAAATTTTAAAAGCACTTCATTGACGTGTTCTTCTTCTTCCAAACCATGCCGGTTCAATTCGAGGTAATAATCATTGCCAAAGATTTTATGCCACCATTGCAAAGCTTCCTCGGCTTGCTTGTCGCCCATGGTAAGGATTTTTTGAGCAATTTCACCTGAAAGAGACCCGCTTAAAACAATAAGCCCGTCTTTATATTTTTCTACCCAATCGCGCCCGATACGCGGCACATAATAAAACCCCTCGGTATGTGCTATTGATGTAAGTTTGACTAAATGTTGATAAGCTTGTTTGTTTTTGGCAATAAAAACCGTTGGGTACCCATTGTCTTTCTTGGTTTTGTCGGTATGGTCATCTACCACATTGAGTTCTACACCAACCAAAGCTTTAAGTTGGTCTTGTGGGGCTTTATCTTTATTATATTTTTCAACGGCTGACACAAAATGAAAAGCGCCCATTAAATTATTAATATCGGTTATGGCGACTCCGGGCATTTTGTATTCTCCGGCTTTTTGTACCAATTCTTGAATTTTGGTTGTAGATTGTAGCACCGAATACTGGGAATGATTGTGTAAGTGTGAGAAACTGACATCAGTTAAAGAAACTTTTTTGGTTTCCGAAGTTTTTTTCTCTGTTTTTTTAACTTTTTGCTTTAATTGAGCGCTTTTTTTCTTAAAACTCTCGTGTTTTAAGCCGATTAGTTGAATAGTATCCGGATTTTCTTTTCTAAATTTTTCAAGATAATTCTTATCAGTTTCCAATTCTTCCGCTGTAAAATGATCTTTTCGCAACAGTTCAAAAAACACGCGGGCTGTGGCTTCCACATCAGCCGTAGCATTATGTGCCTCAACAAAATCGACCCCAAACAAATGACGATACAATTCGCCTAAACGTGGCATTTTGAATTTACCGTTTTTGCCACCTGGCAACTGACATAAGGCGGCTGTTCTTTCGGTCATGGTATCCAAAACTTTCTTTTTGAGCAAAGTTGTTGGAATATTTTTGCGGTAAAATTCTGCCCCGGTTACTTTTCTGTCAAATTCGATATTGTGTCCGACTACAAATTTGGCTTTTTCCAAAGCTTGGTTAAACCGGTTTAAGACATCTTGCAAATCATGTCCCTCAGTCATTGCCAATTCGGTAGAAATACCGTGAATTTGTTCGGCTTCAAAAGGAACATTAAAACCTTCGGGTTTAATCAAAAAATCTTGTTGTTCAATTAATTGCCCCATGTCGTCGTGCAATTGCCAAGCTATTTGAATCACACGAGGCCAATTGTCAGTCTTGCTAACCGGCGCATTGAAGTCTTTGGGGAGTCCGGTGGTTTCGGTGTCGAAAATTAGATACATAGGAAGGGAATTTTAGGTTAATGGAAGTGTTTTCGCTACAAAATTATAAAATAAACACTTGTTTTTAAAAAATAGTTATTAACATCTGGTTTTATTGACGAAAAACATAAAAAAAGGAAGCCGTTAAGCTTCCTTTCTTGTTTGTTTATTGTGTGTGTGTTTGAGTTAAGTTTGGTCTATTACAATTTTCTTTTAACTTCGTAACTTTGATAGGCTTCAACGACATCTCCAACCTCAATATTATTGTAATTTTTAATCATCAACCCGCATTCATAGCCTTTGGATACTTCTTTAACATCATCTTTAAAGCGTTTTAATGAAGCCAATTCGCCATCATAAATGACGATACCTTCACGGATTAGTCTAACTTTAGAATGGTTATAAATTTTACCTGATGTTACCATACAACCGGCAACCGTTCCGATCTTGGAAATTTTGAAAGTTTCACGGACTTCTGCCGTTCCGGTAACTTCTTCTTTGATTTCCGGCGACAACATACCTTCCATTGCTTCTTTAACATCGTTAATCACATCGTAAATAATGGAATAGGTTTTGATTTGAACTTGTTCTTGTTCTGCCAACCGGCGGGCTGAGGCAGAAGGTCGCACATTAAATCCGATAATAATGGCATCGGATGCAGACGCTAAATTGACATCGGTATCGGAAATTTGTCCAACTGCTTTATGAATAATATTAACATTGACATTTTCGGTGGATAATTTTTGTAAAGAATCTGACAAGGCTTCAACAGAACCATCCACATCTCCTTTGATTATCAAGTTGAGTTCTTTAAAATCGCCTAAGGCAATCCGACGCCCAATTTCATCCAAAGTAATGTGTTTTTGGGCGCGCAATTGTTGTTCTCTGATAATTTGGTCGCGTTTTTGGGCAATTCGTTTGGCTTCTCTTTCATCTTGATAAACTTTGAATCGGTCGCCGGCTGTCGGTGCGCCGTCTAAACCGAGCACTCGCACCGGTGTAGAAGGTTCGGCTGCTTTGACACGATTGTCGCGCTCGTCATACATAGCTTTAACCTTGCCGTGGTATTTTCCGGCTAAAACATAATCACCGACTTTAAGTGTGCCGTTTTGCACTAACATATCGGCTACATAGCCACGTCCTTTGTCGAGCGCAGCTTCTAAAACCGTACCGACAGCCGGTCTGTTAGGATTGGCTTTCAGGTCGAGCATTTCGGCTTCTAAGACTATTTTTTCTAACAATTCATCAACCCCTTGACCGGTTTTGGCCGAAATTTCTTGAGATTGATATTTTCCGCCCCAATCTTCGACCAATAGGTTCATATTTGCCAATTGTTGTTTGATATTGTCGGGGTTGGCAGCCGGACGGTCAATTTTATTAATGGCAAAAATCATAGGGACACCGGCAGCTTGAGCATGACTGATGGCCTCTTTTGTTTGAGGCATTATATTGTCGTCAGCAGCTATCACAATAACCGCCACATCGGTTACTTTGGTTCCGCGTGCCCGCATAGCGGTAAAGGCCTCGTGTCCGGGTGTATCAATAAAGGTGAGTTTTTCGCCGTTATCCAATTCAACTTTGTAGGCACCAATATGTTGGGTAATACCGCCTGATTCTCCGGCAACCACATTGGATTTTCTGATATAATCCAATAACGAGGTTTTTCCGTGATCGACGTGTCCCATGATGGTTACAATAGGTGGTCGTTTAACCAAATCTTCTTCGGCGTCTTCTTGTTCAGTATCTTCCAGCTCTTCTTCGGCATCGATAAATTTGACGTCATAATTGAATTCATCGGCAACCAAACTCAATGTTTCTGCATCGAGGCGTTGGTTCATGGTAACCATGAGTCCTAAATTAAAGCAAGCCGTAATGACATCGGTTACCGGGACGTCCATCATATTTGCCAATTCGGATACCGTGATAAACTCGGTTACTTTGAGTATTCTGCTTTCTTCATCTTGTTTGAGCTGATCGGCAAGGGCTTGTTCTTTGCGTTTTTGACGAACTTCACGTTTGATTTTAGAGCGTTTACTTTTGCCGCGCCCTTGCAATCGTTCAAGGGTTTCTTTTATTTGTTTTTGGATTTCTTCTTCGGTTATTTCTTTTTTCTCAGCCGGTTTTTTATAACCGCCTTTTTTTGATTTCTGGTCTTTTTGGAAACCTTGATTTTTAGCAGATGCCGAAATACGTTTACGTTTACGCTTGCGTTTTTTCTTTTCTTCGGTCGCACCGGTTTCTTTTTTCTTAGGTTTTTTTTCAAACTGACTAAGGTCAATTTTCTCACCGGTAGTTTTAATGCCTTGCAGTTTTTGATATTTGGTTGTTATTTCTTCCGGTTCTTTATTTTCTTTATCAATAGCCTCAGCCTGTTTTTCTTGAACTTGTTCCGGTTCTTTCGTTTGGGTTGTGGCTTTGGGAATCTTTTTGGTTTCCGGTTTTTTAGGCGTTTTTTCCGCAGCTTTTTTCTGTAGACTTGTGTCTTGATTTTTTTCTTCTTTTTCGGGATGTGCCGGTTCAACTGCTTCTTTGTTTTCCGGTTGTGCAAGTGGTTGTTCTGTTTCTACGGATTTAGTTGTTGAAGTGGATTTTTTATCACTCAATGCTTCGACTTTTCCGACAATTTTAGGGCCGGTTAACTTGACCCTTCCGGTAATAACTTCTTCTTTTTGTTGCGTTACCGTTTCTTCCTTCTCTTTCTCTTTGCGCAATTCGGCTTTGGCTTCTTCTTGTTCTTTTTTGATAGATGCCGATTGATCTTTGACATTTTTGTCAGACTGAAATTCTTGTTGTAATAAATTGTAAGCTTCTTCTGAAATTTTGGCACGTGGACTCGGCCGTTTTATCTCGATTTCTTTTTTTTGTAAAAAATCGATAACGGTTTGGAGTCCAACATTAAACTCAAGCATTACCTCTCTTATGGTTTTATTTGCCATATATTCTTTTATTAGTTTTTATATCTGTTTTTTTGAAAAAGAAAAAGCCATTTATTTTTTAAACTCTTCTTTTAAAATTCTAAATACTTCATAAATGGTTTCTTCTTCCAAATCGGTGCGTCTTACCAAATCATCGACATCATTGGCTAAAATGCTTTTGGCAGAATCCAGACCGATTTTTTTAAATTCTTGGATTACCCAATCATCAATTTCATCGGCAAATTCGTCTAAATCAACATCTTCTTCGTCTTGTTCTCGTTGTATTTCTATTTCGTATCCGGTGATATCGCTTGCCAAACGGATATTCTGTCCGCGTTTGCCGATGGCTTTTGATATTTCATCGGGTTTCATATAAACATAAGCGGTTTTTTGTCCTTTGGCATTTTCACCCAGTTCCAAACGTTGTATTTGCACCGGTCCTAAGGCACGTTGGATAAACAATTTATCGTTATCGGTATAATTGATTACATCGATATTTTCATTGCCCAATTCGCGCACAATACCATGAATTCGGGAGCCTCTAACGCCCACGCAAGCGCCTACGGGATCAATGCGGTCGTCATAAGTATCGACGGCGACTTTGGCTTTTTCGCCGGGGATACGTGCAATGCGTTTGACCGTAATCAAGCCGTCGAATACTTCCGGTATTTCTTGTTCAAACAATTTTTCTAAGAATCGGTTATCGGTTCTAGACATAATAACAACCGGCTTGTTGCCTTTCATCTCGACCTTTTCTATAATACCTTTGACATTATCGCCTTTACGAAAACGGTCGGAAGGAATTTGCCGGTCACGCGGCAATATCAATTCGTTGCCTTCGTCGTCAATCAAATATACGGCATTGGGGCGCACATGATGCACTTCGGCGGTATAAAGTTCGCCTTCTCTGTCTTTAAAAAATTTATGTAAATTGATAAAATCATACTCGGTTAAACGATTTTCAAGATTTTGTTTTAAGGCAATAATGGCGCGCCTTCCGAGATTGACTAATTGGAAAGGTTCGTCCAGTTCATCACCGACTTCAACATCGGGGTCAATTTTTTTGGCATCGGACAAATGAATTTCTTGGTATTCATTAATCGGATATTTGTCATCCGGCACGACGGTTCGGTATATCCAAATATCCAAATCGCCCCGGTCGGGGTTGATGATGATATCAAAATTATCTTCATCGGGCTCACTACCGTCACGTTTCTTTTTAATAATACCGTTTCTTTTACGCAAAGCATGTGCAATGACATCTTTTAGAATAGCCAATATAGTGGCTTTATCGATATTTTTTTCGTCTTTAAATTCCAGAAAGGCTTCAACCAATTCTTTGTTATTCATAACTCCTTATTATTTTTTTAAAATTTTAAGACCACTTTTGCTTCTTTTATGTCGTCAAAAGGGATAGTATTTTGTTTGACCACCGTTACTTTTCCTTTTCCTATTTTTTTAGGTTCTCTTACTTTGTTTTCCAACACAATTTGATTGTCATCTACATGAACCAAAACCCCTTCCACTTCTCCTGTTGTGGTTTTAACTTTAACCGGGCGGCTTATGTTTTTTTGAAATTGCCGTTTCAGATGAAATGGTTTGGTAATATCAACAGATGACACAGTCAATGCAAAGTCTTCGGCTTCACGATCCAAATTGTGTTCAATATGACGACTCAAATGGACGATATCGTCAATTGTTACGCCTTGGTCTCCGTCGATAATTACGTTTATGTTATTGTTTTCCGAGACTTTTACATCCAATAGAAACAAATCCGGACGTTCTTGTAATCCTGATTTTAATAATTTTTTAACTTTTTCTATCAAGCTCATGTTGATTTTTTGTATAAAAATAGGGGACTACAAGTCCCCATACCACTCTTCTCCATAAATTCGTTGCAAAGATACAATTTTTTTTTAAACTCATATCATTTCGTATATTAAAAAAATTTTGTATTTTTAGAACATAAAAAATAAATGTTATGAAAAAAATACTCGTTCCGGTCGATTTTTCTCAAAAATCAGAAGAAGCTCTTAAAGTTGCTGCCAAAATAGCCCGAAAAATAGATGGTGAAATATATGTTTTACACCTCTTGGATATCCCTTCGGGTGAAGTGGATATGATTGACGGACACCAAGTTCCCAAAGGTCCTATGGCTATGATGTTGTTTGAAACTACCCATGAAAAGTTTGATGAGTTTCTAGATAAAGATTACTTGGATGACATTCCGGTTTATGAAAAAGTAATGACCGATGCCCCGGTTGAAGGGATTTCTGAATTTGCACAAAAAAACGATATTGATTTTATAGTAATGGGCTCACACGGCACCAGTGGATTGGAAGAATTTTTTGTCGGTTCCAATACCGAAAAAGTGGTCAGAACGTCTAAAATTCCGGTTTTGGTCATCAAAAAACCTGCTGAAGAATTCAAAGTAGACAAAGTGGTCATAGCCGGTAAGTTTTTGGGTAAAAATATGAAGGAGTTTAGAAAAATTATGGAATTTTTTAAAATTTTCAACCCCGAAATTTATTTGCTTAGAGTCAATACTATTTCCAACTTCAAATCTACCAAAGAGCTGGAAGAAGTCTTTGATAATTTTTTAAAGAAAGTTCCTGAGTATACTGATTTAAAGCCGGTTATTTATGATGACTACACGGTTCAAGAAGGTATTTTTAATTTTGCCGAGAAAATTAATGCCGATATTATTGCTTTGGCAACTCGCGGCAGACAAGGTATTATGCATTTTTTAACGGATAGTATTGCCGAAAATGTGGTAAACGCTGCTAAACGGAATATTTTGACTATCAAGGTTGAGAAATAGATTGTTTTTTTGAGGAATTGAGGATTTTCCCTGCTTCATAGTTTATTTGTCACTTTTGATGATTGCTTATAGCTTCATACTATATTACTGCTTCTAATTTGAGGAAGTGAGGATTTTTTCGCTGCTTCATAGAAGGCTTTGCGCTTTGATGATTGCTTGTTGCTTCAAACAATGTTTCTGCTTACGATTTGAGGAATTGATGAAATGATGAAATGATGAGTTGAGGAAATGAGGATTATAACTGCTTCATAAATTGTTATGGTCTTTGATATTTTTTCACTACTTCTGATGTTACTTCTGCTTACAATTTGAGGAAGTGAGGAATTGAAAAGTAGGTCGCTGAGTGTTCCGTCACGACAAAAGACGTAACGGAATGTGCCGAAGCGCCGGTTTTCAATTGCAAATTTTATTAAAAACAACTTTTTACTCTCCATTACTTCTAAAATCGGCGTTCGTCACTTCGACAGGCTCAACACAAGTGTTCTATATTCGTCATTCAAGTTTTCAATATTTTGTTGTGTTTTTTAGTATAAAGCAGCCGGTTATTTTTAGCTTTTACCACACGAAAGAATTTGTGTGGTAGCGGGCGAACGCCTGCATACCGATAAAGACATGGGACACGACGGCTATAATGGTGACCGTGTAGCCGGTGATGCTTTCGGATTTTCTTTATCCTATTTTTCAAATACTACAGGACAACCCTACGACGACTATAAAGCCCGTAAAGCCGATGAAAGTATTAATTTAGGACTAACTCATAATAGTACTATTTACAATTACAACAGAAACCTGTTTAACGGCAATATTAAGACTATGGTAACCGCTTTGCGCGATACTAAAAGTAAGCCTATTGATATTGCGCTTAACAACTATACTTACGACCAGCTTAACCGTATTCGAAATATGGAGTCGCATATATTAGAACCATCTACTTTGGCTCCGCAATACAATGACTTGATACAAACCTCGTACAATTATGACCGTAATGGAAACTTAAAAAAGTTAAATCGTAATGCCATTATTGGTGGTACTGTGCAACATATGGACGCACTGACTTATCATTATAATATGACAGGCTCCCCTTCAAGGTTAGAAAACAACCAATTGCTATGGGTTGATGATGCTGTACCTGCCACCGTAACCAATGTAGATGTTGATGATCAAGATAAAGGCAACTATACTTACGATGCCATAGGACAACTTACCAAAGACGAAGCCGAAGGACTAAAAAGCATAGAATGGACGGTTACCGGCAAAGTCAAGAAAATAATTAAAGTAAAAAATGAGGTTACAGAAGAAATCAGCTTTACCTATGATCCTTTAGGCAATAGGTTAAGCAAGAGCGTTAAAAATAAAAAAGGAACGACTACGACTTACTATATCCGTGATGCGCAAGGCAATCCGTTAGCGGTCTATCAATGCACAAAAGAAAACAATGAAATAGCCTCATTCTATCTGCAAGAAAATGATATATACGGCAGCAAACGACTGGGTATCCATCATTATGATTCTAAAACCGGCAATATGCTGGTCTCTCGTCCTGCTACTGATGTATATGCCAACACCATAGGCGACAAGCAATACGAACTGAGTAACCATTTGGGCAATGTGCTCAGTGTGATTACCGACCAAAAATTACTTAACATCCAACGCGGCACACCGGTATTTGAAGCCCGTTTTGATGAGGATGATGAGATAATGCCGTTTAGCCCAACTCCGGACATAACCAAAGTAGCCAACACCGGACATGTTTTATTAGTAGAAAACACACCGGGCATACCGGAACAAGGCGCTTATACAACCATAAGTTTACAATCCGGCAAAAAATATTTGTTAAACTTTGACATGCCGCTTAACGAACTCGAAGGCACGTTTGAAGTAATCATTTTGGATAATACTTCGAATGATGCAGTTATAAAAGAGCTTATAGAACAAAAACAAACCGGACACCTAAGTTACACGTTTACAGCCCCAACCACCGGTGGTTACACCCTATCATTCTTAACCTACGAAAAAGCCCAAGGCACATTTAGCCTCGACAACATAGAAATTTTAGACATAACCGGATTAAACCCCGCCGAAGTAGCCGCACATTCGCAAGAAATGCCTATCTTTGTACCAAGCGTTCTTTCATTTAGTGATTATTATCCTTTTGGTATGTTGATGCCGGGTAGGCATGCAAGTAGTAGTTTTTATAGGTATGGATTTGGTGGGCAAGAGAAAGATGATGAGATTAAGGGAAAAGGTAATCATATTGCATATGCCGAAAGAGGATATGACCCAAGAGTAGCAAGATGGATAAGCGTTGATGTCTATGCACCGGCATTAGCCTCATTTTCACCTTATAATTATGCCTTAAATAATCCCATTTGTCTTGTTGATGAAGAAGGAAATTGGCCTAAACCTTCAAGTTTATTGCCGGATGACACTTCACCTTTGATAAAAGGCTTGGTTGATGGAGTATGGGAAGGCTTAACAGGTTCAGTAGGATTTGCTTGGGATTATGCAACTGATTCAAAATTCAGGGAACAAGTAAACGCTTCTTTCAAAGCATTAATAAATGATCCGTTAGGAACACTTCAAGGTATTGTAGATGAATATGCAGATTTAATAAACAGGACTTTATCAGGAGATGCTTCTGATGAAGATATTTATAGAATTGGTGAGGAAATAGGTGAAAATGGCATTGGTTTGCTACTTGGTGGTTCAACTTTGGTTGCCAAAGGTGTCAAAAAATTTAGCAAACTTAAAATTGCGAAAGGTAGGTTTGTTAAAAAAATTATTAAAGAAACAGAAAAAATGCCTGCTTGGGTTAAAGCAGGTAAAGACTTTGAGATTGATTTAATGAATAAGTTTGTTAATAAGGGTTATAAGGTAGTTACACAAGTCTCATTTGCAGCAATAGATCCAAAAACTGGAAAAAAAATTAGAGCAGTTGTTGATGGTATTGTTATAAAAAATGGAAAAATCTTAGGTTTCGTTGAAGCAAAATTAACCAAAGGAAAAACCCAATTAACAAGAAATCAAAAAATTGTTTATGAAGCTTTAAGGAAAGGAGAAGCGGTAGCAGTTGGCAGTAAAGCAAAAAAAGTAGAAGAAATAACAAAAGGTGCTATTAAAGTTGGAGAAAAAGTCAAAGCAAATGTACATATTTTATATAAACAATAATAATTATGGAAAGAAAAGAATTGTTTTTCAGTTTGCTAAACAAGGAGTTGTCAAAGGATGGATTTAAATTTGTTAAAAGTAAAAAAATATTTAGGAAGAAAGAAAATGGCAATGATTTTTTTATTGAATATGAAACTTGGCCATATTTTTTTGCAATCAAAACCCATTATTATATTTTTTTAAAAGAAGTAGAAAAAATAAAAAAAAAGGCATGGGGCGAGATATATCAAAGATATTATACATTAGGAGACACTAAACAAGATATAGAAAAAACAGACACCGAAAAAAAGGTAATCGAAGTTGCTAAAAAAGAGATAAAATTTTATCATTCTTTTTTAAAAGATTATTTCAAAAAAAACTCTAACTATGAGCATATAGATAAAACTCTTAACGAAATTCCCGGAAAGAATTTACACTTGAGTTTTAATGAAATTTTAACTAGCTATTTAGCTATTATTGTTGCAAAACTTACAAATAATCCAAAAATTGAAGAATTATTTGTTTTTTATAGAAATGTAATAATAAGTTTAAAAAATGAAAAACTTTTTTCAAAAACACAGGAAGAATATATAGATGAAAGTATTGTTAAGTATGATTTATTAGTTGATTATTTAAGAAAAATGAAAAAATGAAAAAAGTAAGAGAAAATTTTATTATTATTAAAGATCCAAGTATTAGTCCTCAAAAATAATATGACTAACTATGAAAAACGTATATAGAATAAAATTGGCATGTTTAAAAAAGATTAATAATGAGACTATTAAACTATTTTTCGATTATTTAAAAACATTTGAAGGAGGAAAGTATTTTCCTGCAAAATGCGATGTATATGAACCTGTGAAAACTGTTTTACATCCTAATGACTATAACAAACAAGTGAATTGGCTTTTACAACCAGCAAGTTCTTTGATATGTAAAACCAAAGATGGTGTTTTTTTAGGAATAATTGAAAATAAAACAAAAGCAGAAATTTTTGTTATTCAAAATGGAAAAAAAACGCCCTTTGGGAATCAGGAAGAAAATATATTTAAAACTGAAATTACAATATGGATAAAAAGTAATGATTATAACCATTTAGCTATTTTTATTAAAGAATTATATGAACGATTAGAATGTGATTATGGTTTTTTAACATTGGAAGATGACTATTTAAATCAGAACTTTATCAGAAAAGTTATTCATAATGACATAACAATTGAAGAATTTGTTGGCGATAATTTAAATGATTTTATACCCGGAATTTATTGGTTAAATTTTTTTGGAAATTTACCAATGTTTCATCATATTCATAAAATTAACCTTAATGATTTTTATACTGAAAAATTAAAAAATAATTCATTGCTTGTAAAAGTTTTTGAACATCCGTCGGACTATAACAAAAGATATGCATTTATTAATACTAAGAAACTAAGAAGTTTAATTGGTGAAAAATATATATTTGATAAATCAGATATAATTGAAAAGGAATTCTAAAAACGTTATTTAAAAAAAATGAATAAAACTTTATTAATTTTATTTTTGGGAATTTTTACCATAACCAATGCACGGATATGATGTAGTTTACAAAAGAATTGATGCAGATGGAAATGTATACATAGGTCAAGCTAAAAGCAAAGAAAGATTTATAAAAAGAATGAAGGAACACGACAAGAAGTTTTCCGATACTGATTGATTTTGAATTTGAGATTTTAGATATAGCAGAACCTGGAATAGAAATTAGATGTATTAGAAGAAAGTCATATAAGAAAAACAGGTATTCCAACCACAAAAAAGACAGCAAAGAATGGAACAGGAACAATTAAAAATAAAAGATACCAAATGAATGATAAGAGATATAGAGAAAATGGAGGAACTGTAAATAAACAAAAAGGATCATATTAATTATAATATATTATGAAAAAAATAAAAAAAGGAGATGTTTTTGTGTTCAAGTATAATGATAGAAAGTTTGTTGTTGGTCAAATTATCAGAAAAATGGAACATCATATTGTTGTGATTATCTTTAAAGATTTGATTGACAAAAACAAATTGAATGATATTAATATAGATAAACTTACACCTATTTTGATAGCGAATACATTTGAAAGTAAATTGGAAAAAGGTGACTGGGTTATAGTTTCTAATAAAAGTGTTAAAAATAAATTTGAAAAAAGTAGATATTATAAAGTTGGGATGAATGGTAGAAAAACTTTATTAATAAATGAAAAAAATGAAATAATAAGAGAATTAAAAAAGGATGAAGAGGATAATTATTGTTATGAGAAATATGTTTCACCTGTTAGATTAGAAAAAGCGATTAGAGCATTTATTGATAAAGATGCATGGAAAGAGAGTTATAATTGTCTACTAATCTCTAAATATTATTAATATTCAGATTGTGAATGCAATTTTAAAATTTATATAAAAAAAATGAAGCAAGCACTATTAATTTTATTTTTGGGAATTTTTACCATAACCAATGCCCAAAATAGAGAGTCACAAGTTGTAGATGAATTAATAGCGGTTACAAAAGTAAAAGAATCTTTACCGCTTATGGTTAATTCTATAATAGACAGATTTAAGCAGAAAAGCACTAATATTCCTGATACATATTGGGAAGAAATAAAAAATAGCATAGACTATTTTACTTTTTTAGAGAAGGTTAAAAAACTTTATATCGAAAATTACAACTTAGCAGAACTAAAAGAATTGGTATCGCTTTATAAATCGGGAAATATAGAATCTTATAAGCTAAAATTAGAAAAGATAACACCACAACTTTATCAAATAGGAAAAGAATTTGGACAACAAACAGCTCAATTTATTGTAGAGAAAATTAAAGCCTATAAAAAATAAGCCCCGCTACCGCCAGCTTGTAGCTGGTGGTAGTTTAATCTTAAAAAAATCGTGTGGTAAAAGCTAAAAAGAAACCAAAAAGCCACTTGTTTTTAGTGGCTTTTTTGGCTTTAAAACTTTGCAATAACATCCAACGAACTAAAAGGCACGTTTGAAGTAATCATTTTGGATAATACTTCGAATGATGCAGTTATAAAAGAGCTTATAGAACAAAAACAAACCGGACACCTAAGTTACACGTTTACAGCCCCAACCACCGG
>Ga0256832_1000137_pt1 | contig 43521 bp, 49 predicted proteins | sample 134614metaG_FD_190534 | JGI IMG/M metagenome (GOLD analysis project Ga0256832, IMG submission 190534) | Hydrothermal vent microbial communities from Lau Basin, Pacific Ocean - 134-614 | ecosystem: Environmental > Aquatic > Marine > Hydrothermal vents | place: Pacific Ocean: Lau Basin | collected...
CTGGAGAAAGAAGCGAAGGCAAAGGCCAAGCGCGAACCGGCCGACTATGAACGGAAGCTTCAGGCCCGTGACCGGCGCCAGGGGAAGGCCAAGGGCAAGAAACCCAAGCCACCGGATGACACCCCGCCACCGGACAAGCAGAGCCATCTCACCGACCCGGACTCGGCGCTGATGCGCAAGAACAAGGGTAGTGAGTACCGCCAGAGCTACAACGCCCAGGCGGCGGTGAGCACCGATGGCAGCCAACTGGTGGTGGGCAACCGGATCAGTCAATCGGCCAGCGACCGCAATATGACCCCTTCGGCCCAGTCCGACAGACTGCTAGGGACGCACCCAGTGCCCCGATTTCCCGCCCAGCTTCTCGACCAACCGCACCTGGTCGATCGACATGCCGCGATCGACCGCCTTGCACATGTCGTAGATGGTCAGCAGCGCGACCTGGGTGGCGCACAGCGCTTCCATCTCTACCCCGGTCTGGCCGCTGGTCTCGGCGCGCGCGCGGCAATGGACGCCGGGGTCCTCGTGATCCAGCGTGAAGTCGAGGCCGACATGGGTCAGCGCCAGCGGGTGGCACAGCGGCACCAGCTCGGCGGTGCGCTTGCTGGCCATGATGCCGGCGATGCGCGCGATGCCGAGCACGTCGCCCTTCTTGTGTCCGCCGTGCTCGATCAGCGCCAGAGTCTCGGCGCGCATCCGGATCCAACCCTCGGCGATGGCGACGCGCCGGGTGTGCGCCTTGGCGCCGACATCGACCATGTGCGCCTGGCCGGCGGCGTCGAAATGGGTCAGCTCGTCACTCATGAGCCGGCGCTGGCCTTGCGATCATTGTATTCGACCGCCTTCGAGACCTCGTGAACCTCGAAGTTCATATCGTCGAGATCGCCCAGCACCCAGGTCGCCGGCGCGCTGCCGACGCCACCGATGGTGCCGGGGTTGACGATCCAGGTCTCGCCGCCGGCGACGTTGACGACCTTGTCGATCGCGACCTTGTGGCTGTGGCCGCAACAGACCAGGTCCCAGTCGCCGGTCGCGGCCATCGCGCGCGCATAGTGCGGGTAGTGGACGACGAAGATCCGCCGCCGGCCGAGGACGATACCGGCGTCCATGCCATGGTACTCGACCACGCTGTCGCGACGCGCCGAGACCTGGGTCATGGCGAACAGATCGCCGGAGTTGTTGCCATGGATCACATGCACCGGCAAGCCGTGATGGTTCAGGCAGCGCAACGTGCTCGGTGCGACCACGTCGCCACAGTGGATCACCGCCTCGGCGCCGAGCGCCTTGGCGTCGGCAACCGCCGCGTCGATCAGGCGGATGTGGTCATGGCTGTCCGAGAGGATGCAGATCTTCATCAGAAGGCGGGCTTCTCGGGGGCTTCCTGAAACATGCGCACGCTGTTGAGGATCTCCTCGCGCGCCGCGTCGGCTCCCAGCCAGCCCTCGACCCGCACCCATTTGCCTTCGTCAAGGTCTTTGTAGTGCTCGAAGAAATGGGCGATCTGCGCGAGCAGACCGGCGGGCAGGTCATCCGGCCCCTGGGCGTCGGCCCACTGTTTGCAGATGTCGCTGGCCGGCACCGCGAGGATCTTGGCGTCATCGCCGGATTCGTCGGTCATCTTCAGCATCGCGACCGGACGGCAGCGGATCACCGAGCCGCTGAGCAGCGGGATCGGGGTGACCACCAGCACATCGGCCGGATCGCCGTCATCGGAAAGGGTGTGCGGGATGTAACCATAGTTGCACGGATAGTGCATCGCGGTGGACATGAAGCGGTCGACGAACATCGCTCCGCTGCCTTTGTCGACCTCGTACTTCACCGGGTCGGAATGCGCCGGGATCTCGATGATGACGTTGACCTCGTTGGGCAGGTCGCTGCCGGAGCTTACCTTGTTCAGACTCATGGGGTGTTCCTTGCGCCGCCGCCGGGCGGATTTATGACGGGATAAAATCGTTTATTGATTGCGGCAGCGGCGCATTATAGCGGATTCCCACCACAGCTTCATTTCACGCCGGGAATATGGTTCGTTAACACCAAGTCGTCAGCGGTATTGTATCGGCCATCCGCGCCGGCGGAGCGGAAGGAATAGGCCTGCCCATGGGTCTCGAAACGGATCGGGCGACGCCAGGCATCCCGCCAGGTGGAATCCGGAACCTCCAGATCCTTCGACAGCCGTTTCGGGTCGAGCAACCCGGCACTCGTGACGCTATGCCGAATCAGCCAGACCCGGGTGCCGATCGCCAGGCTTTCGAGCCGTGTCATGGTTTCGCGCTGTTCGGGGGTGAGCTTGTCTTCATGGAGGTCGGAGCGGCGGTGAGATCGGCCGGAAACGGATTCGATCGCGCCACTCCGGCTCCTCGCCAGGTGCTGACCGATCGCGGCGAGCCGTGGCGACAGCAGACTGGAGAGGCCCGTCATCACGAGGAGGCTGGCGAGGATGCCGAGCACCACCGCCGCGCCGCTGACGCCACCGGCATCGGCCGCGCGATCGAGCGCGTCGTCGCCACGATAGCGTTGCGCGATCAGGCCGAGGCGCCGCATGGCATAGCGATAGTACAGGTAGTTCGCGGTCAACGGCCAAACCAGCCACAAGGCGAGATCCAGCAACGACAGCGCGCCAACCAGCCAGGGACTGGGCGCATAACCGTGGCTCATCATCACGACGAGCCCAAAACCGAAGCCGAATGGCAGCAGAAAGGTCGCGAGCCACATCAACAGCGCCCAGACCCACAGCTTGCGGTATAACGCCCACAGATAGGGCGCGAAGGTCGCCGGCCAGTGCCAGGTCGGCGCGAATTTGCCGCCAAGACGGGAAAAACGCTGAAACTTCGGAAGATATCGCTCGACGTTCACGGCAAGGAACTCCGGCAGCAGATCCTCGGGCGTGTACTGGCGCCGTTGATCGCTGTGCTCATCGTCCGGCGGCGGCATGACCTTGTCGAAGACCACCCCACAGCGTTCGCACGTCTCGCCGCCCAGCTGTTCGTGACCGCATTTCGGACAACTCTTCGCCGCACTCGACGACGCCGGGGTGTCTTCGATCGGCTCCAAGGTGAGTTCCGGCAGGGTCGTCGCCGCAACCGCCGGAATCGCCTCGACACGCGCGCCCACCCCGATATGTTGCAGTTTTCTCTGAATCCTCTCGGCCTTTTCCAGCGGCAGCTCCCGCTTCAACGGGCGCGGCTTGCCATCGAGCATGCCGGCGGCCTGGTGAATCTGAATCCGAAACAGCTCGGCCAACCGCCGCACGGCTTCTTCATGATCCGCACCGGGCAATACCTGCCCGCTGAGTACGATTCGATAGCCTGACACCTCGCTCCCCTTGTGATTCGTCAGCTGTCTTCCCCACCGCGGGAGAACCGGTCCATCGGATCCCGTTCGATCCCTGCCTATTCGGCCGCCTTCGCCGGCGCGACCTGCAAGACCACGCCATCGGCGCCCACCACCTCGACGCGCGTGCCCGCCGGACAATCCGGCCCCTCGATGCGCCACAGGCTGTCGTCCACTTGAAGACGCCCAAAGCCGTCGACGATGGGTTCCTCGAGCACGAAGGAACGCCCGACATACTGTTCGGCGCGCCGGTTCAGTTTCGGGCCATTGCCGTCGTCCGCTCCGGCCGGCGCCCAGCGCAGATAGAGGTGCCAGGCCGCCACACTGAGCAACGAGATCGCCGCGAACCAGGCAAACTGGTAATACCAGGAGAGCTCCGGCCGCCACCAGACCAACAGGCCGACCAGCCCGGCGGCGACCGCCATCCAAAGGAAAAAGACACCGGAAAGCAGCATCTCCATGATCAGGAAGACGATCGCCAGGGACCACCAGTGCCAGTAGTCCATCGCTTGAATCCATTCCATTCAGCTTTCCTTCTTCATTGCGTCGCGCGCCAGTTCGCCGATGCCGGCGAGCGAGCCGATCAGGCTGGAGGCCTCGAGCGGCATCAAGATGACCTTCTGGTTCTCGGCGCTGGCGATGTCGCGCAGCGCCTCGGTGTATTTCTGGGCGACGAAGTAGTTCACCGCATTGACATCGCCCTCGGCGATCGCGCGCGAAACCATCGCGGTGGCGCGCGCCTCGGCCTGGGCCAGACGCTCGCGCGCCTCGGCCTCGCGAAACGCCGCCTCCTTCTCGCCATCGGCCTCGAGAATCGCGGATTGCTTCAGCCCCTCGGCTTCGAGGATCGCCGCCTGCCGCCGACCCTCGGCCTCGAGGATGGTCGCGCGCTTGTCACGCTCGGCCTTCATCTGACGCGCCATCGCATCGACCAGATCCTTCGGCGGCGTGATGTCCTTGATCTCGATGCGCGTGACCTTGACGCCCCATGGCGTGGTCGCCTCGTCCACCACCGTCAGCAACTGCTGATTGATCGCGTCGCGCTTCGACAACAGCTCGTCGAGATCCATCGACCCCATCACGGTGCGGATGTTGGTCATCGTCAGATTCAGGATGGCGTGGGTCAGGTTATTGACCTCGTACGCCGCGCGCGCGGCCTCGACGACCTGGAAGAACACCACGCCGTCCACCGTCACCATCGCGTTGTCGCGCGTGATGACCTCCTGCGACGGCACATCGAGTACCTGTTCCATCATATTCAGGCGCGCGCCGATGCGGTCCATCAGCGGCACGATGAAATTCAGGCCGGGGTGCAAGGTCCGTACATAGCGTCCGAAGCGCTCGACGGTGAACTCCTTCCCCTGCGGCACCGGCTTGATCGCCAGCACCAGCACGACGATCGCCAACACCAGGAAAACGATGATAAAGGAAAGGGGCATCGATACGACCTCCAATGCGAAACTTGGAGCCGAGTATAGCCGAGTCGACGCGAAAAACGCAGACGGCAATATTGAAGTGGAGGCCGCCACCTAAATAATCATGGAATTCCCAGAGCACGGAAAAAGCCCGGTGGCGGAGGATCCGGCTTGGGAGTAACCTACCCCGGCGGGAATCGATGGCGATTCCGCAATTCGACGATCCGCCAGGTCTCCGCGATGGACTCAGCCCCACGAACCCCACCCAAATCCCTGTTGCGCAAGGTCGGCCGCGCCATCGCCGATTACCGCATGATCCGCGACGGCGACCGCGTTTTGCTCGGCGTCTCCGGCGGCAAGGACTCGCTGTCGCTGTTGCAGGTGCTGCTGCATCTGCAACGTCATGCGCCGGTGCGCTTCGAGCTCGGCGTCTTGACCGTCGACCCGGAGGTGGAAGGCTTTGAGCCGGCCGGCCTGAGCGATTGGTTCGAACGGCTCGGCGTGCGCTGGCACTACGAACGCCAGCCGATCATGCAACAGGCGCGCAGCCACATGCGCGGCGACTCCTTCTGCAGCTACTGTTCGCGGATGAAGCGCGGCATCATGTACAACTGCTGTCGCGCTCATGGCTACAATGTGCTGGCGCTCGCGCAACACCTGGACGACTTCGCCGAGAGCTTCCTGATGTCGGCCTTTCGCGGCGGCCAGTTGCGCACGATGAAGGCCCACTATGTCAACGACGCCGGCGATCTGCGCATCATCCGCCCGCTGGTCTACGCGCGCGAGAGTCAGACCGCCGCGTTCGCCCGGGACGCCGAGCTGCCGGTGGTGCCCGACAGCTGCCCGGCCTGTTTCTCGGCGCCGACCGAGCGCGAACGCATGCGCCAGCTGCTGCTCGCCGAGGAACGCCACAATCCACAGCTGTTCGCCAGCCTGCTGCGGGCGATGCGGCCATTGATTGACGAAACACCGCCTTAATCCTTGTCGCTCATCCATTTTCGGCTGTTGCGACCGCCCCTCACCCGTGGGCGGCGAGTATAGACTGGGGATCATGGAGGACAACCCGCCCACTGGTTCCCTCGCTTACGGGTTGGTAGACTCCCTCCATGCGTACCCTCTATCCTGAATTGTTCCCCTACCGCGCCACACACCTCGCCGTGGACGACATCCATCGCCTCTATATCGAGGAATCCGGTCGCCACGATGGCCAGCCGGTGCTGTTTCTGCACGGCGGGCCGGGGGGCGGCACCGAATCCTGGCATCGACGCTTCTTCGATCCCGGGCGCTACCGCATCGTGCTCTTCGATCAGCGCGGCTGCGGGCGCAGCTCGCCCCACGCCGAACTGCGCAACAACACCACCCAGGAGCTGATCGCGGACATCGAGAAAATCCGCCGTCATCTCGGCATCGAGCGCTGGCTGGTGTTCGGCGGCTCCTGGGGCTCGACGCTGGCGCTGGCTTATGCCGAGGCCCATCCCGAGGCGGTGCGGGGACTGATCTTGCGCGGCATCTTCCTGTGCCGTGACGAGGAGATCCGTTGGTTTTACCAACGTGGGGCCGACCGCGTTTTTCCCGATTACTGGAAGGATTTTCTGCATCCGCTGCCGCCAGAGCACCGCGATGACCCACTCCCGGCCTATTACGAGCTGCTGACCGGTAACGATGAAATCCGGCGCATGGCCGCGGCCAAGGCCTGGTCGACCTGGGAGGGACGCACCGCGACCTTGCTGCCGAACGACGGCGTGGTCGAGCACTTCGCGCGCCCGCATATCGCCCTGGCGATGGCGCGCATCGAGGCGCATTACTTTGTCCACCATGCCTTTCTCGAACCGAACCAGCTGCTCGATCAGGCGCATCGCCTGGCCGGCATCCCCGGCATCATCGTGCAAGGACGCTATGACATGATCTGCCCGATGATCTCGGCCTGGGAGCTGCACCGCGCGTGGCCGGACAGCGAGCTCGAGATCGTCGCCGACGCCGGTCATTCCGCCGGCGAACCGGGCATCATTGATGCCCTGGTGCGCGCCACCGACGCCTTTGCCGGCCGACGCGCGTGATCGGGCTGCTGCAACGGGTCGATGAGGCCGCGGTCACTGTCGCTGGCGAGTGCGTCGGCGCGATCGGGCGCGGCCTGCTGGTACTGGTCGGAGTACAGAGGCACGACGACGAGACACGCGCCGAACGCCTTCTCGAACGCCTGCTCGAATACCGTGTCTTCGCCGATGCCGACGGCCGCATGAACCGTTCGCTGCGCGATTGCGGCGGCGGTCTGCTGCTGATACCGCAGTTCACGCTGGCCGCCGACACCCGCAAGGGCCGGCGGCCCAGCTTTTCGAGCGCGGCGCCGCCGGAGCAGGGGCGGCGGTTGTTCAACGCCCTGCTGGCGCGCGCCCACGCCGTTCACCAGCCGGTCGCGTCCGGGGTATTCGGCGCCGATATGCGCGTCTCGCTGGTCAACGATGGACCGGTGACCTTCTGGCTGGAAAGCTGAGGCGACATTTTTCTTCTGCGACACGCCGCGTTTTCGGCTAGAATCCGCTCTTTTCACAGCTTGGGAACAAGCCATGGCGCGCACCGCCCGCATCCAGCGCGATACCCGCGAGACCCGCATTGCGGTCGAGTTGAATCTCGATGGCAACGGTCGTGGCGATTACCAGACCGGGGTGCCTTTCCTCGACCACATGCTCGACCAGGTCAGCACCCACGGGCTGGTCGATCTCCGCATCCAGGCCGATGGCGATCTCCACATCGACGACCATCACACCGTCGAGGATATCGGCATCACCCTCGGCCAGGCCTTTGCCGAGGCGCTTGGCGAGAAGCGCGGGATCCGGCGCTACGGTCACGCCTATGTGCCGCTCGACGAGGCCTTGTCGCGCGTCGTGATCGATTTCTCCGGACGCCCCGGGCTGGAGTTTCACGTGGATTTCCGGCGCGGCATGATCGGCGCCTTCGACGTCGATCTGTTTCACGAGTTCTTCCAGGGCTTTGTCAATCACGCCCGCGCGACCCTGCACATCGACGGCCTGCGCGGGCGCAACGCGCACCACCAGGCCGAGACGGTGTTCAAGGCTTTCGGTCGCGCGCTGCGCATGGCGATCGAGCCCGACCCGCGACTCGGCGACACCATTCCGTCGTCCAAAGGCAGCTTGTGAGGTCTTGATGCGCACGATAGCCGTGGTCGATTACAGCATGGGCAACCTGCGCTCGGTATCCAAGGCGATCGAGCACGTCGCCGATGCGGTGCGCGTGGTGGTCACCGATGACGCCGATACCATTGCCAACGCCGAGCGCGTGGTGTTTCCCGGCCAGGGCGCGGCGCGCGATTGCATGGCCGCGATCGAGCGCCACGGCTTGCGCGAGGTCGTTCTCGATGCCGCGCGCAACAAGCCGTTTTTGGGGATCTGCATGGGCCTTCAGGTGCTGCTGCGCCACAGCGAGGAGAACGGCGGCACCCCGCTCCTCGGGCTGTTTCCCGGCGAGGTGCGACGTTTCCCCAGCGGCATGCAAGCGAACGGCCAACGGCTGAAGATCCCGCACATGGGCTGGAGCCGGGTCGAGCGCCGCGGCGAACACCCCTTGTGGCGCGACATCGCCGACGGCGAGCGCTTCTACTTCGTGCACAGCTACCATGTCGATCCGGAAGACCCGGCGCTGAGCGCGGCCACCACCGATTACGGCATCCGCTTCACCAGCGCAATCGCGCGCGACAACCTGTTCGCGGTGCAATTCCACCCGGAGAAGAGCGCGGATGCCGGCCTGACCCTGTTACGCAACTTCGTTCAATGGAATCCCTGAGATGCTGCTGATCCCGGCGATCGACCTGAAAGACGGCCAATGCGTGCGCCTGCGCCAGGGGCGCATGGAGGACGACACGGTATTCTCGGACAACCCGGTGGAGATGGCGACGCGCTGGGTGGATGCCGGCGCGCGCCGCCTCCACCTGGTCGATCTGAACGGCGCCTTCGCCGGTGAACCGGTCAACCGCGCGGTGATCGAGGCGATCGCCACGCGCCACCCGGAGCTTCCGATCCAGGTTGGCGGCGGCATCCGCGACGAGGCCACGATCGAAGCCTATCTCGATGCCGGCGTCGATTACGCCATCATCGGCACCCAGGCGGTGAAGGACCCGGCCTTCGTCGCGCGCGCCTGCCGGGCCTTTCCCGGCCATGTCATCGTCGGCCTCGACGCCAGGGATGGATACGTCGCGATCAACGGCTGGGCCGAGATCACCACGCAACGCGTCGACGAGCTGGCCAAACGCTTCGAGCAGGATGGCGTCAGCGCCATCGTCTACACCGACATCGGCCGCGACGGCATGCTCTCGGGGCCGAACGTGGAGGCCACCGCGGCGCTGGCCGACGCCAACGCCATCCCGGTGATCGCCTCCGGCGGGATCACCGACATCGATGACATCGAAGCGCTGTGCCAGGCTGCCCGCAAACACAACATCATCGGCGCGATCACCGGTCGCGCGATCTATGAAGGCACCCTGGACTTCGCCGCCGGCCAGGCGCTCGCCGACCGCCTGAGCGGAGGAGACGCCTGATGGGCCTGGCCAAGCGCATCATCCCCTGCCTGGATGTGGACGCCGGACGCGTCGTCAAGGGCGTGCGTTTTGTCGATATCCGCGACGCCGGCGATCCGGTCGAGGTCGCGCGCCGTTACGACCGCGAGGGCGCCGACGAGATCACCTTTCTCGACATCACCGCCAGCTCGGATCAGCGCGACACCATCGTCCACGTCGTCGAGGCGGTCGCCAGCGAGGTCTTCATCCCGCTCACCGTCGGTGGCGGCATCCGCGCCACTGAAGACGTGCTGCGCATGCTCAACGCCGGCGCCGACAAGGTCGCGATCAACACCGCCGCGGTGTTCAACCCGGAATTCGTGCGCGAGGCCACCGACCGCTTCGGCTCGCAATGCATCGTCGTCGCGATCGACGCCAAGCGCGTCAGCGGCAAGGATGAGCCGCCCCGCTGGGAGATCTTCACCCACGGCGGGCGCAAGCCCACCGGCATCGACGCCATCGCATGGGCGCGACGCATGGCCGAATACGGCGCTGGCGAGATCCTGCTCACCAGCATGGACCGCGACGGCACCAAGATCGGCTTCGACCTCGAGCTGACGCGCGCGGTGTCGCGCGCGGTCGAGATCCCGGTGATCGCCTCCGGCGGCGTCGGCAAGCTGCAACACCTGGTCGACGGCGTCAAACAGGGCGAGGCCGACGCCGTGCTCGCGGCGAGCATCTTCCATTTCGCCGAGTACAGCATCGGCGAGGCCAAGCGTTATCTGCGCAAACAAGGTGTGGAGGTACGCTTGTGAGTGATACACTGAACCGGCTGGCCGAGGTACTGGAAGCGCGCAAGGGGGCGGACCCCGCCTCTTCCTACGTCGCCAGTCTCTATGCCAAGGGGCTCGACGCCATCCTGAAAAAGGTCGGCGAAGAGGCCACCGAAACGGTGATCGCGGCCAAGGATGGCGAGCCCGACCAGATCATCCATGAAACCGCCGACCTGTGGTTTCATTCGCTCGTGATGCTCGCCCAGCAAGGGCTGCATCCACAACAGGTTCTCGACGAGCTGGAGCGCCGCTTCGGCCTCTCCGGGCTGGAAGAGAAAGCCAGCCGAAAATGACAACGCAATTGCTCTGCAACGAGGTGAATTATGGGATTGGGTGGAATTAGTATCTGGCAACTGCTGATCATCCTCGTGATCGTGCTGCTGCTGTTCGGCACCAAGCGCTTGAAGAATCTCGGTTCCGATCTCGGCGGCGCGCTGAAGGGCTTCAAGAAGGCGATGGCCGAGGAAGAAGCCAAAGAGCCGGAAAAGCTCGACCACGACGCCAAGCGCGATATCGACGCCGACGCCCGGCGCGAAGACAAAGACAAAACCCGGGACGCCTGACGGAGGTCCGCTCGCGTGTTCGATATCGGCTTCTGGGAGTTGGTGCTGATCGGCGTGGTCGCGCTGCTGGTGATCGGACCGGAGCGCCTGCCCGCGGTCGCGCGCACCCTCGGCGTGTGGATCGGGCGTGGCCGGCGCCTGCTCCACCAGGTCAAGGCCGACGTCGCCCAGGAGATGAAGGCCGAGGAACTCAAGCGCCTGCTCGAACAGCAAAAGAACAGCATCGCCACTGAAGAGATCCTGGAAACCACGCGCGATACCCTGAAGGACATCGGCCAGGGTTTCGGCCAACCCGCTTCCACGCCACCACCCCAGGCGGATGACCGACCCGCTTCCGAATCCAACGACGCCCCGCCTCCGGCCAAGCCGGAGCCGCCCCGATCATGAACGGCGCACCCAATATCCAGGATAGCGAGCAACCCTTCCTCGCGCATCTGATCGAACTGCGCGACCGCCTGTTGCGCGCGGTGATCGCGGTCGGGCTGATCTTCCTCGTGCTGTTTCCGTTCGCCAACGACATCTACGCCTTCATCGCCGAACCGCTGATGGCGGTGTTGCCGAAAGGCACCAGCATGATCGCCACCGAGGTCGCGTCACCGTTTCTGACCCCGTTCAAACTGACCCTGGTGGCCTCCATCTTCCTTGCCATTCCGGTCATCCTGCACCAGATCTGGGCCTTCGTCGCACCCGGCCTGTACCAGCATGAGAAGCGCCTCGCCGCGCCGTTGTTGGTCTCCAGCGTCACTCTGTTCTACCTGGGCATGGCCTTCGCCTATTTCGTCGTCTTCCCGCTGGTGTTCCGCTTTCTCACCGGCACCGTGCCCGAGGGCGTGCAGGTCGCCACCGACATCAGCCGCTATCTCGATTTCGTATTGACGCTGTTCTTCGCCTTCGGCGTCGCCTTCGAGATCCCGATCGCAACCATCCTGCTGGTGATGGCCGGCGTCACGACACCCGAGAAACTGGCCCAGAAGCGCCCCTATGTGATCCTGGGCACCTTCGTCGTCGGCATGTTAATGACCCCGCCGGACGTGATCTCGCAGACCCTGCTGGCGATCCCGATGTGGCTGCTGTTCGAGGCCGGCGTGTTCTTCTCGCGCTTCGTGCGGGCGCGTGGAAAGCAGGCCGCGCCCGAGACGGCCTCCTCCGCGGCGGTCGCCTCGGGCGCCCCATCGAGCGCGCCAGACGGCGGCTTCCAGCCGCTCAGCGACGCCGAGATGGAGGCCGAACTCGACCGCATCGAAGAGGAAGAAGACGACTACGACGCCGAGGAAGAGGTCGAGGACGAAGCGCCAGACGACCGCTATCGCCCCGACCCCGACGACCCGGTCGAACGCATGCTGCAACAGGCCTATGAACACCGCCTCGACGGCGACGACGACATCGCCCGCGGGTTGCTGCACGAGGTGCTCGCCGATGGCAACGAACAGCAGAAGAAGGTCGCGCGCAACATCCTGAAACAGCTCGACGATTACAGCGGATGAACCTGCGCGGGCTGCTCGCCCTGCTGCTTTGGGCGTGCGCGCTCGGGCGCGCCGTAGCCGACGACACGCCGCTGAAAAACCAGCTTGCCGGCCATCCCTCTCCCTACCTGGCGATGCATGGCCACGACCCGGTCGCCTGGCAGGCCTGGGGGGAAACCGCATTGCGGCGCGCGCGCGAAAGCGGCAAGCCGCTGTACCTCTCCAGCGGCTACTTCGCCTGCTATTGGTGCCATGTGATGCAACACGAGAGCTATGCCGACCCCGAGGTCGCGAAATGGCTCAATCGCTACTTTATCCCGGTCAAGATCGACCGCGAGCTGCAACCCGGGCTGGACGCTTACCTGATCGAATTCGTCACCGCCACGCGCGGCCATGCCGGCTGGCCGTTGAACGTCTTTCTGACTCCGGACGGCTACCCCATCGTCGGCTTCACCTACCAGCGGCGCGATCCCTTTCTCCGCCTGCTGAAGCGCCTGGCCGGCGCCTGGAAAAACCAACGCGGCACGCTCGAACGCATGGCGCGACGCGCCTCGTCCGAGCTGCTGCAAACCTCGGTAGACGACCGCAAGCCGCGCGACATCAGGCCCGACGTGCTGCGCGCGCGCATCCTGAAGCAGGCTCGCGCCGCCGGCGACGAGCTGCAAGGCGGCTTCGGCAACCAAAGCAAATTCCCGATGCCCGGCCAGCTCGATCTGCTGCTGGATCTGCTCGCCGGGCATGACGACGGCTGGACGCGCGAATTCCTCACCTTGACCCTGGATCACATGGCCCGGCGCGGACTGCGCGACCCGCTCGGCGGCGGCTTCTTCCGCTACTGCGTCGACCCGGCCTGGCGGACCCCACATTTCGAGAAGATGCTCTACACCCAGGCCCTGCTCGCGCGTCTCTACCTGAAGGCCGCGCGGGTACTGAAACGCCCAGACTATCGCGAGGTCGCGCGCGACACCCTGAACTTCCTGCTCGCCACCCTCAAGGCGGGCGATGGCGCCTTCATCGCCAGTCTCTCCGCAGTCGACGACCAAGGGATCGAAGGGGGCTACTACCGCTGGTCACGCGCCGAGCTGACGCAAAACCTGGAACCCGACGAACGCCGTCTCGCCGGCTTGGCCTGGGGGCTCGGCATCGGCGAGCCGGACGACGAAGGCGGCTGGCTGCCGCGCCAACGCGCCACGCCAAGCGAACTGGCCCGCGCCCTGAAGCTCGATGAAGCCACCATACAGCAGCGCCTGAAGGCCCTGCGCGGCAAGCTGCTGAGCCTGCGAAGCAAGCGCTCGCTACCCCGAGACAGCAAGCCGCTCGGCGCCTGGAACGGACTCGTGCTGTCGGCGCTGGCCGATGCCACGCTCGCCTTCGACGACGCCGCCTACCGCACCGCCGCCCGGCGCCTGCGCGACTACCTGGCCCAACGGCTGTGGGATGGCCGGCGACTGGCGCGGATGCGCCTCGGCGAGCGCGCCGTCGGCGTCGCCTCGCTCGCCGATTACGCCTACATCGCCGCCGGTCTCGCCGACTGGGCGCGCGCCAGCGGACGCGCCGAGCCCATGCTGCCAGCCATCCTGCGCGCCGGCTTCCGTTACTTCGCCAGCGACAAAGGCTGGCGCAACGCCAGCGCGCGCCTGTTGCCGGCGGTCACCGTCACCCCGGCATACGACGACGGCGCCTTGCCGTCGGCCTCCGGGGTTCTGATCGCCACCGCGCTGGCCAGCGGTGACGCCGAACTCATGGCCAAGGCGCGCAAGATGCGCCGTATCGGCTCCGCCGAGGTCGTCGGGCAACCGCTGTGGTATGCCAGCCACGCGCGGCTGCTGCTGACCGAACCGCCATCGCTCAGTGCGGGACCGGAAGCGTCCCGGCCCGCAAAATCAAAAGATCAACGAAGCCTTCATTCAAAGTAAGCACTCACATACCAAACCACTGATCGAGTACCGCATGCGCCTCGTCGATCCCCTGACGCCTGAGCGCCGAGAACGCCTGCACGCTGAACCGCCCATCGTGCTCCGCAAGCACCTTGCGCAGTTGCAACACCCGGGCCGCCGCCGGTCCTTTCTTCAACTTGTCGGCCTTGGTCATCAATACATGCGTCGGCAGGCCGATGCCGGCGGCCCAGTCGAGCATCTGCCGGTCATGCTCCTTTAGCGGATGACGGATGTCCATCACCAGAAACAGCCCGCGCAGGCAGGCACGCTGCTCCAGATAACGGCCGAGCTCACCCTGCCACTGCTGCTTGATCGTCAGCGAGACCTTGGCGAAGCCATAGCCCGGCAGATCGACAAGGCGTCGCTCCGGATCGATCTCGAAAAAATTCAGCAACTGGGTCCGGCCCGGCGTCTTGCTGGTGCGGGCCAACGCCTTCTGATCGCACAGCGCATTGATGGCGCTGGACTTGCCCGCGTTCGAACGCCCGGCGAAGGCGATCTCGATGCCGTGATCCGGCGGCGCCTGCGAAAGCCTGGCCGCGCTGGTCAGGAAACGCGCGTTCCGATACAGTGGATTCATGATGAGACGAGAGTTCCTGTGGCTGATTCCGTGGCTGATGCTAACGGCTTGCGACGACAGCGGGCAAGCCGGCCCGCCCGTGACGCGCCTGGCGACGGTGACCGACTGCGACCTGCAACGGCAAGACTGTGATCTGTCATTGCCCGGCGGCGGCTCGCTGCGCGTGCGTTTCAACGACCGCCCGGTGCGCGCGATGGACGAATTCCTGGTCGACATGCGCGCGCCTGGCGGGCGGGTCCGCAAACTGGTGGCGCGCGGCGTCAACATGGAGATGGGCTATAATGAGTTCCTCATCGAGGAGGTCGGCGAATCGGTCTACCGCGCCCAGGTCCTGCTGCCGATCTGCATCCGTTCGCGCATGGTCTGGGACTTGCATGTCTATGTCGAAGTCGGTGGACGGCGCTTTGATGCGCCATTCCGCTTCGAGACCCACGGTCGCGGCTAACGCTCATGACGCCGGCGACATCACTCCAGATCATGGAAAAATCAACCACTTGGCATGCATGCACATTTCTACCTTCACAGACCGCTTCACGCGTAGCGGAACCGGCTGCGGCGGCGCCGCAAAACGGCGCCGCCGCCCGATCCGCGGTACTTGATCGGACCTACGCCAGGCCAATACCATTTCAGCGGCTGGGTGGGCAGTTATCGAATGCTCGTCGCCCATGAGTCTTCGACATCCGCAGCCGCGACAGGCGCATCGACCGCGGGTAATCCCTCCTTTTCGGCGGGGGAAAAGCGGTCCATAATCTTCTCATGAAGCCGTCTCATCCCATCCGCGTGCTCGCCGGCGACATCGGCGGCACCAAGACCCGCCTCGCCATCATCGAGGTCGAAGGCACGCGCCTGAAAACCCTGCGCGAGCGCACCTGGCGCAGCCGCGAGCACGCTTCGTTGCGCGCGATCGTGCAAGCCTTCCTCGAGCAGGTCCAGATCCCGGTCTCGGCCGCGGCCTTCGGCATTGCCGGGCCGGTGCGCGGACGGATCGCCGACGCCACCAATCTGCCCTGGCATATCGACGCCGATGAGCTCGAGAAACGCTTTGCCATCGGCCCGGTGAGCTTGCTCAACGACCTCGAGGCCAACGCCTGGGGCATCCAGGCGCTGAGTCCCGACGATCTCCATGAATTGCACCCGGGCGCCGGCGCGGAAGCGGTCGGCAACGCCGCGATCATCGCCGCCGGTACCGGGCTCGGCGAGGCCGGCATGTACTTCGACGGGCAGCGCCACCGCCCGTTCGCCAGCGAGGGCGGACACAGCGATTTCAGCCCCTGCTGCGAACTCGAGATCGCGCTGTGGCGCCATCTCGCCGAACGCTTCGGGCATGTCAGCTGGGAGCGTGTGCTGGCCGGCCCGGGGCTGGTCAATATCCATGCCTTTCTGCGCCAACACCGCCATGCCGAAACACCCGCCTGGCTCGCCGAGGCGATGCGCCAGGGGGATCCGGCGGCGGCCATCTCGCGCGCCGCCGGCGAGGGGCGCGACCCGATCTGCGAGGAGACGCTGGAGCTGTTCACGCGCCTCTACGGCGCCGAGGCCGGCAACCTGGCGCTGAAGCACATGGCCCGTGGCGGACTCTACATCGGCGGCGGCATCGCGCCGAAGATCCTCGGCTGGCTGAAGCGCGAAACCTTTCTACAGGCCTTTTTCGCCAAGGGTCGCATGCGCCCGCTGCTGGAACGCATCCCGGTGCGCGTGATCCTGAACGACCGCACCGCGCTGTACGGCCCGGCGGTGTTCGCCGCGCTCGCCCGGCAATAAGCCCGCGCCGGCGCCGGTCTCTTTGCGGATCGCTGTTTTATACTCGTCGCTCATGAATGTTCGGCCGCTGCGACCGCACCCGTGGGCGTCGTTGCGGAAACCCGCCATGGAATGGGCTAAAGCTCGGCCGGCCTGGCCCACGGGCACGAGGAACGGCCTCGAAAATCCGGAAATTCATGAGCGACGAGTATATTTATCCAAACGACTCACTGGAGACCCCATGCAACTCGGAATGATCGGCCTCGGCCGCATGGGCGCGAACATGACGCGCCGCCTGATGAAAGCCCGCATCGACTGCGTGGTGCACGACCACAACCCGCAAGCGATCGCGGAACTCGCCGCCGAAGGCGCGCGCGGCGCGGACGATCTCGCCGCGCTGGTCGCCGCGCTGGAGGCGCCCCGCCATCTGTGGATGATGATCCCGGCCGCCTATGTCGACGGGCTGATCGACGAGCTGCTGCCACTGCTGGAAGCGGGCGACACCCTGATCGACGGCGGCAACTCCTACTACAAGGACGACATCCGCCGCGCCCGGCGTCTTTCCGAACGCGGCCTGCATTATGTCGACTGCGGCACCAGTGGCGGGGTCTGGGGGCTGGAACGCGGCTATTGCCTGATGATCGGCGGCGAGAGCGCCGTGGTCGAGCGTCTGGATCCGGTGTTCGCCGCGCTCGCCCCGGGGCTTGGCGATATCCCGCGCACGCCCGGACGCGAAGGCCCGCCGGCCCCCGCCGAACAGGGCTATCTGCACTGTGGTCCGGCGGGTGCCGGGCACTTCGTCAAGATGGTGCACAACGGCATCGAATACGCCCTGATGGCGGCCTACGCCGAGGGCCTGAACCTGCTGCGCCACGCCAACATCGGCCAGGCCAAGCGAGCCGACGACGCCGAGACCACGCCGCTGCGCGAGCCCGAGGCCTTTCAGTACGACATCGACCTGCCCGAGGTCGCCGAGCTGTGGCGGCGGGGCAGCGTGATCGGCTCCTGGCTGCTCGACCTCACCGCCAGCGCGCTGCACAAAAGCCCCGGACTCGATTCTTTCTCCGGAAGGGTCTCCGACTCCGGCGAGGGGCGCTGGACCAACATCGCCGCGATCGAGGCCGGCGTGCCGGTGCATGTACTCAGCGCGGCGCTCTACGACCGCTTCGCATCACGCGGCGAGGCCGAGTTCGGCAACCGCATCCTCTCGGCGCTGCGCTATGAGTTCGGCGGCCATCACGAAAAAAAGGACGCAACCTCATGAGCGACCCCGCAGCCACCCCAAGGGCGGAACCGGCGCCTCCCGGCGTGATGGTGATCTTCGGCGCCCACGGCGACCTCACCAAGCGCAAGCTGTTTCCGGCGCTCTACTACCTGGCGCGCGACGGCCTGCTCGATCCGCGCTTCACCCTGCTCGGCGTCGACCACGTCGACAGCGACACCGACGCCTACCGCGCCTACCTCGACGAGACCATGGCCGAGTTCCTCGGCGACGCGCTGTCGGCCGATCGCTGGGCCGCGCTGCGCGAGCGCGTCCACTACCTGCGCGGCGATTTCCTGCAAGACGAATCCTTCCGCGAGCTCGCACAGCGACTCGCGGAGATCACCGATGTCGAGGAGATTCCGGACGACTATCTGTTCTACATGGCCACGCCACCGCGTTTCTTCGGCGAGATCGCGCTGCGTCTCGGCCAGGCCGGGCTGGCGCGCGAGGCGGACGGGCGCTGGCGCCGGCTGGTGGTCGAAAAACCGTTCGGCAGCGATCTGCAATCGGCGCGCGCGCTCAATGCCACGCTGCATGAAGCCTTCGACGAAAGCCAGATCTACCGCATCGATCACTACCTCGGCAAGGAAACGGTGCAGAACATCCTGATGTACCGCCTCGCCAACAGCACCGTCGAGCCGATCTGGAACCACCGTTACATCGACCATGTGCAAATCACCGTCGCCGAGACCGTCGGCGTCGAGAATCGCGCCGGTTACTACGAGCACGCCGGCGCGCTGCGCGACATGGTGCCGAACCACCTGCTCGCGCTGCTTTCGATCGTCGCGATGGAACCGGCCAACGCGCTCGACGGCGAGGCCATCCGCGATGAACAGGCCAAGGTGCTCAACAGCGTGCGTCCGCTGGAACCGGAAGAGGTGCTGACCCAGGCGGTGCGCGGCCAATACGGCCCCGGCCACCTCGCCGACGGCACCCCGGTGCCCGGCTATCGCGAGGAACCCGGCGTGGCGCCCGACTCCAACACCGAAACCTATGTCGCGATGAAGCTGATGATCGACAGCTGGCGCTGGGCCTGCGTGCCGTTCTATCTGCGCACCGGCAAGCGCATGCGCGGACGCTATACCGAGATCGCGGTGCAGTTCAAGCACGCCCCGAACATGATGTTCAAAGACTCCCTGGTGCGACGCGCCAACATCCCGCCGAACGTGCTGATCCTGCGCATCCAGCCCGACGAAGGCATCGGCATGTGCTTCAACGCCAAGGTGCCCAACCCGATGCCGCAACTCAGCCAGGTCGAGATGGATTTCAACTACGCCGATTACTTCGGCCAGGCGCCGACCACCGGCTACGAAACCCTGATCTACGACTGCCTGTGCGGCGATCCGACGCTGTTCAAGCGCGCCGATGTGATCGAGGCCGGCTGGTCACTGGTCGAACCGGTCCTGGATGTCTGGCGCGCGCTGCCGCCGCGCAACTTCCCGAACTACCCGGCCGGCGGCTGGGGTCCGCAAGAGGCCGAGCGACTGGTGCACGCCGACGGCCGCGGCTGGCGGAAGTGCGCGCACGCGAAGAAGCGCTGACCCCCTGTTCCGACAGGACTCCGCGGGCGCTCAGCACCAGGGGTCGTAACGTCGCAGCCGCGCGCGCAGCCGCTCGATCTCATCGAGCAGCTCCAACGCCAGCGAGGCACCCGCGAGGTTCACGCGCAGATCGCGTTGCAGGCGCAGCGCGCGGCGCGCGCGCGCGAGTTGTTCGTGGCTGAACCGCCATTCACGCAGCGTGCGTCCGCGCGGCGCCAGCGCGCCCTCCTCGACCAACTCGATGATGTACTCGGCATGCACCCCACAGCTTCGACACAGCTCGCCCAGGCTCAGCTCGTCCGCCTCGTCGACCAGCGCGCCACTCAGGGCCTTCATCAGATCGTTCGCCATGATTCATACTCCCAGGTGAGCGCGCGGATTGAACGGCAGATGGTCGCGCATGTAACGATAGACTTCCTTCGCCTTCTCATCGTCCGCCGGAGGCAGGGCGATCTCCAGCTCGACGTAGAAATCCCCCGGCTGTTTGGCCGGAATCCCGCGCCCCTTCAGACGCAGCTTGCGCCCGTTCTTCGAGTTCGGCGGGATACGCAGGTCCACCGGCCCATCCGGGGTCGGCACCTTGACCGTCGCGCCGAGCGCCGCCTCCCACGGCGCCACCGGCAGGGTCAGGTAAACATCCTTGCCCTGCACGCGATAGAACGGATGCGGGTTGAAGGCGATCTCCAGGTACAGGTCGCCGGGCTCGCCGCCGCCCATGCCCGGGTTGCCCTGACCCGCGAGCCGGATCTGCTGGCCCTCCTTGACACCCTTCGGGATACGCACGTTCAGGCTGCGCTGCTTCATGCGCACTCGACCGTCGGGCCCCAGCTCTTCGACGCCCAGGGTAATGACCTTGGTCGCGCCCCGATAGGCGTCATCAAGATCGATATGGATCCGCGCGCGCTGATCCGAGCCGCGCATGCGGAACCCCCCGGCGCCACCCGCCGCGCCGCCGGCGCGACGACCGCGCTGACCGAACAACGATTCGAAGAAATCGCTGTAGGCCGCGGCGTCGTCGCTGGTGAAACCGCCGCCACCGAAATCGAAACCGCCGGCGCCCCAGTCCGGCGGCGGACGGAAATCCTGGCCCGCCTGCCAGTTGGCGCCGAGCTGATCGTAAGCCTCGCGCTTCTCCGGATCTTTCAGCACCTCATAGGCCTCGCCGACCTCCTTGAAACGCGCTTCGGCATCCGGCTCCTTGCTGACATCGGGATGATACTTGCGCGCCAGCTTGCGATAGGCCCGCTTGATCTCATCCTGGGTCGCCTTTTCATCGACACCGAGAATCTTGTAATAGTCTTTGTATTCCATTCGGTTTCCACCTGTCTGAACATCGGTTGACGTCGCTTGCCGCGACGGCCCGGCATGCGGCGACTAATCTGGGGGCTGGACGACGAAATTCAAGGGGTCGGCGCCGGGCGCGCCGGTTTCGTCACGACATGAGCACCGACGTAGCCCTGGGCGCGCAGCCTCAGGGCGATACGCCCGGCCTCGCGCGCGTCACGCACCGGGCCGATGCGAACCCGATGCAGGCCGCCGACCGCATCATCGCTGATGCGTACCCACGCGTCGCGCGCCAGCCGGCGGTCGAGCTCGCGCCGCAGTCGTTCGGCGTTGCTCCGCTCGCGGAAGGCTCCGACCTGAATCCAGGCGCCCATCGCCGCTGCCGGCGTGCCGGCGTCTTCCGCGCGGCCTTGCGCGCGCGCCCATTCCCGCGGATCGATCGCGATCACCTCGACCGGCGCGGTGCCCTTCGCGGCCATGCCGAGCTTGTGCGCGGCGGCATAGGAGAGATCGATGATGCGACCCTCGTGAAACGGCCCCCGATCGTTGACCTTGACGATCACCCGGCGGCCGTTCTCGAGATTGCGCACCTCGACATAGGTCGGCAACGGCAGGCGCTTGTGCGCGGCGGTCATCTTCAACAAGTCATAGGGCTCGCCGCTGCTGGTGCGGCGACCGTGAAACTTGGTTCCGTACCACGAGGCGATGCCCCGCTCGCGATAGCCCTTCGCGGAATCCATGACTTGGTAGGTCTTGCCGAACACCTGGTAACTCGGTGGATTGCCATAGCGGCTGCGCGGCTCGACCCGGGGCACCGCGTCATGCACCCCGGAGAGGTCGACCGGCCCGGGTGGCGCGCCATCGGCCACCCCGTCCGGCTTCGGGGAACCGCAGCCGCCGAGCGCAAGCCCCAGCGCCACGGCGGCGCAGGCCAGACTCATCGCCGCGCGCCGCTCAGTCGCTTGCCGTATCCTGTCGTTCATGCATCCGCTCCCGTATGCGCTCGCTCAACTGGTGGACCGCCATCGCATAGAGCTTGCTGTGATTGTAGCGCGTTATCACATAGAAATTGTCGAAACCCAGCCAGTGCTCGACCCCGTCCGGCTGTTCCAGCGCGACCACGGCGCCGCGCGCGCGCGGCCCGACGCCGGGCGGCAGCCCGACCCCGCGCGCACTGAAGCGCGCCAACGGGATACTCGGCTTCAGCTCGTCGGACGCCGCTGCCGGAACCTGTCCGGGCTTCAGCTTCAATGCCACCGGCCCGCCGGGACGCCAGCCATGGCGCGCGAAGTAGTTCGCGACACTGCCGATGACATCGGCGCTGGAATGCAGCAGATCGCGCCTGCCGTCACCGTCGAAGTCCACCGCGTAGGCGCGGTAGCTGCTCGGGATGAACTGCGGCATCCCCATCGCCCCGGCATAGGAACCGAGCGTGGCCCGTGGATCCAGGCCCTCGTCGTGTAGCAGTTGCAGGAACTCGTCCAGCTCGCGGGCGAAGAAGGCGGCGCGTTTCGGGTAGGCGAAGGCGAGCGTGGCGAGGGCATCGATCACCCGGTAGCCGCCGGCGCGGCGGCCATAATAGGTTTCGACGCCGAGGATCGCGGTGACGATGTGCGGGGGCACGCCCCACTTGCGCTCGGCCTGCTCCAGCAAGCGCCGGTGCTCGCGCCAGAAACGCACCCCGGCGTCGATGCGCGCGGGCTGGAGAAAGATCTTGCGGTAACGATACCAGGGCATGCCTTCGGCGGGCCGGTTCATCGCATCGATGATGGATTTCTGGTAACGCGCCTGCTTCAGCAGGCTTTTGAGCTCGCGCGCGTCCCAGCCATGCCGCGCGGCGACGCGCGTGGCGAAGCGTTCGATCGCTTGCGACCAGTTCGCGGGCGGCTTCGCCGGCGCCGGCGGCGGCGCTTCCCGCGCAAGCGCCGCGACGGTAAGGGAAACGAGAGCGAACAATGGGATGAAGGTACGACGGAACATGCCAACCTCTATTGTGGGAGCAGTTTGCGATGGGTATGGATCGACATCAGGATGCCGAGTCCGGCGCTCAGCGTCAGCAGCGAGGTGCCGCCGAAACTGATGAAGGGCAACGGCACCCCGACCACCGGCAACAGGCCGGTGACCATGCCGGTATTGACGAACAGATAGACGAACAGCACCAGCGACAAGGACCCGGCGAGCAGCCGACTGTAGCTGTCCTGCGCCTCGGTGGCGATATACAGGCCGCGCAGGATCACGAACAGGAACAGCGCCATCAGGGCGAGGATGCCGGCCAGCCCGAGCTCCTCGCCGATCACCGCGAAGATGAAATCGGTGGTGCGCTCCGGCAGGAACTCCAGGTGCGACTGGGTACCGTTCAGGAAGCCCTTGCCCCACAAGCCACCCGAGCCGATCGCGATCTTCGACTGGATGATATGGTAACCGGCGCCGAGCGGATCCTGTTCTGGATCGAGGAAGGTCAGCACGCGCTGCTTCTGGTAATCACGCATCAGGAACAGCCAGGCCAGCGGCGCGATCGCGGCCAGCGCGGCCCCGAGTCCGAGGATCAGCTTCCAACTGACGCCGGCGAGAAACAGCACGAAGACCCCGGCGCTGGCGACCAGCAGCGCGGTGCCCAGATCCGGTTCCTTGGCGATCAGCAGCACCGGAACCAGCACCAGCAAGGTCGCGATGGCCAGATCTTTCCATCCCGGCGGCAGCGGGTGTCTGGAAAAGTACCAGGCCATCATCATCGGCACCGTGGTCTTGGCGAACTCGGCCGGCTGAAAGCGGCCGATGCCCAGATCCAGCCAGCGTTGCGCGCCCTTGCCGACATGCCCGAACACCAGCACCGCGACCAGCATCGCGATCACCGCCAGGTACAGCCAAGGGGTCCAGCGCCGCAGCCGTTGCGGCGGGATCTGCGCGAAAACGAAAAGCGCCGTCAGGGCCGCGCCGATGCGCGCCATCTGGGCCTCGACGCGCACCCAGCTGCCATCGGAGGCGCTGTACAACACCGCGAGTCCGACGGCATACAGCAACAACAGGCCGATCAGCAATGGCAGGTCGATATGCAGGCCGGCGAGCAGGCCCTGACGCTTGTTCGGATCGCTGGGCGGCAACGCGCTGCGCCCGGTTCGCACCGCGCTCATGGTTTCTTGCCGGCGGCCGCCGGCCGCTTTCCGAGCAGGTAGTAGTCCATGATCGCTTTCGCGATCGGCGCCGCCACCGAGCCGCCATGCCCGCCGTTCTCCACCAACACCGCGACCGCGATGCGCGGCGCCTCCAGCGGCGCGAAGGCGATGAACAGGGCGTGATCCCGGTTCTTCTTCGAGACCTTCCTGGCATCGTAGGATTCATCCTGCTTGACCGTGAACACCTGCGCGGTGCCGGTTTTTCCGGCGAGCCGGTAATCGGGGTTGCGCAGCCTTCGCGCGGTGCCGTGACGACCCTCGATGACATGGTTCATCGCCATGCGAATGTCACTCCAGTGTTGCGGGTCGCCGACCGGCACCGCATGCGCGACGATCGGCGTCTCGCGCGCGGCGGCGCCTTCGCCGGCGGACACCGAGGCGACGATACGCGGCTCGATGCGCAGCCCGTTGGTGGCGATCACGCCGACCGCGCTGGCCAGCTGTAGCGGGGTCGCCAGAAAATAGCCCTGGCCGATCCCCATGATCAAGGTCTCGCCGGGAAACCACACCTGCTTGCGCGCCTTGCGCTTCCATTCGCGCGACGGCAGGATGCCACGCCGCTCGCCGGGCAGGTCGATGCCGGTGCGCTGGCCGAAACCGAAGCGGGCGAGCCAGTCGTGCAGGCGGTCGATGCCGAGGGTATGAGCAAGATCATAGTAATAGACATCGCAGGATTCGGTGATCGCCTTGTCCATGTCGACCTTGCCGTGCCCCCAGCGCTTCCAGTCGCGGTATTTGTGCGACTGCTTCGGCAACTGGTAGTAGCCCGGGCAGAATTTGGTGTCATCGAAACGGATCACGCCGGTCTCGAGACCGCCCAGTCCGATGAACGGCTTCACCGTCGAGCCGGGCGGGTACTGGCCGCGCATCGCGCGATCGAACAGCGGCTTGTCCGGCGACGATCGCAAGGCCTTGTAGTCCTTGAAGCTGATGCCCTCGACGAACAGGTTGGCGTCGAAGCCGGGCTTGCTGACCATCGCCAACACGCCGCCGGTATTCGGATCGATCGCCACCGCCGCGCCGTTGTGGTCGCCGAAGGCCTGCATCGCGATCCGCTGCAACTCGATGTCGAGAAACAGGGTCAGATCCTTTCCCGGCACCGGCGGCTGGCGGTTCAACACGCGCACGACGCGCCCTCGCGCGTTGACCTCGACCTGCTCGAACCCGACCTTGCCGTGCAATACCTCCTCCCAGGATTTCTCGATGCCGGTCTTGCCGATGTGCGAGGTACCGGCGTAGTTCACCGGATCGATCGCCTTCAGTTCGGCCTCATTGATGCGGCCGACATAACCGAGCACATGCGCGGTCTCCTCCGGGTAGGGATATTCGCGCAGCAGTTTGGCCTCGATCTCGACCCCGGGGAAGCGGTGTCGGTTGACCGCGAAGGCGGCCACCTCCTCCTCGCTCAGGCGGGTGCGGATCGGAATGCTGTCGAAACGGCGCTTGTGTTTTCGCTGACGCTGGAAACGCGCCAGGTCTTCCTTGCCGATCGGCAGGATGCGCGCCAGCCGGGCCAGCGTATCATCGAGATCCGGCACCCGCTCGGGCACGATCTCGAGACTGAAGGACGGCAGATTGTGCGCCAGGATCACGCCATTGCGGTCACGAATCAGGCCGCGCGTCGGCGCGATCGGGAGCAACTTCAGGCGGTTCTCGCGCGACTCGGTGATGAATTCGTCGTGATGCAACACCTGCAGCCACGTCAGCCGCACCACCACCACCGCCAACGAGGCGATCACCAATCCCGCCGCCGCCAGCGCGCGGTTGGTGAAGATCCGCTGCTCGCGACGGACGTCCTTCAGCGTCTGGTGCATCCCCTCAACCCACGCGGAAGCGGCGGCGCAGATCGCGCAGGATGATATACACCCACGGCCACAGCAACGCACCGACCAATGTGCCCGACCAGTACATCCACGGCGCCGGGTTGTTCGAGGTGATCGCGACGATCCACAACGAAAGCAGTTTCTCGATCAGCAACAACACCGCCACCGCGGCCATCTGTTGGTAACGCGGCATCACCCGGATGCGACGATGCAGGGTCACGGTGACGAAGGCCACCAAGGCCAGCGCCAGCGCGTGCTGACCGAGCAGCGCGCCGGTGAGCACATCGACGAACAGTCCGAGCAGCCAGCCGCCGAGCACGCCGACCCGCTCCGGCAGCGCGATGCACCAGTAGATCAGCACCAGCGTGTACCATTGCGGCCGGAACGGACGCGCCCACTCCGGCAACGGCATCACCGCCAGCAGCAGCGCCACCGCGAAACTTGCGAGGATGACCAACCCGCCCTGTTTCATGAGCCGGCTCCCAAGGGAGGCGAGGCTTCCTCTTTCGACGTGACGCCGGTGAGGTTTTGATCGTGCGACCACACCAACAGCACCTCGTGCACCCGGTCGAGGTGCGCCAACGGGCGCGCGACCACCTCGGCGAACGGCTCGCCGGGCTGGTGGGTGACCGAAACCACCTCGGCCACCGGATAGCCGGGCGGGAAACGACCGCCGAGACCGGAAGTGACGAGGCGGTCGCCGACCCGGATATCGGCATTGTTCGGCAGGTGCGGGATCTTCAGCCGGTCGATGATGCCGGTGCCGACCGCGATGCCGCGCAGCCCGTTGCGCAGTACCTGCACCGGCAGCGCATGGCTGCTGTCGGTGATCAACACCACGATGGAGTTGACCGCGTTGACCTGGGTGACCTGGCCCATCACCGCATCGGCATCGAGCACCGGCTGGCCGCGAAACAGCTTGGAGCGCCGCCCCTTGTCGATCAGGATCTGCTGCTTGAACGGATCGAGATCAACACCGACGAGCTCGGCGATCAGCACCCGGTCGCCGATCTTGTACGAGGAATCGAGCAGGTCGCGCAAGCGCATGTTTTCCGCCTGCAACGCGTCGAACTGTTGCAACCGCGCCTTCAACTTGAGGTTGCCGCGACGCAGTCTGTCGTTTTCTTCCAACAGGGCATTCCGCGAGGCGAAGGTTTCGGAAACCCAGCCTCCGAGCCGTGTCGGCAGATCCGCCAGGGCCTGGATCGGCAGCACGACCAGGCTCAGCGCCTCGCGCATGCGTTGCAGGCGGCTGCCGTTGTGGTCGGCGATCATCAGCCCGGTCGACAGCAGTATCGCAATCGCCAGCCGCGCGCTCGCCGATCCGCCTTGGGTGAATATCGGTTTTATGGCGACAACCTCCGCGCCAGGGGAGCGGGATCAGGAGTCGGCGGTAAAGAGATCCACGCCGCGCTCATCGAGCATCTCCAGCGCGCGCCCTCCGCCGCGCGCGACACAGGTCAGCGGATCGTCGGCGATCACCACCGGCAGGCCGGTCTCCTCCTCGATCAGGCGATCGAGGTCGCGCAACATCGCGCCGCCGCCGGTCAGCACGATGCCACGCTCGGCGACATCGGCGCCAAGCTCCGGCGGGGTCTGCTCGAGCGCCGTCTTGACCGCGCCGACGATGCCGGACAGTGGCTCTTGCAGGGCCTCGAGGATCTCGTTGCTGTTCAACGAGAAACTACGCGGGACGCCCTCGGCGAGGTTACGGCCCTTGACCTCGATCTCGCGCACGGTGTCGCCGGGATAGGCCGAGCCGAGTTCATGCTTGATGCGCTCGGCGGTGGCCTCGCCGATCAGCGTGCCGTAGTTGCGCCGCACATAGCTGATAATCGCCTCGTCGAAGCGATCCCCGCCCACCCGCACCGAGTTCGAATAGACGATCCCGTTGAGCGAGATGATCGCGACCTCGGAGGTGCCGCCGCCGATGTCCAGCACCATCGAGCCGCAAGGCTCGTCGACCGGCAGGCCGGCGCCGATCGCCGCCGACATCGGTTCCTCGATCAGGTAGACGTCGCGCGCCCCGGCGCCGGCCGCCGACTCCTTGATGGCGCGGCGCTCGACCTGGGTCGAGCCGCAAGGCACGCAGATCAGCACGCGCGGACTGGGGCGCAGCAGACGCGACTCGTGCACCTTGTGGATGAAGAACTGCAACATCTTCTCGGTGACGGTGAAATCGGCGATCACGCCGTCCTTCATCGGCCGGATCGCTGTGATGTTGCGCGGCGTGCGACCAAGCATCTGCTTGGCCTCCTCGCCGACCGCGGCGACCATCTTGTTGCCGGTATGCGCCTCGTTGCGGATCGCGACCACCGACGGCTCGTTCAGCACGATGCCCTCGCCGCGCGCATAGATCAGGGTGTTGGCGGTACCCAGGTCGATGGACAGATCGTTCGAGAAGATTCCGCGCAGGCCTCTAAAAAACATCGGCTGTAGTTCGTTCCGGTAGTGGCTTCGGTAGGATCCCGGACAGCGCCGCAAGGCAACCTTCCGGAGGGATTCGAAACAGCTAATCTAGCAATGCCCAAGGCTTTCGGCAAGGAAAGCTTCGGCGTAGCCCGGCGGATCGAGGGACTCCGCCGGAAACCGCGATCAAGTGTCGCAAAATGCCGACATGGGCCACTGAAACCACATGCGCGGCGCCAAGCAAGCGCGACCATCCGGCGCCTTCCCTCAGGCCTCGCTGAAGAAGGCCTCGATGGCATCGCCGAGGCGCGCGACCGGAACGATACGCAGCCCGCGGACGCCTTTCTTCGGCGCGTTCTGAAGAGGTACGACGGCGGTTTCGAAGCCGTGCTTGGCGGCCTCGCGCAGGCGTTCCTGACCGTTCTGCACCGGGCGGATCTCGCCGGCCAGGCCGATCTCGCCGAACACCACCAGCTTGCGCGACAGCGGGCGGTCGCGGTGGCTGGAGAGGATCGCGGCGATCATCGCCAGGTCCGACGCGGTCTCGGCGATGCGCACGCCGCCGACGACGTTGACATAGACGTCCTGGTCGTACATCGGCACGCCGCCGTGACGATGCAGCACCGCCAGCAGCATCGCCAGACGGTTCTGTTCCAACCCCAGGGCGACGCGACGCGGGTTGCCGAGCGGGGAGTCGTCGACCAGCGCCTGCACCTCGACCAGCAAGGGGCGGCTGCCCTCGCGGGTCACCAGGATGACGCTGCCCGGCGCGGCCTCGCGGTGACCGCTGAGGAAGATCGCCGAGGGGTTGGCGACCGCGCGCAGGCCCTTGTCGGTCATCGCAAAGATGCCGAGCTCGTTGACCGCGCCGAAGCGGTTCTTGATCGCGCGAATCAGGCGATACTGGTTGCCGCGATCCCCCTCGAAGTAGAGCACGGTGTCGACCATGTGTTCGAGCACCCGCGGGCCGGCCAGGCTGCCCTCCTTGGTGACATGGCCGACGAGGAAGATGCTGGTGCCGCTCTGCTTGGCGAAGCGCACCAGCTGGGCGGCGGATTCACGGATCTGCGCGACCGCGCCAGGGGCTGATTGCAGGGCCTCGGAATGGATCGTCTGGATCGAGTCGACGACCATGATGCGCGGTCGCTCGACGCCGGCCTGTTGCAGGATGCGCTCGACGCTGGTCTCGGTCAGCACATGCAGGCTGTCGAGTTGCAGCTCGAGCCGGCGCGCGCGCAGGCTGATCTGTTCGGCCGATTCCTCGCCGGTGACATAGAGCGATTTGTGTTCGCCGGCGAGGCGCGCGAGCATCTGGATCAAGAGGGTGGATTTGCCGATCCCGGGGTCGCCGCCGATCAATACCACCGAACCGCTGACCAGGCCACCGCCGAGCACCCGGTCGAGCTCGCCGAGACCGGTCGGCTGACGTTGCACCGGCTCGGCCGAGACTTCGGAGAGGCGACGCGCGCCGACGGCGGTCTCGCCGGCATAGCCGACCGCGCGCCGCTTGCCGCCGCGCGCCGGCGCCACCGCGACCAGGCTCTCCTCGAGGGTGTTCCAGGCCAGGCATTCGCCACACTGACCGGCCCATTTCGCGGCCTGGGCGCCACAGGCGCTGCACACAAAGACGCGCTTGCCGGCCATCAGCCCTCCTCATCGGGATCGACGACCTCGGTCGCCACCCGGCTGGCGACGCCGCACAGCAACTCGTAAGCAATGGTGCCGGCCTGCCGGGCGATGCGTTCCACCGCCAGGCCCTCGCCCCACAGCACCGCCTCGTCGCCGACCCGAGCCCACGGCAGGTCGCGCAGGTCGACGCAGATCATATCCATCGAGACGCGCCCGATCAGCGGCACTTCGACCCCGTTGATCCGCACCGGCGTGCCGCTCGGCAGGTGGCGCGGGTAACCGTCGCCATAGCCGATGCCGATCACACCCACCGCCATATCCTCGGGACAGCGCCAGCTGCCGCCATAACCGATGGCGTCACCGGCGCGGCGCGGGTTGATCGCGATCAGCGGGGCTTTCAGGGTCATCACCGGACGCAGCCCGCGCTCCGCGCCGGACTCCCCGTCGAACGGCGATACGCCGTACAGGGCGATGCCCGGCCGCACTACGTCGGCCTGGGCCTCCGGCCAGCCGAACAGACCCGCCGAGTTGGCCAGGCTGCGCGCGCCGGGCAGGCCCTCGACGGCGCGCTGGAACTGGCGGATCTGATGGTGGGTGGCCATCGAATCGGGCACATCGGCGCAGCAGAAATGGGTCATCAGGCCGGGCGTGTCGCGCACCGCGTCGGCCTCGGCGAGGCGCCGCCAGGCGGCGCCGAAGGCCTCGCACGGGAAGCCCAGGCGGTGCATCCCGGTATCCAGCTTCAGCCAGCAACGCAAGGGGTGCGCCAGGGTCGTGTCGCACAGCAGATCGAGCTGGCTCGGGTGATGCACCACCAGCGACAGGTCGAGCTCGGCGGCGAGTAGAATCTCATCGAGCGACAAGCCGCCCTCGAGCACCACGATCTCGCGCATCTCCCCGCCGGAACGCAATGCCGCCGCCTCGCCGACGCGCGCGACGGCGAGCGAATCGGCCTGCTCGAGCGCGCGCGCGACGCGCGCCATGCCGTGGCCATAGCCGTTGGCCTTGATGACCGCCATCACCCGGGCGCGCGGCGCGGCGGCGCGCACCACGCCGAGGTTGTGGCGCAGCGCGCCCAGATCGATGCACATGCGTGGCGCGTTGCTCATGTGTAGCCCTCGTCGCCGTAGACGTTGTCGATGAAGTTCTCGAACTTGGTGTACTGACCGAGAAAGGTCAGCCGGGTGGTGCCGATCGGGCCGTTACGCTGTTTGCCGATGATGATCTCGGCGGTGCCCTTGTCCGGGCTGTCTTCGTGGTAGACCTCGTCGCGGTAGATGAACACGATCAGGTCGGCGTCTTGCTCGATCGCGCCCGATTCCCGCAAGTCGGCCATCTTCGGCCGCTTGTCGGGCCGCTGTTCGAGACCACGGTTGAGCTGCGACAAGGCCAGCACCGGCACATCCAGCTCTTTCGCCAGCGCCTTCAATGAGCGCGAGATCATGGATATTTCAGTGGCGCGGTTCTCGCCGGCCTCGGGCGCCTGCATCAGCTGAAGGTAGTCGATCATGATCAGCGCGAGGTCGCCGTGCTCGCGCTTCAGGCGCCGCGCGCGCGCGCGCAGCTCGGTCGGGGTCAGGGCGGGGGTGTCGTCGATGAACACCGGCGCCTCGGCGAGCAGGCTCACCGCGGAGGTCAGGCGCGGCCATTCGTCGTCATCGAGCCGGCCTGTGCGCACGCGATGCTGGTCGATGCGGCCAAGCGACGAGATCATGCGCATCGCCAGCGAGTCGCCGGGCATCTCCATGCTGAAGACCGCGACCGGGCGGCCGGTTTTCAAGGCGACGTTCTCGGTCATGTTCATCGCGAAGGTGGTCTTCCCCATCGAGGGCCGCCCGGCGATGATAATCAGGTCGGAGGGTTGCAGGCCGGAGGTCATTTCGTCGAAGTCATTGAAGCCGGTCGGCAGGCCGGTGATCGCCTCTTCCTGATGGAACAGGGTCTCGATGCGGTCGACGGCCTTCGTCAGCAGGTGCTTGAGCGGCTCGAAACCGCCCTGCCCCTTGCTGCGCGCCTCGGCAATCTCGAACACCAGGCGCTCGGCGTTGTCGACCAGTTCACGGCTGTCACGCCCTTCCGGACGGTAGGCGCTGTCGGCGATCTGGGTGCCGACCTTGATCAGTTGGCGCTTGACCGCGTGCTCGCGCACGATGTCGGCATAGGCGCGGATGTTCGCGGCGCTCGGCGTCTCGGCCGCGAGATCGGCCAGGTAAGCCATGCCGCCGCAGTCCTCGAGGGCGTCGAGGCGCTTCAGCTCCTCACCCAAGGTGACCGCGTCGAACGGTTTGTTCTGATCGGCCAGCCGTTCGATCGCACGGAACATCAGCTGATGTTCACGACGGTAGAAATCGACCTCGACGACGCGATCGGCGATCTGATCCCAAGTCGAGTTGTCGAGCATCAGACCACCGAGCACCGCCTGCTCGGCGCTGATCGAATGCGGCGGCACGCGCAGTTGCTCGGTGGCCAGATCGGCCGGATTGTAGGCTTCGTCGAAGGGGGGATCCACGGTGTCGGCGTCCACGGCTGGCGGTGAGCGAGGCCCGCAAGCATAGCGGAATCCGCGCCCGCCAGAAACACGCGAGGCCGCTTTCGCGGCCTCTCGATCGGCGGGTCGTTGCGGAGCAATGCGCTCCCGAACGATCTACTCGGGTACGATGATCAGCTTCAGCAGCGCATTCACATCGGTGTGCAGATGCAGTTGAACCTCGTACTCGCCGGTCGCGCGGAACGGCCCTTCCGGCAGGCGCACCTCCTGCTTCGAGAGCTCGACACCGGCGGCGGTGACCGCATCGGCGATATCGTGCGTGCCGATCGAACCGAACAGACGACCCTCCTCCCCGGTCTTGTGCGCGATCGTGATCTCCATGCTTTCGAGACGGGCCTTGCGCGCCTCGGCGGCGGCAAGCTTCTCGGCGGCCTGCTTTTCGAGCTCGGCGCGCCGCTTGTTGAACGCCTCCAGGTTCTCCTTGGTCGCCGGCACGGCCTTGCCGGTCGGGATCAGGTAGTTGCGGCCATACCCATTGCGCACGGTGACCTTGTCTCCGAGGTTGCCCAGATTGTCGACCTTTTCAAGCAGAATGACATCCATCGTTCTCTCCCCGGATCAGTGCTGGTCGCAGAACGGCAGCAGCGCGAGAAAACGCGCGCGCTTGACCGCGGTGGCCAGCTGACGCTGGTACTTCGCGCTGGTGCCGGTGATGCGGCTCGGCACGATCTTGCCCGTCTCGGTAACGTACTGCTTCAGCAGCGCAAGATCCTTGTAATCGATCTCGGTGATGCCTTCGGCGGTGAAACGGCAGTATTTCTTGCGACGAAAATAACGTGACATGGTATTCCTCCAGAATTTACTTGGCCGCCGTTGCGGGCTTGGACTCGGCGGCGGGCGCCTCGCGTTCATCGGTCTTCGCCAACAGCGAAGGCTCGGTGACCGCGTTGTCACGTCGGATGATCAGATTGCGCAGCACCGCGTCATTAAAACGGAACGCCTTCTCCAGCTCGGCGATCTCGTCCTGACCGCATTCCACATTCAACAGGATATAATGGGCTTTGTGCAGCTTCTGGATCGGGTAAGCCAGTTGGCGACGGCCCCAATCTTCCAGACGGTGGATACGACCGCCGTCGCGCTCGATCACGGCGCGGTAGCGGTCGATCATGGACGGCACCTGATCGCTCTGATCGGGATGCACCATGAACACGATTTCATAATGACGCATGGGAACTCCTTACGGTTATCAGCCCCCCGAAACCCTTTCCGGTGGAGCAAGGAAAGCGCGCGATTGTACAAGCTGGATGGAAAGCACGCAAGACACGCCGAGCCTGGCGTCTCCCTATTATTGAATATATCGGGAAAGCGGTAGGCCAATTCAAGCGCAGCGGAACCGCGCGACCCCAGATGAAGCCGTTCCGGACTGGACGCAAGATTCATGGCGCGGGTTGGCAGGCTGGACACAGATAACAAGGCTGACCGCCGCTGGGAAGGCGAAGCACCGTCGCGCCGCAGCGATAACAGGGCAAGCCGGCGCGCCGGAACACCTGAAAGCGCGCGGTCTCGAAATCGGCTCCGGCGTGACGCAGCGCCTCGTAGCGCGCCAATGGGTTGGTCACGCCGCCGCTCGCGGCCGATTGACGCGGCAGCTCGAGCATCGCCGCGACGAGCCGTTCGAGCGCCTCATCGTCCAGCGTGCGCGGCGCGCGCGCCGGATGCAGGCCGGCGCTGAACAGGATCTCGCAACGCAGATAGTTGCCGATGCCGGCGACAAAGGATTGGTCGCTCAGCAGCCCCCCCAAACGGCGACGCGCGAAAGTGGGTGAGCGCAGCCGTTCACGCAGCCGCGCCAAGCTGGTGTCGGGCGCAAGCAGATCGGGGCCAAGACGGGACAGGAAGGGATGCCGCTCCAGCGCCCCCGCATCCAGCACCTCGATCTCCGAAGCGCTGTAAAGCAACGCGCTGGCGCAATCGGTATGCAGCGCGAGACGAAGCTGGCGGCGGGTCTCGGGTGGAGGCTGACCCGCCTCGAGCAACTCCCAGCGCCCGTACAACTGATTGTGGCTATAGATCGTCAGGCCATTGTCGAAGGCGGTCAGCAGGGCCTTGCCGCGGCTCGCCACCCACTCGACGCGGGCATCGGTGAAACGCGCCTCGCATCCCGCCAGAGACGGTAGCCCGAAAAAGATGGCGGTCAGCCGCCGCCCGCCCAACGCGGCGTGCAGCCGCTGCGCGACACGCCAGATCTCCGGACCCTCGGGCAATTACTCGGCTTCCTCAATGAGGGTTTCACGCAGATCGGAAGCCAGGCGATGGACGCCGTGACAACGCGCGCAGACCCGAACCGCCAGTTCGCCGAGCGCGCGCCCGCCAGCCTTCACATCTCCGGCGGCGATCGCCGCGCCGAGCCGGTCGGCCGCCTGCCGATAGCCGGTGCCGAGAATACGCCCGCGTGGCGCGGCATCCTGGTGGCATTGGCCGCAACTTTCGCCAAGGTCTTCGAGACGACGCCCAAGCGCGGCGAGCGACTCGCCAGCGACCCGCTTGCGCCCGTCGCCGGCGGCGATCTTGACCCGGTTCAACAGCGTGCTCAGGCGTTCCATGACCTTATCAAACGCCTCTTCCTCCAGCGATTCGGAATCCTCCACGGTGATCCTCGAGAAATCCGGCGCGCGATACAGCACCGCGGCGATCGCGCGGTACTCGCGATGACAGGAACGACAGCTCGAACCGAGCTTGCGCAAGGCCTTGCCGGCCGCCTTGGCATCTCCGGCGCGCAATGCGGCATGCAACGCATCGAGCTGTTGGATATCCAACTCCTCGCGCCATTCCGGCACCATCTTACCGATGCTCCGATAGCCCTCGTCGAGACGCCGCGCCCACTTTCCCGCCAGCTTCGGCTTCTCCAACAAGAGGTACTCACTGACCGCCTGATAGGCGCGCCGCAGACCGAACATGGTGTGCAGCCAGACTTGGCGCTCATTGGCCGGCTTGTACCAACGCCCAAGCGAGGCCGGCGGCAATTTCAGCGTGATCTCCCGCTCCGCTTCATCGGCGATGGCAAGCGAAACGAGGCCCAGCAGAAGGAATGAAATCAGAATTCGAATCATCGGGAAAGGCTCAATAGGGAAATCGCAACGCATTATACTCGTCGCCCATGGGTTTTCGATTGTCGAAACCGATCCGCGCGCCCCGAACCAACATCCGGCGGACGTCGCGATCAGAAATTTCCTACAACAGCGCCAGCCTTCACCTATGTTCCCGTCCTCCGTCCTGAAGGATACTTTCTCCATCGGCACAGGGACGGGGCCAGGGAAAAGGAACCAGGGCATCACAAGCCACGGGGCGGAAATCACCCCAGCATGGACAGCGAATCATGGAAGCCGACGGCAACGGAAACAACGGCCATGGATGCCGGTGAACGCCAGGAAACGGCGTCACGCACGCGATGGAGACAAGGAACGATGCACCGCTGAAGATTCCGCCGGACGCGGATCGATGCCTCGTCAGGGAACGACACACAGACAACGCGGCCATGGGAGGTGGCCCGGAACAGCGGATGACGCCACACAACGGCGCCGTCCGGCGGGCGGGACGGCCCACACGGCGAGGGAAGCGCCACAATGCATGGAATGCCAGGACACAAGGAGGTTTGCCAGGAAGGCGGGATCACAGGACAGGATCCTCCGGCCGGGCCAATGGACGGCCCGTCGGACCAGGTGAAGGGAAGCATTTCTTGTCGCCATCCACGGAAACCCTGGGACACCGGCGCAAGGAAGCGCGACGGAGACACAGATTGCCAGCCAAACCGGCGACATCGCCGGGCCACACGGAGGTGGTCCGGCTTTTTTTTGGCGCCTGAGCAACGCTACTTGCCGATACAGAAAGAGGAAAAGATCTCGCCGAGCAGATCATCCGCGCTGAATTCACCGGTAATCTTGGCAAGCGCCCGCTGCGCTTCGTGCAGATCCGCCGCCACCAGTTCGCCAGCATGGTGATCGAGCAGGGTATGGGTGGCACGCCGTAGCGCGCGATCCGCTTCCTCAATCGCGTCCAGATGCCGCCGCCGCGCGCTGAAGCCCCCTTCCTGCGCTTCATGGAAGCCGGCATGCCGCTTCAGAAAAGCGTGCAACAGGGAAAGGCCGCTGCCAACCTTCGCTGACAGCGCCACCTCCGGCACGCCATTGCGTTCCCGTTCCGCCGGCGGCTCGCCACAGCGGTCGATCTGGTTGCGCACCAACAGGCGGGGGATCGCAAGCCCCGCCACCTCGGCATCGACCTTGGGCTCGCCCTCGCGGCAATCGTAGACCCATAGCACCAAGTCGGCCTCATCCAACGCCTCGCGCGCGCGGCGAATGCCCTCCTGCTCGATCGGGTTGTCGCTGTCGCGCAGACCGGCGGTATCGACCAGGTGCACCGGCAGGCCATCGATCTGGATGTGCTCACGCAGCAGGTCGCGCGTGGTGCCGGGGATCTCGGTGACGATCGCCGCGTCGGCGCGCGCGAGCAGGTTCAACAGGCTGGATTTTCCGGCATTCGGGCGACCCGCCAGCACCAGCGTCAACCCTTCTCGCATCACCCGTCCCTGGTCGGCTTCCCGACGCAAAAGCTCGATCCGCTCCGCAAGCCGCGTCAAGCGCTGCTCCACGCGCCCGTCGGAAAGGAAATCGATCTCTTCGTCGGGAAAGTCCAGCGCCGCCTCGACGTAGACGCGCAAGGCCACCAGCTCGTCGACCAGTTCGCGCACGCGCCGTGAGAACTCGCCTTGCAAGGAACGCATCGCCATGCGCGCGGCCTGCGCGCTGCCGCTCTCGATCAGATCGGCGATCGCCTCGGCCCGCGCCAGATCCAGTTTGTCGTTCAGAAAGGCCCGTTCGCTGAACTCCCCGGGGCGCGCGAGGCGCGCGCCCAGTTCGAGACAACGGCGCAGCAACAGGTCCATGACCACCGGCCCGCCATGCCCCTGCAACTCCACCACCGGCTCTCCGGTGAACGAGCGCGGCGCCGCGAAATACAGCACCAAGCCCTCATCGATGGCCTCGCCATCGCCACCCCGGAAAACGCGAAAAGCCGCTTCACGCGGCTTCGGCAGGGTCTTGCAGATCGCTTGCGCGATCGCCGGAGCACGCGCGCCGGACAGGCGGACGACACCGATGCCGCCATGACCCGGCGGCGTCGCAACCGCGGCGATGGTATCGCGCTCCATCGAGGATCAGCCGCTACCCGCCTCGATACGCTTGGTGATGACATACTGCTGCGCGATCGACAACAGATTGTTGACGAACCAGTACAACACCAAACCCGCCGGAAAAAAGGCGAAGAACACCGTGAACACGATCGGCAGCGCCATCATCACCTTCTGTTGCATCGGATCCATCGGCGCCGGGTTCAGCTTCTGCTGCGCCAACATCGTGATCCCCATCAACACCGGCAACACGTAATAAGGATCCTGAATCGACAAATCCTTGATCCATAGCATGAACGGCGCCTGACGCAGCTCGACCGCTTCCATCAATACCCAGTACAGGGCGATGAAGAACGGAATCTGCACCAACATCGGCAGACAGCCGCCAAGGGGGTTGATCTTCTCCTTCTTGTACATCTCCATCATCGCCTGATTCAGGCGAGCGCGATCGTCGCCATAGCGATCCTTCAGCGCCTGCAAGCGCGGCGCCAGCTTGCGCATGTTCGCCATTGAGCGATAGCTGGCCTCGGACAGCTTGTAGAACAGCAATTTGATCGTAATGGTCAGAAAGATGATCGCCCAGCCCCAGTTGCCAAGCACACCGTGGTACCACTTCAGCAGCCAGAACATCGGCTTGGCCAGTATCGTCAGCCAACCGTAATCGGCGGTCAGCTCCAGCCCCGGCGCCATCTTCGCAAGCTGATCCTGCAACTTGGGGCCAACCACCAGACGGCCGGTAAACACATGGCGCTGCCCCGGCGCGACCGTGGTCACCGGCGAATAGGCGCCCACCACATAGCGCTGCCCCGGCAACACCTTGGAATAGAAATGCTCGGTCTCGTCCGCCGGCGGAATCCATGCGGCGAGGAAATAGTGTTGCATCACCGCGATCCAGCCGCCTTTGACATCCCGTTCCAGCGGCTCCTTCGCCATCGAGGGGAAGGCGATCTTCTCGTATTTCTCTTCCGGCGAGTAGATCGCCGCGCCGACATAGGCGCGCGCCGCGAACATATTGCCACTATCGCCATCGTGCATGCGTTGCAACTGAGTATAGGCGCGCGCGGCCCACGGCCTCCGGCCTTCGTTCTCGACCACATGCTCGACGGCAATCTCGTAACTATCCCGCTTGAAATGGTAGCGCTTGGTCACCTTGACACCGTTTTCGCCATGCCATACCAAATCCACCACCAACTCGTTCTTGCCATCGGCAAGCTGGTAGGCATCGGCGCCGGCCTGATAAAGCGCCTTGTGCGTCGGCGCCTTCGAACCCTTGCCGCTGATCAGCCCCGACTGGGCGATGAACAGCTCCGGCGGAACCGGGGTCAGCAGCTTCAACGGTACATCCGGCCGATCGACCGACACCGGGTACTTCAACAGCCAGGCATCGCTCAGGGTACCGCCACGCGTATCGATCAAGATGCGATAGAGATCGGTTTCCACCTGAATCTTGCGTGACGCGGCCGCATCCGCCGCCTGCCCGCCAGACACCGCGGGAACCTTGGCATCGGGCAGTTCACCGCCGCCCGTGGACGGCATGGCCGCACCGTTGCCGGTCCGCGCCAGGCGCCCGGCTTCCGCCATGGACTGCGTGGCCTTGCTCGCGGGAGCCGACCGTGGAGCATAGTCGCGCTGCCAAGCCTGGTACAGCGTAAGAGACAGGAAAGCGGCCGCGATCAGCAGCAGGATGCGAATATTGTCCATGAAGACTCGATAGCCAGAAGATAAAAGAGGAAGGCCGGAAGGGAAACACCGCGCCGGCAAGACTCAGGCGCTGTCTTGCGCCACCTGTCCGAACAAGCGATCCAGCGAGGCGCTCAAGGTGGCCTTGTCGCGCGCCGCCAGTCCATCACGCGCAAGCACCACCAGATCCCGCGACCCCAGGCGCGCGCGCCAATGACGGAAACGCTCCCGCACCAGACGCTTGACGCGATTGCGATCGACCGCGCGGCGCAGGCGCTTCTTGGCGATCGCCAGACCAAGACGCGCGCCCCGGCCACGCCCCGGACGATACAGCACGACAAAATAGCGGTCGGACAGCTTGATCGCGTCGGAAAAAACGTAGCGGTAATCCGCCGCGTCTGTGAGCCGGGCAGCGCGCGGAAAGGCCTGCGGACCTTCCACGCCGGTGGAAGGCTTCAGGGCGCCAGGCGCGCGCGCCCCTTGGCTCGACGGGCGTTGATGACCTTGCGGCCGCCACGCGTCGCCATGCGAGCGCGGAAACCATGGGTACGCGCGCGTTTCAGTCTGCTGGGTTGGAATGTTCTTTTCATGACCGTTCCCGGATGCTTAACCTGATACCAGAAAAAAGGGCGCCAAGAGTACCGGCCGCTCCCGGATTTGTCAATCCAGTGGGCGCGCACCAGGGCAATCGCGCTGAATTTCGTTTGACGTTTCCTGATTTCAAAGGCTTGGCGCTGTCGCCCGATCCACTCGCTTGATCGAACCTACGCCCACATTGCAAAAAACCGCTGTAGGCCGGTTCAAGTACCGCGGAACCGGCTGCGGTGGTGCCGCGCAATGGCGTCGCTGCCCGATCCGCTGCGCTTGATCGAGCCTACGCCCTGTCGAGTCAATGGCATTTAAGGGCGCAGGCTGGCCATGACCCGCTCGCGCGGGCTTCTGATGCCTTGCCGTCTCGAATGCCACAGGCGTCAAACCCTCCTTCCCGTTCGGCCCTTCGCTCCACCCGGTTTCCCGGGCTTCTTCGCTACTACGGCCTCTGCTGACTTCTCGCTCCGCCTCGCGGCGTCGCCCTTTACGATGGGCATCCTGCCCACCGCCCTTCGGCCGCGCTCCAGGCGCGGCTCGTCAGGCGTAAGGCGAGATCTCCCCAGGTAAGGTACGCTCCCCTTCACCGTACAACCGCCGGATTTACACCACTTCGCCTTGGCCACTGGAGCTTCGCGGTTCATGGCCCGCCCGCCCTGCTCGGCTGTGCCTTCTATCCAGTTCCTGTTCGTCGGCCCGCGGTTTACGCTACACGCTTCCTCCCCACGGTCGGCCACCCTTCCGCAGTGGCGCTTCGCTTCACTCGCCGTGACCAGCTCGTGGCGGGACTTTCACCCGCAGGGGGGGCGCCCATGCTGGGCGCACCATAAAAAAAGGAGGCCGAAGCCTCCTTTTCGCTAGCGTGCGACACAACCCTTTAGATCGGGGTGACGTTCTCAGCCTGCGGGCCCTTCTGGCCCTGAGTCACGGTCATCTCGACCTGCTGACCCTCGTACAGGTTCTTGCGACCGGTACCGTTGATTGCACTGTGATGTACGAATACATCCTTGCCGCCTTCGCGTTCGATGAAACCGTAGCCTTTTTCTTCATCGAACCACTTAACGGTACCTGTAACTTGATCTGACATTGTATCTCTCTTTCAAACGTGTGCCAGCACGAAGCTGACGTTACTTACCTAGTGGCATGCGCCACTTCTTTGCACCCGTGGCGCCATCGCGACCCACGGGCGACCCACCGTCGCGGCGAGTCATGCAGCGCATAGTGGCAGATAAATCCGCGATTGGCAATGAATATTCCAATAAATTATGCTGGAGGGCGATTTTCCTCCAAATGAATCGCGGCAACCCCGCAAAGGCCGATGGCAATCCTCTACCTGATGCGTCATGCAAAATCGGACTGGCACAACCATCTGAGCGACATCAAACGCCCGCTGAACGCACGCGGGCGCGCGGACGCGCCACGTATCGGCGCCGAGCTGGCGGCCCGAAACGCCCGTCCCGGCGTAATCCTCGGCTCGCCGGCGAACCGCGCACGCGCAACCGCCGAGGCCATCGCTGCCGCCTTTACCACCCCGCCACCAATCGAAATCATCGACTCACTCTATCTTGCCGACGCCAAAACCCTGCGCCATCACCTGCTCGCGGCAGGCGAACCTAAGCCGATGCTGGTGGCGCACAACCCCGGGCTGGACGATCTGCTCGCCCACCTGTGTGGCGACGACCTCCCCTACACCCGCAACGGCAAGCTGATGACCACCGCGAACGTCGCGATCATTGATCTCGACGGCGCGCGCGGCCACCTCGTCGACCTGATCCGACCAAAGGATCTGACATGAACGCACCGCCACCCCACATCGGCATCGACCTCGGCGGCACCAAAACCGAGATCATCGCGCTGGACCCACACGGCAAAACCCTGCTGCGCGAACGCCGCCCCACACCGGCGCACGACTACGGAGCGATACTCGATACCATCGCCGCGCTGATCGAAAACGCCGAACGCCGCCTCGGCGCGCGCGCCAGCGTCGGCATCGGCACCCCGGGCGCGCTATCGCCGGCCAGCGGCCTGCTGCGCAACTCGAACACCCAATGCCTGAACGGCAAGACACTGAAACAGGATCTGGAAACCCACCTCGAACGCCCCGTGCGCCTCGCCAACGACGCCAACTGCTTCGCCCTCTCCGAAGCCACCGACGGCGCCGCAGCCGGAGCCAGCGTGGTATTCGGCGTCATCGTCGGCACCGGCACCGGCGGCGGCATCGTCGTCGACGGACGGGTATTGAACGGGCCGAACGCGATCGCCGGCGAATGGGGCCACAACCCGCTACCCTGGCCACGTGCCGAAGAGCTGCCGGGGCCGGCCTGCTACTGCGGCCGACACGGCTGTATCGAAACCTGGCTGTCCGGCCCCGGCCTGCGCCGCGACCATCTTGCAAGCAGCGGCGAACGGCTCGACCCGGCCCAAATCGCCGCACGCGCGCCAGACAAGGCCGCCAGCGCCGCCACCTTGTCACGTTACATCGACCGCATGGCGCGCGCGCTGGCGCAGGTGATCAATCTGCTCGACCCCGATGTCATCGTGCTCGGCGGCGGCATCGGCAACATCGATGCGCTCTACCGAGAGGTACCCCAACGCTGGGGGCAATGGATCTTCTCCGACGTCGTCTCCACCCGGCTGCTGCGCCCGCTGCATGGCGACTCCAGCGGCGTGCGTGGCGCCGCCTGGTTGTGGCGCGACTGAGATGCCACCCCGCCTGCTGCTGTTCGACCTCGATGATACCTTGTGGCCGTGCAAGCCGACCATCGCGCGCGCCGAGCGCATCCTCTATGATTGGTTGTGCGAGCGCCTGCCCGGGTTGCGCGAGCGGCACGATATCGACAGCCTGCGCGAGCAACGCAAACGCCTGATGCAAGCGCACCCCGAATGGGTCCACGACCTGACCCGGGTGCGCCGAGAATCCCTGCTGGCACTGTGCCGCGAGCACCGCGCCGATCCACGGATCGCGGAACACGGCAGCGCCCTCTTCTGCCGGGAACGCAACCAGGTGACGCCCTATCCCGAAGTCATCCCGGTGCTGCGCGCGTTGCGCAAGGAATTCACCCTGGCATCCCTGACCAACGGCAACGCCGATGTCCGCCAGACGCCCCTCGGCGAACTGTTCGACCACGCCATCCGCTCGATCGAGGTCGGCCACGCCAAGCCGCACCCGGCGATGTTTCTCGCTGCCTGCGAGCGCGCCGGAGCCGCGCCGGAAGAAACCCTGATGATCGGCGATGACCCCGAGCGCGACATCGAGCCCGCCCGCGCCCTGGGCATGAAGACCATGCTGATCCTGCGCGACCGCCCCCTTCCCGATGACAGCCGGGCCGATCTGGTCGCGCCGGACCTGCGCCCACTGACCACATGGCTGGCGCGCGCCTGACCCGCCACCCTGTGGGAACCCGGGTCAGAACGCCATGAAGCGCCCGCCACTGCCGATCGCTATCGTGATCAGACCAAGGATGGTATTGATGCCGACCAGCCTGCGGATGCTGTTCAGCCTGGCCCCGGCGGCAGGCCAATCCTGATCCGCGACGGCCCGCTTGAGCTTCAGATAGAGCCCGAAGAAAACATGCCCATAGATCAGCATCATGACGATGCCGAGCGCCAGCATGATGTGCACATAAGGCGGCACCTTGGCGAAACCGCCGTAATAGCCGAAGATCATCCAAAAGCCGGTGGCCAGAATCAGCAGGATCGCCGTCCACACCCACGGAAAGAAGCGACCGAACACCCCGTTCCACAGCGGCAGGCGTTGTGGCGGCTCGAATTGGGCGACCGCCACCGGACGCAACACCTGGTGGGCGAAAAACATGCCGCCGACCCAAACGACGACGGAAAGCAGATGCAGCACGACGGCTGCCGGAAACAGGTAAGCTGTCATTCGATGAACCCCGTTGAATCAAATCAATCCCGCCATGATAGCAGCCCGCAAGCAGTTACCGCCAACGCTCGTCCCCTGTGACCCTTGATCCCCGGATAAGCTCTGCCCGCCGGCTGATCAGTGGCTTGCCCTGGATGGATTTGAGGTTTTGAGCCTCGATGGGGCTCCAACCAGGCCTGAAGAGGCCAGATTAAGGAGCGTTGAGGTGT
>Ga0256832_1000138_pt1 | contig 43360 bp, 44 predicted proteins | sample 134614metaG_FD_190534 | JGI IMG/M metagenome (GOLD analysis project Ga0256832, IMG submission 190534) | Hydrothermal vent microbial communities from Lau Basin, Pacific Ocean - 134-614 | ecosystem: Environmental > Aquatic > Marine > Hydrothermal vents | place: Pacific Ocean: Lau Basin | collected...
CAATTCATTCATTAAATCTGGCGGGGCTATTGCCGTTTTTTATCAGTTTCCGTGATGGATCAAAAACTGATAAATAACTAATTGTTGTTATTCGCGCTTCTTGGCCACATGATGCTTGCGGATATACTCCCCCAGCAAACGAAAACTGTCACCCTGACGGCTGCCTCGCCGCCACACCAGGCCAATCTCCCGGTAGCTGTTGTCGGCCAGCGGCCAGGTCTTGATACGGGTGTTTTTCATCAGCGGTGAGCCCTCCGCCATCTGCGGCAAAAAGGTGATCCCCAGATCGGCATCCACCATCTCGATGAGGGTCAAAGGGCTGCTCGCGGAAAAACGGCTGTATTGTTCGGCGCGGCGCAACTTGCAGGCGCTGATGGCGTGTTCCCGTAAACAATGGCCGTCCTCCAGCAGCAGAATACTTTCCGGCGGCAATGCACTGGGGCTGTAATGTTCGGGATCCACCAGCGTGCTGCCCTCGCGCAGCGCCAGGCGGAAGGGATCCTTGAACAGGGGCAACTGCTCGGTCTGCGCCAGCTCGTAGGGCAGGGCGATGAGTAGCACATCCAGCTCACCGGCCATAAGCCTTTCATACAGACGCAGGGTCTGCTCCTCGCGCAGAAAGAGCTGCAGCTGCGGGTAGTCCTCACGCAGTCCCGGCAAAAGGCGCGGCAACAGAAAAGGCGCTATGGTGGGGATCACCCCCAGGCGCAGGGTACCCGACAGGGGTTCGCGGTGGGACCGGGCCAATTCCACCAGCTCCTCCACCTCCCGCAGGCAAAGCCGCGCCTTGGCCGCCACCTCCCGGCCGTCGGCGGTAATGGTGACGTTCTTGTTGGTGCGATCCACCAGGTTGGCATCCAGCAGTGCCTCAAGATCACGGATTGCCACACTGAAGGCCGAGGGCGAGACAAAGCAGGCCTCCGCCGCCCGTCCGAAATGGCCGTGCTCGGCCAGGGCCACGAAATAGCGTAATTGCTTGAGGCTCGGCAGTTTCATGGCCGGAATTCAGGCCTCTTTTTGATATTTAATATTCGATAATTACGAATATTATAGTCGATTTATTCTGATTTACATAACGCCCGCCTGGATTTAGACTTTGTCCAAGCTTACGCAAGCACTTGATATTTCTGCAAACACTTTTGAAACCACAATGAGGACACATACCATGACCACACAAAACCCCACAACCCGTGAAGGCCACACCGTGCCAGACACGATTTTTCACACCCGCCGCGACCACCAGTGGGAAGACATTCGCAGCCGGGATATCTTTGCCGGCAAGACAGTGATCGTATTTTCCCTGCCCGGCGCCTTCACCCCCACCTGCTCCTCGTCCCACGTGCCGCGCTTCAACCAGCTGGCGCCGGTCTTCCAGCAACACGGGGTGGACGAAATCATCTGCATCTCCGTCAACGATGCCTTCGTGATGAACGAATGGGCCGCGGACCAGAAGGCGCAGAACATCACCTTCCTGCCCGACGGCAACGGCGACTTCACTGCCGGCATGGGCATGCTGGTGGACAAGGATGATCTCGGCTTCGGCAAGCGCTCCTGGCGTTATTCCATGCTGGTGAAAGACGGCGTGGTGGAAAAGATGTTCGTGGAGCCCAAGGTGCCCGGCGATCCCTTCGAGGTCTCCGACGCCGACACCATGCTCAACTACATCGCCCCCGACGCCCAGCGTCCGCTGGATGTGAGCATCTTCACCCGCCCCGGCTGTGAATACTGCGCCCGCGCCAAGGGCATGTTGCACGACGCCGGCATCCCCTTCGAGGAGCTGGTGTTGAATCGCGATTACACGGATCGCACCCTGCGCGCCGTGGCCGGTGCGGACTCGGTACCCCAGGTGTTCATCAATGGCGACCATGTGGGCGGTTCCGAGTCACTGGCCCAATGGCTTGCCCGTGCGGACAGCGCCGCGGCTTGAGCGTATATTGGGCAACATCACACAACTTACTGACCAAAGGAGAAGCACATGCCTTATCAAGAAAACAATCTTTCGGATGAAGTACGCGACATGCACCGGGCCATCGAGTCCCTCAAAGAAGAAATAGAGGCCGTGGACTGGTATAACCAGCGCGTGAATGTCTGCACCAACGATGAACTGAGGGCTATCCTCGCCCACAATCGTGATGAAGAAAAGGAACACGCCTCCATGCTCATGGAATGGATACGCAGAAACGATTCGATCTTTGCCAAGGAAATGAAGGATTATCTCTTCACCGATAAACCGATTTCGGATCACCACGATTAGAGACCCGGATCACGCGGCGGGGCATGGCAACATCACATGCCCCTTGCGCTGGTGTGATCTCTCATGGCGACAGGAAAGCGCCTGCAACGGCTCTGTACACATTATGGCTATCAATACCAAATAAACCTTCACTGACGACACAGATATCAAACGCCTCCCTGCACACCTGTATTCCGATGAAACAAAACCCGTCAGCACCATGACCCTTAACCCCGACCCCACCCTGATCGCCAATCTCTACTGGATCACCATAGTGGCTGTGGTGGTGTCCTCGGCCTCCGGCGTGCTCAAGGCGGGCTTTCAGCAATTCGACCTGTTTGGGGTGATCATCATTGCCATTTCCGTAGGCCTGGGAGGGGGCTCTCTGCGCGATATCCTGCTGGACCGGGAGGTGTTCTGGATTCGCGACCAGGCCTTTTTTATCGCTTCCCTGGCCAGCGCCTTCGTGATCTTCATCGGCGCACGTCTGGTGCGAATATCACCCCGGCTGTTTCTGATCCCCGATGCCGCAGGCCTGGCAGCCTTCGCCATCGCCGGCACCCTGGTGGCGCTGATGCAGGATATTCCCTGGCTGGTGGCCAGCTTCATGGGGGTAATGACCGGCATCGCCGGCGGTATTTTCCGCGACCTGCTATGCAATGAACCCCCGGTGGTGTTTCAAAGCCCGCTGTACGCCACGGTGTCCTGGGTCGGCTCGCTGCTGTTCATTGCCCTGCTGAACATGGAATGGGACATCACCACCGCCGCCATCACCGCTGGGCTGGGCATGTTTGTCAGCCGCTTGCTGGCCATCCATTTCAATCTCGGCCTGCCGCGGTTTCGTTTCAAAAGCTGAGTCCAGGGTGTTCTCAGGCGGGGGATACATGGGGTGTGGTAATGCCCCGAGGATTTAACACCAACTAATGAACCAAGTTCGCCCGACCGGTTATTCAACCAGCCATGCAAGAGATCCCAACATCATCAAGGCCGACAGGCCAATCACCGCCACGGCTGTCCCTTTGCCCGTGGAGAGATTTTTCTTGATGTCCTTGAGGGCGGACATCCCCAACCACAATGTTATTCCGCTCATCACCAGGCTTCCCGGGGCGATCTCATACATGAGCTCGTCCGGCGTATCGCCGATTTCTGCATACACCAGCAGACTGACGACCAGACCCGCAATGGCTTTGCGGCTGAATTTAGCGTTGCTCACTTCTTGCTGTGGCGGGGCAGCCTCCCGGGTGAGGGCCTCCTGCGCCCTGCGTTCACTAAGGTGCTTGTGACGCTGTTTCTGCGCCTCAAAGTAAAACTGCATCACCACCGGCGCCAGCACCACACCGTAAAGCAGCAGCTTGAATTCCTTGATCTTCTCCACATCGAAGGCCAGGGCAATGGTCAGTACAATCAGCCCCGCCATGGCGATCAACAGAAAGGGATAGTCCTTGAGATAGCGGACAATATTGCCGAGGATTTTCGTGCGGGCGTCGAGGGCCTGCACCGGTTCGTTGGGTTCGGTCATCACCTGCTCCCTGTTTGATCAAAAACGATAAACAACACGCGAGATGGCACCGGTATTCTGCGCCGAAGCCTGTTCCGCAGCAAGTGATTTAATGCCAAAACCGCTCGCGATGGAGGCCCCATTCCGGCGTCCATGATAAGATCGGCTGCCATGCTGAAATATCCCAACATCGACCCTGTCGCCCTCAAACTGGGCCCCGTGAAAATCCACTGGTACGGCATCATGTACCTGGTGGCCTTTGGCGCCGCCTGGTGGCTGGGCCGGCGCCGCGCCCGCAGGCCAGACTCTGGCTGGAATGACGAACAGGTCTCCGACGTGGTTTTCTACGGCGCCATGGGCACCGTGCTGGGCGGGCGCATAGGCTACACCCTGTTTTATGGCTTTTCCAATTTCCTCGCCGACCCCGTCTCCATTTTTCGCATCTGGGAAGGCGGTATGTCCTTCCACGGCGGCCTGATCGGCGTGCTAGTGGCCATGTGGCTGTTCGGCCGCAAGACCCAAAAGAGTTTCTTCGAGATCACCGACTTCATCGCCCCCCTTGTGCCTCTAGGCATCGCCGCGGTGCGCTTCGCCAACTTCATCAACGGCGAGTTGTGGGGGCGGGTCAGCGACGTGCCCTGGGCCATGGTCTTCCCCAGCGGCGGGCCGCTGCCGCGCCACCCCTCGCAGATCTACGAGATGCTGCTCGAAGGCGTGTTGCTGTTCATCATCGTCTGGCTCTACTCGGCCAAACCACGGCCGCGCATGGCGGTGTCCGGCGTGTTCGCCCTGGGTTACGGCAGCTTCCGCTTCTTCGTGGAATTCTTCCGCCAGCCCGACGCGCACATGGGCTTCGTCGCCTTCGGCTGGATGTCCCAGGGGCAGTTGTTGTCCACGCCGCTGATCGCGCTGGGCATCGTCTTGCTGGTGTTGGCTTATAAAAAGGCAGGGGAAAGAGAAAAGGGAAAAGAGAAAAGGGGAACCGCATGAAGCAGTACCTGGAATTGATGCGCCACGTTTACGACAACGGCACCGTAAAAACCGATCGCACCGGCACCGGCACCAAAAGCGTGTTCGGCTACCAGATGCGCTTCGACCTGGCCGAAGGCTTCCCCATGGTCACCACCAAGAAGCTGCACCTGCGCTCCATCATTCACGAGCTGTTGTGGTTTCTCAAGGGCGACACCAACATCCAGTACCTGAAGGACAACGGCGTCTCCATCTGGGACGAATGGGCCGACGAAAACGGCAACCTCGGCCCGGTGTACGGCGCGCAATGGCGCAGCTGGCCCAGCGCCGACGGCCGGCACATCGACCAGATCTCCCAGGTGATCGAGCAGATCAAACGCACCCCGGACTCGCGGCGCATCATCGTCTCCGCCTGGAACGTGGGTGAACTGGACAACATGGCCCTGCCCCCCTGCCACGCCTTTTTCCAGTTTTACGTGGCCGAGGGCAGACTCTCCTGCCAGCTCTACCAGCGCAGCGCCGACATCTTTCTCGGCGTGCCCTTCAACATCGCCTCCTACGCCCTGCTCACCATGATGATGGCCCAGGTCACCGACCTGCAGCCCGGCGGGTTCATTCACACCCTGGGCGATGCGCATCTCTATTCCAACCACCTGGAACAGGCCCAACTGCAACTCTCGCGCGAGCCCCTGCCCCTGCCCACGCTGAAGATGAACCCGGCGATCAAAAACCTCTTCGACTTTACTTTTGATGACTTCGAGGTGGTGGGCTACGAAAGCCACCCGCACATCAAGGCGCCGGTGGCGGTTTAGTGACAGGACTGAGGGCTGAGGACTAAGTTGAGATAACGGTTGTTTCACTCAGTCCTTAGTCCTCTGCCCTTAGTCCTTTCTTTTCAAATTCAACAGCACGACCTTATGACACAAGCGCTCCACAAGCCCCACCCTCGAATCTCCCTAATCTGGGCCATGGCCGACAACCGCGTCATCGGCATCGAAAACCGCCTGCCGTGGAAACTGCCGGCGGACATGCGGTGGTTCCGCCAAAACACCCTGGGCAAGCCCATCATCATGGGCCGCCTCACCTTTGAGTCCTTCGGCGCCAAGCCGCTGCCGGGGCGGCGCAACATCGTGGTCACGCGTAATCCGCACTACGCTGCCGAGGACATCGAAACCTTCAACTCCCTGGACGACGCCCTGGCCGCCTGCGCCGACGCCGAAGAGGTGATGCTCATCGGCGGCATGTCGCTGTACCAGCAGGCCCTGCCCCTGGCCGACCGATTGTACATGACCCTGGTGCACGCCGATCTCGAGGGCGACGCCTGGTTCCCCGCATTCGACCTCGAGCAATGGCGCGAGACCCACCACGAAGACTTCCCCGCCGACGACAAAAACCCCTATCCTTACAGCTTTATCATCCTGGAAAAAACAACGGAGAGCTGAGGCCATGGGCAAACACTACGACGCCATCCCCGCCAAGCTGCAAGACTTCATCCGCCGACAAAACATCTTCTTCGTCGCCACCGCCGGCAGTGAAGGCCGCGTCAACCTCTCCCCCAAGGGCATGGACAGCCTGCGCGTCATCGACGAGCACACCGTGCGCTGGCTCAACGTCACCGGCAGTGGCAACGAGACCGCCGCCCACGTGCTGGAAAACCCACGCATGACCCTCATGTTCTGCGCCTTCGCAGGCCCGCCCATGATCCTGCGCCTCTACGGCCAGGCCCGCATGGTGCAACCCGGGGACGACGCATGGTCTCAACAGATACAGCACTTCCCCCCACTGCCCGGCGCACGGCAGATCTTCACCCTCCACATCGACCTGGTACAAAGCTCCTGCGGCATGGCCGTGCCCTACTTCGACTACCGCAGCGAACGCGACGACCTCAATCACTGGGCCGAAAAAAAAGGCGAGCAGGGTATCGAGCAATACTGGACGGAAAAAAACGCGACAAGCCTGGACGGGAAACCCACCGGGATTACGAAGTGAATCGTGCGTGATGTACCCTACCTGGGGGTATATCACCGGGACTCAAAACCACAGGTGTTTTTTCACTTTCCAGGCAACCCCTTCAACGCAGCTGACAAGCTCTTGATTATTTAAGGAACTTCTGATTAATTCATGGAACGCGATATTGCGACTGAAATCATCCATCGCGGCGTTGCGAATCTTGCCAATAATCCCGCTGTTGGCGGCGATCCGCGCCTTGCGATGAATAATTTCATCTCACAATATCGCTGTCTCAGGGTTAATCAGAGGTTCCTTAATAATTTGTTCCAAATAAAGTTGACTCTATGTTTTCTCATGTCTTTTCTTTAATTCGAGAAGTTCTTTTGACATTGATATGAGCCCATCCTTCCAATTTGAATCAGACAGGCCAGGAAAACGAAAAAGCGTCCATAAAACATTAGCACCATCACCATTCCTTATGACTCTAACCTGAAGTGGTGCTCCGTAATCGGAATCTGGAGGGGCTAGATAAAGATCAAGTAAGCCAAGGGCAATATCAGATTCGATTTTAAATTTGATAGTTCCTCCCATCATTGGCACTGGAGCCAATACATATCCGTACTCACTCTTTTTCGCAGGCCCTGCAAAAAATTCCTTTGCCCATTCAGGATGCGTCATGGGATCTGCCAGATCCATCATTACCTTTTCATAGGGTGCATCAATTTCAACAGTAAGGGTTTTTGATTCAAAAATGGCCATAAAGTATTCCTCTGTATTTATATCCCGTTTTGCGTCAATGTGATTGACACTATAGCCTGTGTTGCCAAAAGTGTCAATTACACTTACACTATTGAAATGAAAAAAATTAGTGAAATCCCTATTGCGAAATTATTACTCGATGCTTTCAATTGGTTTGACATGAGCTTGCTAGCTTCGATGAAAGAACAAAATTTTGGAGATATTAGTCACCCCCAATCAATGCTAATGGCACATTTGACTGACTCGGGCATTCGTATTTCTGAACTCGCTAAATGCCTGCGAATCTCTAGACAGGCTGCACAAAAACGTGTTGTCGAGCTAGAAAAGCTTGGATTCGTATACACTGATACAGACCCAACTAATTTAAGTGCAAAAATTGTTACCTTAACTCCCAAAGGAAGAGATAGCATAAAAGCCGCTTTGGAGATTTTTGCAGCACTAGAAGGGGAGCTTTCGAAGCGTATTGGTGTTAATGAGTTTAAATGTATGAAAAAGGCTCTCGGAAAAGACTGGGGTTCACCTATAGTCCTTAAGATAAGGCATAATCGGCTGACCGGGGGTCTCTAACCCCAGTCCCCACACCACCCGGCATGCGGGTCCGCACCGGGCGGCTCGTCAAGCATAGTGAAACATAATCCACAGTTCTCTTACCGAGACGAGACCTTGATGCGTTAACCACTTTTTGGTCATTCCCTATTGCGTGGCGAGTGTTCTTGCCAGGCGGTAACGACCTTTAGAGCTTAGCCCAAAACCACAGCTGTCAGAGTCCTGGGCCCAGCTTGATGAGATTTCGCAAACGGGTGCTCGGTTCGCATAAAAGCGCCTACTGTTGGTGTGCCACTGTTTTATTAATCGTCTCAAAATAATTGCTACAGGGTTATTTCCCCATGTGGGAGCGCCTTTCCAGGCACGAATCGCACCTGGAAAGGCGCTCCCACAATTTTTGGCATTGTATAAGTGCGCTATGGGATTAGCTTGCGTTCACTCATTGCCCTTCAGGCATCGCCAAGGTGGTGAATATCTACTAATATTGAATGGCGCTGCCCTTCGATCATACCCCCTGCCCGCAGGTAGCGGCCGACAAGTTTGAGAATCCTATTATCGGCGATGGACAGGCGAAGCCGATTCATCAGCAAGTCGTGGTCAACACGGTCGTTGACGGTGGGTACGCCCAACAAACGGAAACCGCCCGTCGGTTTGAGAATCGTCACACGTTGTACCGGCTGCGGAACATAGTAGCCACGCTCCAGTGCTCGGCGCGCCGCGGCCCAGTGTTGTTTGGCCCATTGAAGATAATCTTCCATGGTAATACCATCGACACCGGGGTCCCCCTTTTTCCTACGCACCTGCTTCCATGCGGTGTCAAAATTCGTGGGAGACAAGGCAGGCTCCTCGGCTCTGACCCCTGTCGCCTTACCTCCGCCATCCATGGCGTCGTCCCTGGCTGACGTTCAGGCCTTCATCGATGATCACATCCTATGACCTCAGACTACCATGCCGTCTTCGGAGACGGTGAAGCGAAGTATTGGTTTGAGGCGAGCGTCTACCTGGCAAAGAACTGTAATTTCTCCACGGGTCTACTTGCCAGATCGCATCATTGGGGACACTATGATGAACTTACAGAAGCATGGAAAAACAGTTCGGATATCGAAGTATCTTACATATTTTCTTAAGGCAATTGGTTTCTGGCGGGGGATAGAAATATTTCATGCCTTATGAGGACTTCCCGTGGTTTAATAATGCCGCTATTGAGACAGCACTAAAAGCCGAGATGCCGAGCCCCGACAACTTTTAGCGGCCAGTGCTGGATACCGGTCTAATGCCAGTAATCATTGAGCAGCCTGGGCGTTTCCTGCCCAGAGCAAAAATGCATAGCTAATAACAACATGATCGTTGACGGCGGTCTTCCTACAGAGGACCTTCACCTTATCAGTTCATTCCCATGCAGGGTATACACAATCCCATCAAAACAGACACCAGCAACGACGCGGCTTATGGGAAACATTCCATATCAGGAATTTGATGAAGAGGTATCAAAACAATGAAAACACCGATTTGTCCTACATGTGGTTGTTCCCTAATAAGATTGGGTATTACTAATGAGAGCATGGTAATACGGAAATACCAAGAAAAACAGTATTCATTCTGTTGTGATGGATGTGCTCTCATGTTCGAAGAAAACCCTGAAGACTTACTAAAAGAAACTGATAGCCTTATCGTGTGCCCCAGCTGCTTAACAGAAAAGCCAATAAACCAAACCGTAGCGATTAACTACCAGGGAGAGAAGCTGCATTTTTGCAGGTGCCCACATTGCATAACAGTGTTTGAGGCAGATCCGGAATACTATATAAATCGATTAGCTGGGAAAATCGAGTTTACTGGCGTTTTTTCTGAGGGGCGGAGGTATTGCACGTAATAAAAGTCAAAATATGACTGCTGTCCCACTAACGGCACTGGGCTTTTACGCAGTTGCTGAAGTCATTGCGGATCAGACAAATTGGCCCAATCTGAGACATGAATATTGCTGCTCTTTATTCCGGCATTCCTGCGCAGGCAGGAACATAAGCGCGAAGCAAGTTGAACTCCACAGGCAGCCCGAAGGGTGAGCGCAGCGAATAATCCAGTGGTGTCAATGAGTGACGGGATCCCGGCCGCTGCCTGTCCCGGCAAAGGCCGGAGCCGGGATGACAAAACTGATGTATATGGGATGGCAGTGAGAAAATATATAATAAGATCATCCAACTCGGACATGCCTCCATGGACTTATGGGTGGCGCTTGGCGTAGAGGCGAACGAAAGGAGATTAATCAACCATGCACACTTTTGCAGAGAGATCCACGACGGCTCAGCAGACCACCTCTACCAAGTCTACAACACCCAGGCGAACTCACTTTGGACGACGCCTTGGGGTAAATCAGACCCTCCAATTACAGCATACGCTAACGAATCAAAGTGCATTACGAGGAGTGAACTATCAAGTTCACTTATCTGATCCAGCTGATGAAAAGCAAGCAACGGACCATCGATTGACTTCCATTGTATCAGCAGGAGTTCAGGACGCAGTAACTTCCACTGGTCAACCCCTCGAATCTTCGACACGCTCTTTTATGGAGCAGCGTTTTGGCCATGATTTTAGTCGCGTCAAGGTTCACACGGATACGAAAGCCATTGAGTCTTCTGCCGAATTGAATGCCCGAGCATATACCGTAGGTTCTGACATCGTGTTTGGAGAAGGGGAGTATGCGCCGGGAACACGCAACGGCCGCAGTCTAATTGCGCACGAACTCGCACATGTGGTTCAACAGCAGGAATCCACTTTATCAGCATTAAGTATGGTAGATGCAAATGATCCAAGCGAACAGGAAGCCGAGGCGGCTTCATCTGCCATCATGAACGGAAGGACTGTACCTTTTCTCCAACCTGGACTTGCCCGAATTGCTCGCCAGGAGGACACCACAGGTCGGCCTTCCGCACTAGCGGCTGAGGGTCGCGCTTATCCTAGGGTTAAGGTCTGGATCAACTCTTTTATCCCTCATGAGAAAGTAAATGGCCCGCCCGGCTATGAGTGCTTTTCGGGAGACAACCGCAGTTTTTCGAATGACATTCACGCATCGTCGAGAACACATCAAGAGATAGAAGTTCAACCAGATTTAACACCCACGATCAACTGGAAGCACATCGGAACAACGCACGAAATCGACTGTGAGACAGGTAGGGTACTCAAGTCAGATACCGCATCGACAGATGAACTGACCAACGGCCCGATCCGCGCCGGTCGAACAAGTGCGGACGTTCTTATTTCTTTTTCAGGAGCGGCCAGCAATCCACTCGTGTTTGGTGCACCAGCTATAGATTTCCGCGCACTCTTTAGACTAAACTTACTAACACGCCAGTGTGATCTAGAAATTGAGCACGATGGTTTTCCCGCCTACGAGGCATATGTTACTGCCAACAGCGGCGCTGGAGTCACAGTTTATACATATGACCCTATTGCGGCCGGGGAAGGTATTAACGCTCTATTCCCTCCCATGGATAAAAGCGGGAGTGCACGCAATATCTCATTCTGACTACTATGTTGCCCTAACCCTTTACTGCAGCCGACTACCTGCCGCGCCCGGTGGCGGTTGAGCTTGAACGCTGGCTAACAAATACGAATGGACATTGAGTATAAAATCAACAAACCAATAACTTCCAATCAATTCATTGGGTTATTGGAGAGATCAAGGCTTGCTGAACGCAGGCCCATTCATAATTTAGAATGCATGGAAGGTGTTGTTAATAATAGCAATCTTGTTGTAAGCGCATGGGATGCTGATGAATTGATCGGAATAGCCCGTTCAGTCACGGATTTTCATTACGCCTGCTATCTATCAGATCTTGCGGTAGATCAAAAACAACAAGGTAAGGGGGTTGGTAAAAAGCTGCTAGCCCTTACACAGGAGCAATTAAATGAGGAATGTAAATTAATTCTTGTGGCCGCTCCGAATGCGAACTCATATTATGAGCATTTAGGGTTTGAAAACATCCCCAGGTGTTGGACCCTAGATCGTGAGAAAAAAATAATCTGCTAGCAACCACATCAGCCGCTCCGCTTTGCGGCGCGTGCTTGTGGATCATCATGTGTAAATCGCATCACCTAAGAGACCTTTGATTAATTCATGGAACGCGAGACCGTTGCATAAGCCCACCACACAAAAACCCAGGAAAAAATATGTTATCAGGAGTAATGCTGCTTTGGTTTATTCTTACGGCTATTTCAGTACTGTTTGTCGCCATTGACAGCATAAAGACACCAGAGTCGCCAGTCTTAAAATGGGGCTTCATATTACTTACAGCATACACGGGGCCCGTTGGCGCATTCCTCTATGTCCTGGGCTGCCGCGAACCACTTCCCGGCCTACATGAAAAATATACGCAAACACTCTGGCGCCAGGTGCTGGGCTCCACGATGCATTGTGTTGCCGGTGACGGTCTGGGAATTATCGCCGGCGCCATACTTGGCGGAATCATTCACTTATCCAAGCCCGCGGAGATAGGGCTTGAATACCTTCTTGGTTTTGGCTTTGGCTGGACGATTTTTCAGGCCTTATTCATGAAGGACTCGTCCGGGGGCTCGTTCTTCAAGGCCTTGAAAAATACTTTTATTCCCGAGCTGGTCTCCATGAACTACCTGATGGCCGCGATGGTCATCATAACGAGCTTCGGGATGAGCATGGTGCCCGGAAGCAACAATCCACTAAACCCGGAATTCTGGTTTATCATGTCTATGGCGTTACTGGTAGGATTCATTGCGGCTTATCCGATTAACTGGTGGCTGGTATCCAACCACATGAAACATGGCATGATGACGGTACGGCCCAGCGACGATGATGGCACAGGCATGCAAGGCCATCCTGTGACAGGCCATTCCAGTCACGCAGTCACTGCTGAAGAACATACCCATGAAAAGCATGAAAGCAGGGTAACGCACGGCATGATCGGATTCATGGTGGCTCTGTCATTTGTCGTATTGGGCATTGGCGTCAGCATTGCTATTTTCTATGGCGCATGAAGCATTAGCTCGAATACCACCAAATAATGGCACCAACAAGCAGTGCCAAAAGATACCTTCACGAACTGCTGGTATCATGAAGTATCATTGCCCGAACCTCCCAGTGACTCAAAAAGCCACAGATCGAAATGATCAACAAATATCCCTATACACTACTCTACACACTTCTGCTGACCACCACACTGCTGAGCGTCGACACCCTCGCCGAGACCGGCAAACGCCCCGATGTGGCTAGTGCTAAAAACGGTAAGCCACTCTACGAAACCTATTGCCAGTCCTGCCATGGTGAGCAAGGCGTGGGCGAACCGGCCCCGCCCATGAGTATCCGTGACCCGTCCTTTTTCTTCGCACCGGCACTGGATGACAGCCAGCATGCCTGGCATCACAGCGATGAAGACCTGGTGAAATTCATTCTCGAGGGATCGCCACGCACGCCGCGCATGGTGGCCTGGAAAAAGGTGCTCTCCAGAACGGACGTGAGGAACATCGTTGCCTACATAAAGAGCCTGTGGGGAGATCGCGCCATCAAGTGCCAGGGTCCCAAGCACATGTCGTGTATGTAAGATTCCCTGGCAGCCGGGCGCTATTTCCCGCTCTCTTTTTCAATAAACGACTCGATCAGCTTCACCGGCACGGCGCCCACCTGCGCGGCGCGCAGTTCGCCGCTGGGGGAGTAGACCAGGAAAGTGGGAGTGCCCACCCAGGGCTGACCGGTGAGCTGGGTGTAGAGTCCCATCACGGTTTGTGGCTCGCCAATGAGATTGTCGAAACTGACCTTGTGGCGCTGAATGAATTTTTCCGCCTCGGGTTTTTTCTCTGAGCCATCCAGGGTCACTCCGAGGATGACGGCGTCCTTGTCCTTGTGGGCGCGATGAAAGGCGTCGTAGTTTTCAGCCTCGGCATTGCACACGTGGCAGTCGGAGGCCCAGATCATAACTACGGTCCATTTTCCCTTACCGGTGTAGTCGTTCAGGGTGTGGAGGTTGCCGTCGAAGTCCTGCAGCAGGCCCATGCCTGAGATGGCGGCTATTGCCGTGCCGGTCAGCCAGAAGGCGGCGAGGGCGAGGATGCGAAGCGGAGTCGTGTGTTTCATTGGTTATCCTTTTATCGCTTGTGTCTGTTGGTGATTTCGAGAGGGTAAGGGGAAAAGCTTTCCATCCAGTCATTCATTCTGCCCGAGGCTGTCACCCCTCACCTCGGCCCTCTCTCCTCAAGGGGAGAGGGGGTATTCACTGCACTGTTCCTCAGTCGCACCAGCGGCCGGTTTGTGACAAGAGGATCAACCCGCCTGGGCGAAATAGCGCTGCAGGTAGCTGGCAAAGGGCTCGGTACTTTCGGCCTCCAGTGCACGCTGGCGGGCCCAGGATTCCTCCGCCAGTTGTACGAAACGGGCCTGTAGCTGCGGGTCTTCGGGCAGGGCGCGGAAATAGTGCTGGTGCTGTTGCGACATGCGCAGGGCGAAGTGGAAGAACCCCTCGCCGTTGGCGCGCATCTCCGCCAGCATGCGCGCCGAGGGGGTGCGGTCCGGGTCCTGCACCTTGTCCGCCTGGCGGGCCAGGGCTTTGCTGTAAGGAGCATTGGTGTGACCCTCGTCCAACACCTCACATATACCCCTCATGGCCTCAAGGATTTCCGCGGCCCACTCCCTAAGGCGCACCTTTTTACCCTGGCGATGGAGCATGAGCCGCGGGTCGCGGCCGCGGTGGGCGGTGGCCAGTTCGTTGTGATCGATGTCCTTGCGCTCCCGGGCGTCGATGAGCGGGCTTTCGTGCAACAGGCAGAACACCAGGAAGGCCTCGAGGAAACGCAGCTGGTACTCGTTGATGCCCAGTGGGTCGTAGGCGTTGACATCGATGGAGCGCAGCTCCACGTATTGCACACCGCGCCGGCGCAGGGCGTGGATGGGCTTTTCGAACACGTCGGTGAGCTGCTTGGGGCGGATGGTGGAGTAATACTCGTTTTCGATCTGCAGGCGGTTGGGATTGAGCTGCTGAAAATAACCGTCCACCTCCACGCCCAGTTTTTCGTAGTCGGGGTGCGGGGTTTCCATGGCCTGCTCCAGGCTGGCGGTGTAGCTGGTCAGGCTGTCGTAGCTGGCCTTCACTCCCACCTCCGCCTCCTTGTTGTTCTGATATCCGATGTCGCCCATGCGCAGCGAGGTGGCGTATTCCTGGTAATAGGTGTTTTCGTTGAAGGTATCGAGCTGGGTGGGTTTGCCTCCAAGGAAGGATTTACACACTGCCGGGGAGGCGCCGAACAAATAGGGCACCAGCCAGCCGAAGCGTTGCAGGTTGCGGATCAGGGCGAAATACTGCGCAGAAACAAAGTCTTTGGCGGCGCCCCTGTCCTGTTCCAGATACTGATAGGCAGGCCAGAAGTCATCCGCAAAGGAATAATTGAAATGCACCCCGGCGATGACCTGCATCACCCGCCCGTAGCGCAGGCCCAGGCCGCGGCGGTACACGGTTTTCATGATCCCGGGATTGGAACTGCCGTACTGGGCGATGGGGATGCTGGTCTCGCCGGCCACCACGCAGGGCATGGAGGTAGCCCACAGCAGTTCGTTGTCGGTCTCGGCATCCAGTACGCCATAGACGAATTGCTGGGTGTCACGCAGGAAATCCAGGGCCGGGGGAATGCCGTCACAGGGGGGTGTGACAAATTCCATCATCGCCTCGGAATAGTCGGTGGTGATGTAGGGGTGGGTGAGCGGTGAGCCCAGCGCATGGGGATGTGGGGTCTGCGCCAGGCTGCCCTCGGGGGAGACACGCAGACTCTCTTTCTCCACGCCGATGCGGCTTTGCGCCAACAGGCGCTTGCCCCCGTGATTCAGTAGTTTTGAGAGCCGCTGTTCAGCGATGCGATACAATCCGTGCCCCTATTATCCGTGCGAAGCGGCTAATTGTGCCGCAATCAGGGCAGAAAATCACTTCGCTCCGCCATCACCGGGGCGCTGGCCGCACACTCGTAAAACACCTTGACGGCATAGCTGTGCGGTGATCCCTGCCACAAGTAGGCCGCCAGCATGAGACTCAGCACCGGCTCATCGAAACGGGTGTCGGCATCGGCCACCCAATTCTCATCGCTACCTGCCAGGCGGGTCATGCGGGCAGTGAGCTCCACCACGTGTTCCGGCGGCACCCCCAGGCGGGCATTGATCACCGAATCCATACCGATCATGGCATGGGAAAAACAGGTTTGCATGTGACCGCTGAACACCGGCACATCGGACGGGCCATTGCCCCACACCTGCGTATCAAAGGCCTGCGCCGTGGTGCTCATGCAGATTGCGATAACGATCATCCATTGGCGGTACTTCATGGTGCGCCTCCTGTGGCTTGTCCACGACGACCTTGCGGTACGGCAGACAATGCAGTTGGTGCGCCCCCCTCGCATCATTCATCATTTGACTGTCAGACAGTAACTCTTTGCTGCAGTCTTGTTACAGACCGGTTTGTTAAAGCATAGCTGGCTTTTTAATCGACGCGAGAAAACCTGTCTGTAAAACACAGATGCATGATGACACTGCGTGTTACGCAGCATACGCGGCAATAGCGGCCAATAAATAAAGTTTATATTGTACAGCGAGGAACACTCGGTGCAGCTCATGCCCGAGGCGAGAACCGATAGAACAATTTAATCAGCTCTGGATTTGAAAAAGGTTCGAAAGGTGTGACGCAAAAGACGCTCAGTCACAGTAACAAAAACGACCACAGCCCAGGGCATCGATATCCCCGGCCTTCAGACGGGTGGTGAGTTTTTCAGTGGGGGGCACGTTTTCCATGCCATCGGAGAGTTCGGGATGGATGAGACCAATAAACTCGTCACCATCGATATCGGTAATCTCTACCCAGACATTGCGTTCCGTCCACTGGATACGCACGTAACAGCCCGGACCAAGGTCTTCCAGCCTTTTACAATCGGGCGCTGTAAACGGATCTGCAACTACGTTTGAATACGTTGTCATCGACTTCCCCAGGTCGGTTCAACAAACCTCCGCTGACACTACCACTGGGGCAGATACAGTAATCATTCATCCCTCTCACAACAGAGTATACTGAACACCATCAATATCGCGCCACCCCCGGGAGACCCGCATGAGCAATGAAACCTGGAAAGACAAACTCAGCGCGGAACAATACCGCATCACCCGGGAAGGTGGCACCGAACCGCCTTTTAGCGGCGCCTATTATGCGAATAAAGAAGCCGGCTCTTATCACTGTGTGTGCTGTAACGCGCCACTGTTTCATTCCCGGCAAAAGTACGACTCCGGCAGCGGCTGGCCCAGTTTCTGGGCACCCGTGAAGGAGTCCGCCATCAAGACGCTTGCCGACCATAGCCACGGCATGCTGCGTACCGAGACCCGCTGTGCTCAGTGTGACGCACACCTGGGCCACGTATTCGAGGATGGTCCGCCGCCCACGGGGCTGCGATACTGTATCAACTCTGCTGCACTGAACTTTGTGGCGGGCGATGAACAGGACTAAACCCAGCGTCTGCTTCATTGGCACCAGTAGTGATTTTTCACGCAGCGCGCTCAACACGCTTTGCGCACAAGGTGTCCACATTTCACAGATCATCCTTGCGGGACACGCCCCCGCCTCCCCTCCTGCGCACAGCCTCCCCGTCGATTCGGGTAACAGCAAACAGAAAGCACATAACTACATATTGCAACTGGCGCAACACCGGCGTCTCCCGCTAAGCTTTCTCGGTTTGCCACGGGAGCACACACAACGCTGGCGGCACATCTGCAACGGGCCATCACCAGACTTTATATTTATGGCCTGCTTTCCAGAAAAACTGCCATCTCTGGTTTTACACTGGCCGCGCCGTTACTGTATCAATCTGCATCCCTCGCTGTTGCCCCGCTATCGGGGGCCGGATCCCGTCTACTGGCAATTACGCCATGGTGAAACCCACACCGGAGTGAGTCTGCACATGGTCAGTAAAGACTGGGATGCCGGGCCCATCGTACATCAACAGGGCATGCCCTTTCCGCCCCAGGCCAGCCGCAGAGAACTCGATGTACTGCTGGCGCAGGAAGGCGCCCTGGCCTTTGCCCGTTGCCTGGCAACGGACTCCTTCAGCGCCACGGTACAGGATGAACGCTTAGCCACCTATCAACCCCGCCCCGGCCTCGACGGTGAAGCCGCACGCAAATCCCTTTAGAATAGACAGCAAAGTCTTCACGGAAACCAAACATGAACCAGGACACCACCTGCCCCTGTGGCAGCCAAAACGATTTCAGCAATTGCTGCGAACCCTATCTCACCGGCCAGGCCATCCCGCCCACCGCCGAGGCCCTGATGCGCTCGCGTTATACGGCCTACACGCGCATGGACGATGCCTACCTGCTGGCCACCTGGCACCCGGACACGCGTCCCAATACCCAGCATCCCAGCGACGATGGCGACAACACGGTGTGGACCGGGCTGTCCGTTCTGCGCACCGAGGCCGGCCAGCCCGGCGACAAGACCGGCGTGGTGGAGTTTATCGCCAGTTGCACAGTGGGCACCAAGCCCTTCAACCTCCACGAGATCAGTGAATTCATTCATGATGGCGAGCGCTGGTATTACGTGGAAGGCTACGACCAGCAACCCATTCGCCGCGAGACACCCAAGGTGGGACGCAACGATCCCTGTCCCTGCGGCAGCGGCAAGAAATTCAAGAAATGTTGTGGGGCAAATTAGGGCTCTTTATTATGGATCCCAAAATAGGTTTAACAGACATCGGTGGGCATTTTCCCGCCAGGGAATACCTGAAACGGCAGTGAGTAAACCAGCGGTGAATAAACTCAGGTTATCCCATAGCGCACTTCTCCAATGGCAAAAACTGTGGGAGTGCCTTTCCAGACGCGATTCGCGCCTGGAAAGGCACTCCCACACGGGGAAATAACACTAAACTGTTACGGCAGATTCCTGGCATTCTGGTACGATGACCGACGGATAGCTGTCAGCGGGCCAAATCGGCGGAAGGATACTGACGAATAATCAGCGTATCGCCGCGCTGGGTGAATTCCAGGTGCTTGAGAAAACTCATGCCCAGCAACACCTCGTTACCCTGCATCCCGGGATTAATGGAAGCGCGCACATTGCGCAACACAATACCGCCCAGATCCACCCTGTCCAGCCGTGTGGCATAGACCTTGAGAGGGCCGTTGGCGGTCTGGTACACCATGGATCGGCCCCGCTGCAGGCCGATGGCCCGAGCCAGGTCGGCCGGCACAGAAATGTCGCTGGCGCCGGTGTCCAGCAGGAATACCACCGGCACACCATTGATTGTTCCACTGGCCACGTAATGCCCGAAGCGATTGCGCTGCAGGCTAAGTTCACGCACCCCGTCGGCACCACTGACCAGCGACAAATTCTGGTTAGGGTTGTTTTGCTTTTCCCACCAGTCCTGGAAAAACAGAGTGAGCAGCCCCAGCACCACCACCCACATGGCAATGGTCATGCCCATGCCCATGCGGCGGGGCAGGTTGTCTTCCTCCGGGCCAGGCGGGCGTGTCCCGTCAGCCATCGCCCAGGGCCTCCCGCACAGCAGATTCCAGTTCGGCCTCGTCGATGGGATAGGCCATCACCCTGAACACCGAAAACTGTTGCAGCAGTTTGTCCAGTTGATGCCGGGTATCCTGTTCATAAAACACAATGGCCTTGGTGTTGGCGTAACGCTCCAGGGTGGCGAGCATGGATTCCAGAGTGCTGGTGCGGTCACGAAAATCCGACTGGTAATTGAATTCCGCCACCAGCACGTCCGGCGGGCGTTTCTTGATGGCGGCGATGGCCTTGCGTGGCGTAGTCACCGTTGTCACCTTGAACCCGCAGCGCTGGTAGAGCGGAGTGAAATCGGGATAGCCCCCCAGCTCGATGATGGATAACAGGGTGGGTGCAGTGTCGTGCATTGCGGATCCCCTGGCAGACTCAATGGATGCGCCGGGTGCGAAAATGGTTCATCATGAGCCCATGTTAGCACGCTGGTTTCTATCCCTGAGCCTGGGCCTGCTGGTTGCCTGTACGGATCCGGATCTAAACATCCCGGACAGCACCAGTATCGGCGCCTCCCAACCCCTCATCGAGATCTATTCCCCCGCGGGGGACGCGGTGCTGCCCGCCGGTCTGCCCTTTGTGCTGGACTACGCCATCCTGCGCAGCCCGCGAGGCCATCACGTCAAAATCCGCATCGACGGCGGGAAACCGCAAATCGTGGTCCGCCGCCGGGGCAAGCATCGCATTCACGGCCTACCTCCCGGTGAACACCGCATCAGCATCGTAGAGTACACCAAGGAGGGCGAGAAGACCGGCGGCGCCATTACCCTGCGTGTGACCATGCGGGCACAGCCGCAGACCTATTAGGCTGGCCATCCGTGGAATGCCGGAAGGTGCAGTGAGTGATCGCAGACTGATTGCAAAGCGCACTTACTGAGACAATACAGTGGGAGCGCCTTTCCCAGGGCGAATCGCGCCTGGAAAGGCGCTCCCACACAGGGGAATGACCCTATAGCAATTATTTAGAGACCATTAATCATGCCGGGTCAAGAATCAGCCGTCAGGCTCTTTGACATCACCTCGTACACATCCCGCGACAGGCCGGGCTCGGCCAGCACCCGGCGCATCTGCTGTTGCATCAGTGCCTGGCGCTGCGCGTCGTAACGCCGCCACTGACTGAAGGCATTGCTCATGCGCGCCGCCACCTGCGGATTGAGCTTGTCCAGGGCAATGACGTGGTCGGCGAGGAAAGCATACCCCGCCCCATCCCGGGCGTGAAACTGCGCCGGATTTGCCGAGCAGAAGGCGCCGATGAGGGCTCGCACCTTGTTGGGATTCCTGAGACTGAAGGCCTCGTGACGGGTGAGGGCCTGCACGGTCTGCAACGCCCCGGGCAGGCGTGAACTGGCCTGCAGGCTGAGCCACTTGTCCACCACCAGCGGGTCTTCCCGCCATTGATCGTAAAACGCCGCCAGGGCGTTGTCCCGTTCCGGGCCCTCGCTGTTCACCAGGCAACCGAGGGCGGCCATCACATCGGTCATGTTGTGGCCCGCCTCGAACTGGCTCACGCACAGCTCGCGCAGGCCGGGCTCGTCCAGCTCCATGAGATAGGACAGGCAGAGGTTCTTCAGGGCCCGCCGGCCCATGGCCTCGGCATCGATGCGGTATTCGCCTTCGTCCTGGTTTTCCCGGTAGGCCTGCAGCAGTTCGTCACGCAGGACCTCCGCCAGCCGGCGGCGCACGAAACGCCGCACCTCGTGCAGGGCCACGGGGTCGATAACCTCGACGAACTCGCCCAGGTACACCTCCGAGGGCAGGCTCAGGGCCGCGGCGATCAGCGCCTTGTCCAGACGGGGGTCCTGCAGGGTCTTGCCCATGGCGCGGATGAAGGCATCATCCACGCGCAGCGCCTCGCCCCGCTGCTGTTTTTCCACCAGGCCGGTGATGATCTTCACCGCCATCTGCTGGCCGGCCTCCCAGCGGTTGAAGGGGTCGGCGTCGTGGCCCATGAGAAAATAGAACTGCTCGTCGCTCAGGTCACTGTGCAGCTTCACCGGCGCGGAGAAGCCGCGCAACAACGATGGCGTGGGCGCGCAGGGGATGTCCTCGAACTCGAACACCTGCTCCGTCTCGCGCAGCGCCAGCACGCGGGTGCCATGGATGTCGCCGGGGGCATCCTCGCCGCGCAGGCGCAGCGGCAGATCCTTGCCCGCCTCGTCCAGCAGGCCCACCGCCAGGGGAATGTGGAAGGGCTGTTTTTCGGCTTGTCCCGGGGTGGGCGGGCAGCTTTGTTTCACCGTCAGGCGAAAGCGCCGCTGCCGGGGATCGTAATCCTGACTCACCTCCAGCACCGGGGTGCCGGCCTGGCTGTACCATAACTTGAATTGGGAGAAGTCGGCCTGGTTCGCGTCCTCGATGGCGGCGACGAAATCATCGGTAGTCACCGCCTGGCCGTCGTGGCGCTCGAAATACAGGTCCGTGCCACGACGGAAACCCTCATCCCCCACCAGGTGGGCCAGCATGCGCACTACCTCGGCGCCCTTGTTGTACACGGTCACCGTGTAGAAATTGTTGATCTCCACGTAGGACTCGGGGCGCACCGGGTGGGCCATGGGCCCGGCGTCTTCGCGGAACTGGTGGGTGCGCAGCACGTTGACGTCCTGGATGCGTTGCACGCCCCGGGAATTCATGTCGGCGCTGAACTCCTGGTCGCGGAACACGGTGAAGCCTTCCTTGAGGCTCAACTGAAACCAGTCGCGGCAGGTCACCCGGTTGCCCGACCAGTTGTGAAAATACTCGTGGCCAATGACGCCCTCGATGCCCTGGTAATCCGCATCCGTGGCGGTATCCGGCCGCGCCAGCACGTAGCGCGAATTGAACACATTGAGGCCCTTGTTCTCCATGGCGCCCATGTTGAAGTCGTCCACCGCGACGATCATGTACAGGTCGAGATCGTATTCCCGGCCGTAGACCCTTTCGTCCCAGGCCATGGCATTCTTCAGCGAGCGCATGGCGTGTTCGCACTTGTCGGTGTTGTGGTGCTGCACGTAGAGATGCAGATCCACTCTGCGCCCGGACATCGTGGTAAAGCTGTCCTCGATACGGGCCAGGTCGCCGGCCACCAGGGCGAACAGGTAGGCCGGCTTGGGAAAGGGGTCCTGCCAGGTGGCCCAGTGCCGGCCGTCGTCCAGCTCGCCGGTGGCCAGCAAATTCCCGTTAGACAATAGCACGGGGTACTTCTGCTTGTCCGCGGTGAGGGTGGTGGTGAAGCGGGCCATCACGTCCGGACGGTCGAGGTAATAGGTGATCTTGCGGAATTCCTCGGCCTCGCACTGGGTACAGAAATTGCCGCCGGAGGTGTACAGACCGCCCAAGGAGGTGTTGTCCTGTGGATGGATGCGGGTGATGATCTTCAGGCTGAATACATTGGGCAGGGTTGGAATGCGCAGGGACTCGGTGTCCAGTTCATATTCACCGGCATCCAACGGGTGGCCGTCGACGCTCACTGACACCAGTTCCAGCTCGCGGCCACTGAGCACAAGACCCGGGTTGCCACTGCTCTGCTCGTTGCGGCGCACCTGCATCACCGAGGTCACCAGGGTGTCCGCCTCATCCAGCTCGAAGCTCAGCTCCACGGTATCGATGAAAAAATCCGGCGGCCGGTAATCGGCCAGGTACACGGTCTTAGGTTGTGGGGCAGGTGCTTGAGTGGCTTGCTGGTTCATAAGGTTTCCTGCTGGGAATTTTTCGCATTGTAGCTTGTCCGTCGGTTTTTTTGGCATCACGGCGGGGTTTTTTGTAACGTTCCCGGCATCAACCAAACTAGCCTTTATTATTCACGACCCGAGTACGCTTTGCGCGATTTCCTGCTCTTTCTCCTCGCCCTCGTTGCCTCGCTGCTGTTCATGCGCTGGCGTGCCCGCGTGGCCGCCCGCAAACTCCAGACGCAGACCCTGCCCGAGGCCGCCCGGGATTTACCCCAACACCCCCAGGGGATTCTGCTGCTCTTCCATCATCCCCAGTGCGGACCCTGCAAGCCCATGGTGCGTCAGTTTGAAGCGTTGTCCGCCAGCGCCCCCGGGAGGGTGCAGACCATCAATGTGGCGGAGCAACCCCATCTCGCCCGGGCCTTCGGTATTCGCGTCACACCCACCACCCTGTTCATCCAGGACAATGCCGTGCAGGCGGCCTTTATTGGCGCTGTTTCAGTAAAAAAACTCCGCACGCTGCTCGCCCTCACACCGTAGTCACACAGGCGGAGGCCGATGAAAATCGGTTATGCTTCACCCGGCAGCGCGGATGACACACTGGCCCTACACAGACACCCGAGAATGAACGAGCAAACGGAACAGGATCAGCACACTTATCGGGAACTCCTGCAGCTCTGGCAGGCGGAGAACCCCATCAAGACCATCAAGCTGCAATTTCTGCTGGCCAGCAATGCGGGCCTGCTGGGGTTTTATGCCCTGGCAGAAAACAATGTGGTATTACTGGCATCGGGTGGGGCACTACTGAATCTGGTGTGGACACTGTCCATTGGTCGCACCGTTTTGTTTCAAAAGGCGTGGAAAAACAAACTGGATGCCATCTCCGCGCGCCACAGGGACGACCCGCGTTTTCAATGTCTCGACCTGCGCGCGGCGGAGGAAAGCACCCCATGCTGGCTGCGCATAGTGGGCGGTGTCTCCTCTCGCTATTATCTGCTCGGCGCCCCCGCCGGGCTGGGACTGGCCTGGCTGATCCTGGCCCTAAGGGGAATAGCCTGAAGGGGTGTGGCTGAGGGATCAGGCCTTATCGCCGCGGGTGTTAAAGCCTGCCAGGGGATACAAGGGACACCAGCTGATCAGCCCCGTCAGCAATGCCGCGCCTCCAATAATCCAGCCCCAGATGCCGATTACACCTGTGAATGACAAGCCGATCAGCACAACACCCAGGGTGATGCGTATGGCCCGGTCGATACCACCTACATTTGGCTTCATGTTCAAATCCCTCTTGTCGATGAAGAAACCATGCATTATACGCAGACCACCAGCAGCGTCTCACAAAAATGATTGATACCTACCCAAAAATGTCTGGCCAGATGTCAGGCCAACAACCACGGACGTTTTGTTATCGCTACGGCAATAATATAGACAAACACCAGCATCGCAATGTTCCAGGCCAGAAGGCGCAGCTTTTTTGAAAATCCGGCATGCAGGGCCACCATCCCCAGGCCGATATAGACCAACAGGGCGATAATCTTTGCCTGCAGCCAGGGTATGCCCAGCGCTGCCCAACCCCATTGCGACGCCAGCACAATGGCGCTGGCCAGTAACAGCGTATCCACCACATGGGGTAACACCTTGACCAGCCGCGCCTGTAGCCAGGGTGAATCACGCCACAGCAGGATGCCACGCGTAAAAAAACCCGCGCCACTCAACAACACGCAGGTCACATGCAGCCACTTGACGGCCTCCATCATCCGCGGCTCAGGCGGTGGATGCGCCGCTGATGCTGCCGGTTATTGAATTCACCACGCAGGGACAGCAAACACTCCGCACATAGACAATCATCGTAAAGCGCATTGATATATTCCATGTGTTCCGCTGTAAGCACCACCGTCTGACACTGACACAACAAGATCGACCCGGCCTTGCACTCGAATTCCCGCTGGCAACGGGGACAGTGTTTGCGCTCATGCTTGGCGCCGGGTGCGCAGGCAGATGACATGTCTATTCTTCCAGCGCCTGGCGGATCAGCCCCAGCAGCTCAGCAAACCTGTCCTCGTAATAATAGGGTGAGGTTTGCCCCGGACTGTTCTGGTTTTCCTTGTTCTCGCCATAGATCAGGCCCCGCTCCGTGAGCGCCTTGAATTTTTTCATCTTCTCCGGGTACTTGGTACTGGGCCGCTCCTTTTCTTCGAGCAGGCCCAGGGACAGCAGGCACTGGTTGGCCTTCACCGTGGATATTCCGGCATTGTGTTGCTTGAGGAGCTTGGTCATGGAATCGGTTTTCATGGATATACCCGGCGAGGAAATCACTCCATAGGCCATCTGCCTTGACGTTTATAGCGCTTATCTTAACCGAAAACCCGCCACCGGTGTGACGCCAATCGGCATGGCTAATCCCTTGATCTAAGACAGCTTGTCAGGAACAAGCAAAACCGGTTTGCACAACAACCCTTCGTAGAGCATTGAAGAATGTCACCCGTCCGGCCGATAAAAAACCATGAACCTCCCGGAACTTCCCGGCCATGAGTCTCACTAAGCGAGGAGTGACACGATTGCCTTATGCCACCCACCGCCGTTAACATGACACGATGATGAGGAACCGCACATTTCGCCGCCTGGTGCTGGCCACCACCCTGTTCATGGGACTGTTCACACAGTTTCAGACGGTTTTCGCCTGCGAGTTCAAGGACGGCAAGCTGCAGATCACCTGCTGTTGCGAGACTTCCGGAGACATGTCCCAGGGCTGTGACATGGGTGGTGGATGTGACCTTCCCGCCGGGCTGGTCAACAGTGATGGCAATTGCTGCGAGACGTCCTACCAGGCCGTACCCGGCGTGACGGCCATTACGCCACAGTTGCATGTCCAACAGGTGCTGTTGCTAGATGCACCACAACCGCCACCCGTTCTGGTATCAAGCCTGTCCCACCCTGTTCCAGTCATAACACATTCGTACACACTGCCTCACCAAGGCACATCCAGCCCCCTCGGCACTCTTACCTACCTGCGTACCCAGCGCTTGCGCATCTGATTCACACCTCCTCTGCTCCCTGCTGCTGAGCCGCTGCCGCCGCTGAACATCGCGGCAAGCAGAAACATCATCAGCGGGCGCCATGCCGTTTGGGTTTTTACCTGCATCTTGCCAGCGGCATCTGCAGCGCTTAAGGCCCATCCCCAGTGATCATTGAAGACGAAGGTGTTTCATGAACCCATCAATTTCCCACACGCATCCCCTGCGCGGACTCATCATCCTGCTGATATGTTTCAGCGGGTTTGCCCAGGCCTCTGAACAGGACGGACTGTTTGCCGGCTCGGCGCAATTGTCCGCCCCACAACTCACCACAGCGATTCTGCGACGCAATGCAGATATCACAGCCATGCAGGCAGCCTGGCAGGCGGCGCAGGCGCGTATCGAACAGGCAGGCGCCTTTGACGATCCCATGCTCGCCTATCAGCTCGCGCCGCAAACCCTGGGCCAGGACAGCATGGACACCGGCCACAAGCTGATGCTCTCCCAGCGCCTGCCCTGGGCGGGCAAACGGAAACTGCGCACCGCAGTTGCCCGGCATGAGGCCGATGCCTCACGTGAAGGTATCGCCCGCGCCCGCCTGCGCCTGAGCGAGGCCGCACGGCACACCTTTGCCGACTGGTACTTTGTGTACGCCGCGCTGCGCATCAACCGCATCAACCAATCCTTGTTGCTGGAATTTCAGCACATTGCCGAAACCAACTACGCGGCTGGCCGCAATACCAAACAGGATGTGCTGCGTGCCGAGGTGGAGGCCACCTTGCTGGAGCATCGACACATTGTCCTGCAGCGCCAACGCCGCGAGGTCCAGTCTCGCATCAACACCCTGCTGCAGCGCCTGCCCGATGCCTACCTGCCCCCACCGGCGGCGCTGCCCCAACCTGTCGACCTGCCGAACATTGCCCAGCTACGCACACGGGCATTACAAAACCATCCCGCACTGCGCGCCTTGCAGGCACGACTACTGGCCGGGCAAAGACGGCTGGCCTTGAGCAAACGCGATTTTTATCCGGACATTACCCTCAACGCCGCTTACAACAGTTTATGGAACCAGGAAGAAAAACGCCTGACCCTTGGCGCGGCCATCAATATTCCGTTAGGCGATAAACGCAAGGCGGCCAGCGATGAATCCCGCGCCCGACTGCTGCGCCTCGATGCACAACAAAAGACCACGGTTGCCGAGATTCTCGATACCCTGCAACGCGCATACGAACAGGTACAGGAAAGCCGGCATGTCCTGAGGCTCTATACCGACCGTCTGCTGCCGCTGGCCGAGGAAAATCTCGCTGCCGCACGATCCGATTACGAGTCCGGCCGTGGTGGCTTTCTCGATCTCATCAGCGCGGAAAAAAACCGCATACAGACCCAGCTGCAACAGGAACAGGCTCGGGCGGATTACCACCGCCGCCTGGCCACACTTGAACGCACAATGGGTGGCCCATTGAACCCGCAAGACAACTTATCCGGGAGCCCGGCACAATGACTCAACGACTCATTTCTCCGACTGTTTATTTTTTCTTCATCCTGGCAGGCCTTGTGGCTGCCAGCCTGTTGCCCACTAGCCCCGTACTTGCCGGAAATGATGACTTCGTCTCCGCCGGCCCGTACAAGGTGCGCGTGGAAGTGGATCCCGAGACGCCCAGGGTGGGACGCAACCATCTCACACTCTGGTTGCTGGATGAAAACGACCAACCCCTGAGTGGTGCCACTCTCAAAGCGGTGGCGGTGATGCCGGCCATGGGCAGCATGCCCGCCATGTATGCCCCGGCGGAGATGATCGAGACAGCCCCCGGTCGTTACGAGGGTGAGTTCGAACCCTCCATGGCGGGTGAATGGCCCCTGACCATCGAGATCACCACACCCGCCGGCAGCGGCGAGATTCGCTTTGATCTCGCCACCGGGCGCAAGGGGCTGCGCTGCTCCACCTGCGGCACACGGGCGGCATCGCCAGGCACCATCCACGTGGATCCTGCGCGGCGCCAGCTCATTGGCATCACCAGCGGTCGGGTCCTGCGCCAGGACCTGCGCATCACTATTCGCGCCACCGGCAGTGTGAACTATGACGAAACCCGCCTGCACGACGTGGCCCTCAAGTTCAATGGCTGGATCGGTCGCCTCTATGCCAACGCCATCGGCAAGCCCGTGAAGAAGGGCCAACCGATGTTCACCGTGTACAGTCCGCAACTGCTCGCCGCCCAAGAGGAATACCTGGAGACCCTCAGGCGTCTGCGCTCGCGCAACGCCAAGGCCAATCATCTGCTGGCCGCGGCACAACGACGCCTGCGCCTGTGGGACATCACGCCGCAACAAATCAAGGCACTGGAAAAACGCGGCAAGGCGCTGGAATATGTGCCCATCGTCGCCCCCACGGATGGGGTGATCGTGAACAAGGCCATTGTCGCCGGCTCCGCCTTCAAGGCCGGCCAGCGCCTGTTGCGCCTCGCCGACCTGTCCCGGGTGTGGGTGGAGGCTCAGGTCTACGATTATGAGCTGCCGCTGATCAGGCCAGGCATGCCCGCCAGGGTGGTGTTGCCGGACCTGGAGGATCGCGAATACCCGGGACGAGTGGATTTCATCTACCCCTTCATGGAAAACGACACCCGCAGCGCGCGGGTACGTGTGGTGCTGGACAACCGCGACGGTTTCCTGCGCCCGGACATGTACGCCCACATTCACCTGGTGGCCGACCTGGGGCCGCGCCTGCTGGTGCCGGAGTCCGCCGTGCTCTATACCGGGCAGAGCCGGGTGGTATTTCTCGACTTGGGCGAGGGCAAGCTGGCGCCGCGCAAGATCAAGACCGGGCGCCGCAACCGTGACTGGATCGAGGTGCTGGAGGGCCTGCAGGAGGGCGACAAGGTGATCACCTCCGGCAACTTCCTCATCGCCGCGGAAAGCAAACTCAAGGCGGGGGTCGAGCAATGGTAAACCAGAAACAGGGGCCCATCGAGTGGCTCATCGGCTACTGCGCCCGTAATCAACTATTGACCCTGCTTGTGGTGATGGCGGCCACCTTCGCCGGCTATCGCGCCCTGCTGCAGACCCCGCTGGACGCCATTCCCGATCTCTCCGACGTGCAGGTGATCATCTACACCCAGTGGCCGGGGCGCAGTCCCGACCTGGTGGAGGACCAGATCACCTATCCCCTGTCCACTACTCTGTTGGCGGCGCCGGGGGTGGCCTCGGTGCGCGGCCAGAGTTACATGGGCCTGTCCTTCGTCTATGTCATCTTCGACGAAGACACGGACATGTACTGGGCCCGCTCGCGGGTCATGGAATACCTCAACTCGGCCATGGGCGACCTGCCACAAGGCGTGCGCCCCACCCTCGGCCCGGACGCCACCGGGGTGGGCTGGGTGTTTCAGTATGCGCTGGAAGACAAATCCGGCAAGCACAACCTCGCCGAGCTGCGCAGCCTGCAGGACTTCACCCTGCGATACTGGCTGGAGTCCGTGGAAGGTGTGGCCGAGGTGGCCTCGGTGGGAGGCTTTGAAAAGGAATACCAGATCCAGTTAGACCCCAACAAGCTGGCGGGCTATGGCATCCCGTTGAAAAAAGTCGCCGAGGCGGTGCGCCGCTCCAACAATGACGTAGGCGGCCGGGTCCTGGAGATCGCCGGCCATGAGCAATTCATTCGTGGCCGGGGATACATCAAAAACAAGGAGGACATCGAGGACATCGCCATCGGCCTGGGCAAACAGGGTGTGCCGATCCTGTTGCGCGACGTGGCCGAGGTCAGTCTGGGCCCGGCCATGCGCCGCGGCGTGGCCGACCTGGACGGCGAGGGCGAGACCGTGGGCGGTACCGTGGTAATGCGCTACGGGGAAGACGCCCTGGGTGTCATTGAACGCGTCAAACAGAGACTTGCCGAGGCGCAGAAAGCACTACCCGAGGGCGTGAACATCGTCACCGTGTATGACCGCTCCTCACTCATCAATCGCGCCATCGATACTCTCAAAGACACCCTCACGGAAGAGATGATTGTGGTATCGCTGGTGATCGCCCTGTTCCTGCTGCACTTTCGCTCGGCGCTCATCGCCATTCTCACCCTGCCGGTGGCTATTCTGTTGTCGTTTATTCCCATGTCCGGACAAAACCTGACGGCCAACATCATGTCCCTGGGTGGCATTGCCGTGGCTATCGGCGCCATGGTGGATGCCTCCATCGTGATGATCGAGAACATCCACAAGCGCCTGGAGGAATGGGAGGAACATGGCAGGAAAACACAGCGGAGCACGGTAATCATCGAGGCCATGCAGGAGGTGGGACCGAGCATCTTTTTCTCGTTACTCATTATCACCGTTTCCTTCCTGCCGGTGTTTGCCCTGGAGGGTACCGAGGGCCGCCTGTTCAAGCCCCTGGCCTACACCAAGACCTACTCCATGGGCTTCGCCGCCCTGCTGGCCATTACCTTTACCCCCGCACTGGCGGTGCTGCTGATCCGCGGCAAGATACGCGGCGACAAGAGCCCCATCAATCGTGCCCTGGTAGCCATCTACACCCCCATCGTGCGCCTGGCGGTGAAACTGCGCTGGCTGGTGGTGGGAGGCGCCGTGGCTGCCCTCGTCGTTACCGTGCCGGTGTTTTTACAACTGGGCAACGAGTTCATGCCACCGCTCAATGAAGGCAGTATTCTTTACATGCCCACCGCCACGCCGGGCATGTCCATCACCGAGGCGGGCAAGGTGATGCATGCCATGGACAAGGAACTGAAGGCCTTCCCGGAGGTGGAGCGGGTGTTCGGCAAGATGGGCCGCTCCACCAGCCCCACGGACCCGGCACCCCTGTCCATGGCCGAGATCGTCGTCACCTTCAAACCCCGGGATCAGTGGCGTGAAGGCGTCACCTGGGAGAGCCTGCTGGCGGAGATGGACCAGCAGCTGCGTTATCCCGGCATGCCCAACGTCTGGTGGATGCCCATCCAGACCCGTACCGAGATGCTCGCCACCGGGATTCGCTCCACTCTGGGCATCAAGGTCTTCGGCGACGATCTGCAAACCGTGGAGGCCACCGGCATCCGCATCGAAAAGGCACTGCAGGGCGACGAACGCACCGCACCCTACACACGTAGCGCCTTCGCCGAACGCATCAGCGGCGGCTATTTTCTTGACTTCGACATCGACCGCAAGAAGATCGCCCGTTACGGCCTCAACGTGGCCGACGTGGAGGATGTGCTTATGGCGGCGGTGGGTGGCATCACTGTCTCTGAAACCGTGGAAGGCCGCGAACGCTATGCCATCAACCTGCGTTACGCGCGCGATTTCCGTGACGATCCTCAGGCCCTGAAACGTGTCCTGGTACCCACTCCCTCCGGCGCGCAGGTGCCCCTGGCGCAACTGGCGGAGCTCAATTTCCGCACTGGCCCACCCATGCTGCGTAACGAGAACGGACAGTTGGTGGGTTACGTGTTCGTGGATGTCAATGACAAGATCGGCATCGCCGACTATGTGAACGCCGCCAGGCAGGTGGTACAGGAAAAGGCCGAGGTACCGCCGGGTTATCGCCTGGACTGGGCGGGCCAATTCAAGTACTTCGAACGTGCCAAGGAAAGGCTCAAGATGGTGGTCCCACTGACCCTGTTCATCGTTTTTTTCATGTTGTACGTCAACCGCAAGTCGGTGGTGGAATCACTGATCATTCTCCTCGCCGTACCCTTCTCGCTCATTGGCGCCGTGTGGCTGCTGCATTTTCTCGACTACAACCTCAGCGTCGCGGTATGGGTAGGCATGATCGCCCTGGCCGGGCTGGATGCAGAAATGGGCGTATTGATGATGCTCTACCTTGGCATGGCCTATAAAAAGCGCAAGGCAGAGGGGCACCTGGTCTCGCGTCAGGATCTCAGCGAGGTCATCAGCGAGGGTGCCGGGCGCCGCATACGCCCCATGCTGATGACCGGCATGGCCCTCCTATTGGGCCTGATCCCCATCCTCTGGAGTGACGGCAGCGGCGCCGATGTGATGAAACGTATCGCCGCACCCATGATCGGCGGTATCGCCTCAGCCCTGGTCACGGTATTGGTGCTGTTCCCCGCCATCTTCGCCATCTGGCGGGGATTGGGACTGGACACGGCATCAACAGCCAACAAGCAGTGATAAGGCAGTTACTTTCAGCTAGTTTGCAAGGGGAAAAGTGAATACTACCTAACTGGAAAAGTCCACATGTAAGAGATGGAATTTATTCAACACATAAACTAAGAAACCTCTGATTAATTTATGGAACGCGATCTTGCGACTGAAATCATCCATCGCGGCAGGCACTCATACATATCTGCCTGCACCGGCGATCACCACTACTACAAGCCCCAGGAGCAGATTCACGCCGATAATCACCCGAATCTGCGCCAGCCGCCGTCCGGCCTCCGGCAGATCATTATTCGCCAATGCCTGCTTCATGCGCCGATAGGGTGCGAAAAACACGTGGAAAAAAAGCAGCATCATCAGAATACCAAGACCCGCCATCAAATGGACATAAGACCCCACAGAAGCAAAGCCATCAAACACGGAGAATACCATCCAGAAACCTGTGGCCGTCAGGGTGATCACCGACACCCACACCCAGGGAAAAAAGCGCGCAAAGGTCTGCGACCAGAGCGGTAATCGTTGAGGCGGCTCCAGCAGACTGGCAGCCACCGGGCGCAGAGCCATGTAGGCAAAAAACATCCCGCCCACCCAGACCACGCTGGCCAACAGATGTAGGGGAATGGCGATAAACATTTCTTTTCTCCTTTCAAACAGGCTTTATCATTGGAGGGTCAAATTACCGAGGACGATGTATCGTATCAACTTCTCCGCCGCCACCAAAATAAAAGACCAAAGAATATTGGTTCTCAGCACCCTCGCAACAACGGTCAGCACAACGCCGATCAACGGCACCCAGGCAAAAGGCAAGGACATCAGCCCTTACTTCCGAAATCGTTCCTCGGCCTTGATGAAACCCCTTTCCAGTATTTTCAACACTTTGCGCACAACCGCCCTCCTATCCCAAAAGCCCAGCGCATAATTGGCGAATGCGCCCGGTACATTCCCGGTGGTTGCCCCCGCCACCAACTAAACAGGATTTAACCCGTTTAACAACTGGGTGCTAAAACAAACTCAGAACTGATAGGCAGAAGGGTTAGCGCCGGGAAAAGGCCGAGATAGCCGAGCTCTGTGAAATGCTCCATAATTCACACAATACAACAAGCAAAGAGGCTACCCTTAGCTGCAGCATCAAGAGTTGCAGCATCAAGCGGCAGAATATTTTGAGACAAGGAAGGATACCGACATGAAACATTACATCATCACCTACCTCGGTGGAGACATGCCAGCTACTCCTGAAGAAGCACAAAGGCATTTCGCAAAATACACGGACTGGCTACTCAAACTGGGAGACGCCGTAGTCAGCCCCACCAATCCCTTCAAGGACACCACAACCATCAAGCCCGATGGTTCCATCACCCAGGGTAGCACCTCGGCCATGTCCGGTTTCACGGTGATCAAGACAGACTCCATGGATGAAGCACTGAAAGCAGCCAAGGCCTGCCCATTTCTCGACATCGGCGGCATACTGGAAGTCTCAGAATTGATGCAAATGTCCGATTGATTCACTCCAGCGGGAATCTCACAGACCTGACAGCTGTTAATCTCGGCCACTGATTCTAGACAGCAATATTTAAGGAACCTCTGAATCGATATGCAATTGAAAGAACAAGACCACCACAGACTCTTCGATGATCTATTGAATATTGAAGATCGCAAATTCCTGCTTAAACATGGAAAGATTCATAATGCAAGCAACGGTGATGTTCTGTGCCATCAAAACCAGATCAGCAACAATTTATTCGTCGTTCTTCAGGGTGAAGTAGAAGTCTCTGGAAAAACGGGCGAACAATCCAAGGTGCTCGGCACACTCAGCACCGGCGACCTGTTTGGAGAAATCTCCGCACTTTTGTCCATACCTCGTATTGCTACCGTCACGGCAAAAAAGACCTCAATCATTCTCGAGATCAACATCACTGACTTCGTCAAACTGCTGGAACGATCCCCCAAGCTGAAAGACATTGTCTATAAACGACTCAGCGAACGATCCATAAAAACATCGATACTTACACAACCAGAAAGCTAGGATTTTTTTGCAACACCACCTTCTGACACACTAAGGCAAATACTGTAGGGCAACTTTCCTGGGACGAATCACACCAGGAAAGTTGCTCCCACATGGGGAACAAACCCTCAAGCAATTATTTTGAGACGATTCTCAAACGACTGTCTGAAATTTTGGGCCCGCTTCTTTGGATATCAACGAAGCAGAAATGATGGCCGTTTTATCCATAGAAAAAATTGCCGGACGATGGTTGACCCATCAAATCAGATTAAGCAAAAAGTCTTATTCATAAATAATTATATAACACAGCGTGTTTTATGCTTATTCTTGTGAACATTATGTGTAATATCTACTAAACGTTTGATACTTAAAAACAATAAAAACAATGGACTAACGCTCAAATTATATTTATCAGTATAAACATTCGCATAAGGGGGTAATGCTAATGAGAAATAAAACAGGTAGTCGATTTACCGATGGAATAGTCAAAAACGTCAAAGAGACTGATTCGGAGTCCGTTGAAAGTAAGTATCAGGGTTCGTCAAAATCTGAAAAAATTGAGTTCTATTCAAGAGACTCGACACCCTCTCCCACATGCGAAGTCAAGCTCACTGACCTGTCAACAGGAGGTGGCTGTGGCTGTAAGATCGATCCAGCTGCGCTGCACGAAATGCTTCAGGATGTTCCACATCACCTGGATCACGAGCAGCTACTGGTCGGCATTGCTCACAAGGACGATGCTGCCGTTTATCAGATAAGTGATGATCTAGCGCTTATTTTCACTAATGACTTTTTTACCCCTATGATCGACGACCCCTATACCTATGGTCGTATCGCTGCAGCCAATGCTCTGAGTGACGTCTACGCCATGGGAGGTGAGCCCATCATGGCCAATGCCATCGTTGGTATGCCGGTCAATCAGATCCCCATGGAGCACATCCAGCAGATCATGAAAGGAGGCGTGGACATCTGTCACGATGCCGGCGTTCCAATCTCTGGAGGACATAGTATCGACAACCCACAGCCCATTTATGGTTTGGCTGTAGTGGGTAAAATCAATCCAAAGTGCATCAAGGCAAATTCCAGTGCCCGGGAGGGCGATCTATTATTGATGACAAAGGCTCTGGGCGTTGGCGTAATTTCTACCGCGATCAAGTTAGGTAGGCTTTCTCACCTGGATCACTCAGGATTTTTCGATAATATTACTGCCGTCAACACTGCAGGCCACTGGCTTGGCCGGCAAGAAAAAGTGCACTCGATGACTGATATCACTGGCTTTGGTTTGGCAGGTCACTTAGTGGAAATGGCTGAAGGGGCAAATGTCACTATGCGTATCGACGCCTTGTCGGTACCTGTACTTGACGATGTTCATGCCTTTATTGATGAAGGCCTTGTGCCAACGGGCGCATATCGCAACCTTCAGGCATACGATGAAAAGATGTCTTTTCACGGAGGTACTTGGGAAGCTGACGATAAGTTGGTATTTACAGATCCACAAACAAATGGTGGGCTACTGTTTTCTGTTGACCCAAGCGCTGTCTCATACATTTCCGATGAACTGATAAGCATGGGCCTTGAAATCCCCTCTATTATTGGTGAGGTAAAAAAATATGCCGGCAACGGTCAGCACGTAATCTTTGAAAGAAATCACACCACATTGAGACATTGAATCTCTTAAAGCCTCATCGCGTTACCGCTAATATTTAATAATTAAACATCAACATTTCCGGGATTTATAAGTCATGCCTTATCAAATGATTGGCACACGCCGAAGCGGAACTAACCTGTTGCGCGTAATGATAGACCAGCTTCCTGGCTTCTCTGCTCCACAAAGCACTCATGAGCTTGAATACTTTACTCCTCTCGTCCCGTACTACCCTGATCTAAACGTCGACAGCAATTTCATGCAGTTCATCGATGACATGTGTCGCTGTGTCGAGTTGAATCCGGCAAAATGGGATGGTGTTGTACTGGATCGCTACGAGATCTTCAATCTCTGCAGGGAGCGGAGCATTGTTGCAATATTCGACGCCATCAACGTCACGGCTGCTTTGCAAGTCAAGGGTGCCAAGGACTGGATGAGCAAATGCCCAAACTACATCAACTATGCAGAAAGCTTTGAGCAATATTGGGGAGAGGATATCAAATATATTTATATGTACCGAGACGGTCGCGACATTGCCCTCAGCTTCACAAAGGCCGTTGCTGGTGACAAACACCATTACTTTATTGCTAAAGAGTGGGCAAAGACGCAACGCGCTGCCCAGTCCCTCAAGAGACGGATCTCACCTGACAGGTTTTTCAGCGTTTGCTACGAAGAACTGCTGCAGGATCCTGAGGAAGTTTGTCGTAGGACCGCTGCTTTCCTCGGACAGCCTTATACCCCGGACATGCTGAAATTCTATGAGAACAAGTCGGCGAAGATTGCTGCTGCGTCAAGCTCCTTATGGGAAAATATAGCAAGCCCTATCAATACCAATAATTCTAAAAAATGGCTGGCACAATCAAATGAAAGCGATATTCATATCTTTGAGAGTGTTGCGGGTGCGGAACTGGAGATGCTGGGCTATGAGCGCGTCACAGATTATGACCTGTCCTTTACTGTAGAAGAAATAGAAACCTTTTCCCAAATCAACAATTCGCGCAAGGAAAAAATTATGAAAACGGCGCATCCAGATGACATGAAAAGGAGAAATGCGCAAAAAGCCCATGCCGACCAGGTTCGAATACGGCTGGGGGTGCCTGATCATATTCAATATGATGGCAACATGATCCACAAAAAAACGGTAGTCGGCAACTCAGATCAATCCACTACGACCACTACAATGGCGTAATGGATAGCACAACGATCATAATCCCGCTTGTTACTTTTTTCACCTCGTTACTCACCGGTGTAGTGGGCATGGGTGGTGGTCTCGTTTTACTGTTGATAATGGCAAGTTTTTTACCGTTTGCTGTACTCATCCCGGTTCATGGTATAAACCAGCTTGTTCAGCACGCAACGCGTGCCGCAGTGAGTATTCCTAATATCGACCGGAAAATCGCACTGGAGTTTGGGGCCGGGGCGGTCATCGGCGCAGCGATCGGGTCACAATTCGTAACCAGCGTAACCGAAGAGCTTTTCAAGATACTCTTGGGAGGTTTCATACTGGCTTGCCTTGTTGTTCCAAAACTCAACATCAAGATGCCAAAAATCCCCGGGGAATGGCCCATCATTGGTGCGATAACAAGCTGTGTCGGGCTATTTATTGGTAATACCGGGGTATTTATGTCGCCATTCTATCTGAATCGCGGACTCAAGAAGGAACAGCTCGTTGCCACAAAATCCGCCTGCCAGGTTGCTGTCCATTCCACAAAGATCGCGGCCTTTGTCGCCCTTGGTTTTACACTCGGCCCCTACCTGCTCCTAGTGATCCTGATGGGTATTGCCTCCTTTGCCGGCTCATATTTATCCAAGAAGGTGCTTGGTAAATTGTCCGAGGAGGTTTTTTTGCTGCTCTTCCAGGTAACCATCGTTTTACTTTCCCTGAAATTGATTATTGGTGGCCTAAACGACATCTATCACCTCTGGTAAACTCATATAAAACAACCACTTACACGTCACCCGCCCCGCTCTTGTAACCCCTGACCTACATCCGGTCGTTTTTTGAACAAAAACATTTAATGAATCCGGCGTGTTTGCCGATAAATGTATTGCTTTGTCAATACGTTATCGCTGTCAGCTAAGTATAAGAGAATAAACATCAATGCATTTCAGCCAAACATCTTTCCGTCGAGAGGGTGGTCTATCGAGCTGCCTGATGATCTCGATCTCGCTGATGTTGCTGACTGTGGTATTTCACCAAGCCGCCCATGCTGCCAGCAATAACAATAATACTCTTCGTGTAGCGGCTACAAATTCATTGCTTGATTCTGGGGTTATGACTGCCCTGCTGGATGACTTCAAGCGACGTCACCCCGAAATAAAGATTGAAGTCGTACATGGAGGTGCCCTTCAGGTGCTCAAGCAGGCACGCGAGGGAAAAGCCGATATTGTTATCTCTCACCACCCTCCTGGAGAGAAGCGCTTTGTTGAACGTGGTTATGGTCGGGATCGTGCCCATTTCGTTTACAGTGAATTTGTACTGTTCGGCCCTCCTGGGGAGATTCCCGAATTGAGTAAGTCGACAGATATAATTTCGGCGTTAAAAATACTCGCAAGGGAAGAAGTCGATTTTCTCGTACCTTCCTCGCGGTCAGGTGTATTTGCAATCATTGAAGAACTGTGGGCGGCGGCAGGCATCGACCCCTCCTGGATAGGTTATGAGAACACGGGAATCAGTGGAGCCGCAAACCTCCTGCAAGCTGCCGACATGGGGGCATATACGATAATGGATTACGGCACCTATATCGTCAACAGAGACAAATACGGAGACAGGGTTGCGCCAATATTTCGCGGGGACATCGCATTACGGAATATTTATAGTGTAATTATTGTCAACGGGAAAAAAGTCAATGGTGTAAATGAAAAACTGGCGCAGGTACTTTATGACTATCTCGTGGGTGATGACGGACAAAGAGTTGTGGAACATTATGGGGAAGATAAGCTGCACGTATCTTTTCTTACCCCAGCGGCTGCATTCGATCCCTTTTTACGCAGAAAAAGGGCTGAGGACGCAGCCCGGGAATCAGCCAGAAACCTTGAAATAATGACCACCCTGTTTGCTGGTGTAAGCATTTTACTTGTGCTCACAATCTTATTATTCCTTCGTGTTCGCTATATCGAGAAAAGAAAAAGGGAATCAGAAAAATTTGCTGAATCATGTGCGGAGGATAGAGATTCAGCACAACATGCCAATGAGTTAAAGAGCCGCTTCCTGGCCAACATGAGCCATGAAATCCGGACGCCTCTAAACGCCATCATCGGGTATAGTGAATTACTGGAAGAGGACGCGGTCAATGAGGGCAATACTCAATATGCACAGGATCTTCAGAATATCGAGTCTGCCGCCCACCACCTGCTTTCCTTAATCAACGATGTACTGGATTTATCCAAGATAGAATCCGGCAATATGATAATGAACATTGAGGAAGTCGATATCATTGATATTGCCCAGTCAGCTGTATCAACCATCAGACCGCTAGCGGAAAAAAATGGTAATCAGGTGCATTGTGATATACGCGCTGAGAATTGTGTGATCCACGCAGACGAAATGAAACTGAGCCAGATCTTACTGAATTTGCTTAGTAATGCGTGCAAATTTACGGAGAACGGCCATATTTCATTGACCGTCAGCGTGGAGTTCAGCAACAACCAGAAAATATGCGTCTTTGAGGTGTGTGACACGGGCATCGGAATTAATAAGGAGGCTCAGGCCAGTATCTTTGACGCCTTCGTCCAGGCTGAAGATAGTACATCACAAAAATATGGTGGCACTGGTCTCGGTTTGGCTATCACCAAGAGGTTCTGCGAGATGATGCATGGTGAAATTCTGTTGCAAAGTGAGGAAGGAAAAGGTAGCTGCTTCATTGTTAAACTACCCGCGGATGCAGAAGTTATACAGGTAGCAGTGTGAATACATCTTCGGCTGAGCTGCTCCCGAGCATCCGTTGCTTCCCCGCAATATTAGCATGTCACGCATGGCATTTCGGTCGCTTCTGATATCAGCAAATCTCTGCCGACCAGCAGGCCTGGTTGGCACACGAAAAACATCACACACGGATTCGCCGAACTCCTCTTAACCGCATCTTAACCGCACTTCGAATCACCGCAGTTGAGGCACGTCATACACCCATCCATCTTGATCACCGCCTTGGTGCTACACTTGTTACACAACTGCGCACCGGCGGGAAAGTCCGACACGGCATCGTCGCACTCGGCCTGTTTCTGCTCCGCCTCGAACTGGGCGCGTTTTTCCGCCACCAGTTTCTGCTGATGTTCGTCCAGCCCGTCGTCCTTTATCATGCCGATGAGTTTGAGATGGCTTTCGATGGCATCACCCAGCTCGGCCACCAGTGAGGGCATGTACTTGCCGCCCTTCTTGAAATAGCCGCCGCGGGGGTCGAACACGGAACGCAACTCGTCCACCAGGAAGGTGACGTCGCCGCCCTTGCGGAATACGGCGGAGATGATGCGCGTCAAGGCCACGATCCACTGGAAGTGGTCCATGTTTTTCGAGTTGATGAAGATCTCGAAGGGGCGGCGCAGTTCGTGCTCGGTGCCGGGGTTGAGCACGATGTCATTGATGGTGAGATACAACGAGTGCTCCGAGAGCGGGGTCTTGATCTTGTAGGTGGAGCCCATGAGCATCTCCGGGCGCTCCACCTTTTCGTGCATGTGCACGACGTTGCTTTCTTCGCTCTCTGTAGCGGCCGTGGCCGGCGCCACGGCCTCGGGGGTTTCTTCGTCTTCTTTGGCGACGCTGTAGCCGACAATCTTTTTGTCCAGTTTGATAGCCATGTGTCTGCTCCTGCTGGCGACCGATTCCCTCCGTCGCCTGTTGTTTATTTGATTAAAATTTACCGTAGTAGCCTTCTTTGAGGGCATCGTAGAGATTGGCGGCGGTGTGGATCTCGCCGTCGTATTCGATCTCTTCGTTACCCTTGGCCTCCACCACGCTGCCGTCTTCCAGGGTGAACTGATACAAGGTGTTTTCCAGGTCCTGTTCTTTCACCAGCACGCCCTGGAAGGCCTCGGGATTGAAACGGAAGGTGGTGCAGCCCTTGAGGCCCTGGTCGTAGGCGTACATGTAGATGTCCTTGAAGTCCTCGAAGGGGAAGTCCGTGGGCACGTTGGCGGTCTTGGAAATGCTCGAGTCGATCCATTTTTGCGCCGCGGCCTGCACATCGACATGCGCCTTGGGGACAATGTCGTCGGCGGAGACGAAATAGTCCGGCAACTTCTTGCTGGGATCCTCGGCAAAGGGCATGGCCTCGGGATTGACCATTTTCTGATAGGCCAGCAGTTCAAAGGAACACACGTCCACCTTCTCCTTGGTCTTCTTGCCCTCGCGGATCACGTTGCGCGAATAATGATGGGCGAAGCTGGGCTCGATACCGTTGCTGGCGTTGTTGGCCAGGGACAGGGAAATGGTGCCGGTGGGAGCGATGGAGCTGTGATGAGTAAAACGGCAACCCACATCGGCCATCTTTTCCACCAATGCGGGATCCACCTCTGCCACCTTCTGCATGTAGCGGCTGTAGCGTGCGTGCAGCACCTTGCCCTTGACGGTATCGCCCACCTGGTAGCCGTCGGCCTTCATCTCCGGGCGCTTGCGCAGCATCTCTGCGGTTACCGTGAATTCCTGCTCCATGACGGGCGCGGGACCTTTTTCTTCGGCCAGTTCGACGCCGGTCTGCCAGCCCACCATGGCCAGCTCGCGGGTGACCTGTTCGGTGAAGGCCAGGGAGTCATCGTCGCCATAGACCATGCGCAGCATGGTGAGGGTGGAGCCCAGCCCCAGGTAGCCCATGCCGTGGCGGCGCTTGCTCATGATCTCCTGGCGCTGTCCTTCCAGCGGCAGGCCGTTGATCTCCACCACGTTGTCCAGCATGCGAGTGAAGATGCTCACGGTCTTGCGGAACTTGTCCCAGTCGAAACGGGCATTGTCGGTGAAGGGGTCCAGCACGAACCTGGTGAGGTTCACCGAGCCCAGCAGGCAGGAACCGTAGGGGGGCAGGGGCTGTTCGCCGCAGTTGTGTGCATGCAGGCCATTGGCATCGAAGGTATTGACACCCGGCACCTGGACATCGAATACGTCTTCGACACCATCAGCTGTAATACTTTCAACCCGGGCTACAAAACGTTCTTTGTTCAATGTACGTTTGTAGGCACCCAGCAAGCCCTCCAGTCTGCCAGCCTTGTCGGTATCGGCAAAGCCGATTTCCTGCTGAAATTGCCTCAGGTTCTCGCCACTAATCACTAATTCATGTTGGGCCTTGATGGCATAGTCCCGGTAGCCACCCTTGCCATCCGGTAATGATTTACTAGCAGGGTTCCGGCGATTTTCATAAATACTCGAGGCAATCCCCAACCTCAGCAGCATGCGCTGAACCGCCTGCAGGCACGGCAAATCCGATTGTGCCAAACGCACACTCACACCCTTGCTTTGCGTTCCCTGCACCGAGCCGTCGGCATCGAACATGCCGCGCAGGAAGCCACGGTAAAAATCACTGGACGTCTGTTCCAGTTTTTTACTGATCACCTTGTTGCCCGGCTGCATTCCCAGGTCTTCTGCAAGCTGCTTCAGCGCCGCCGTTGACAGGCGATATTCATTGCGACCCGGGACCTCGCTCCAGCCGGAAAAATCACTGCGATGCGGCAGACTGCGAGCGGCCGCCAGTGCCGCTTCCATCACTGCCTGCACGCCTGATGGCAGTTGGGCATCGGCGCCATTGGCCACCGCTGCCGGCTTCCACACCGACAATACGGCCTTGTCTGCTTTTAGCGTGCCGTCACCGACCAGAAGCCCCGCCAAATAACCCTGTTCCTCGTTGTACTCACCCTGCCAGTGGCTGGCGGGGCGATGATCATTCAACAGCACCCGATCCCCAGCGCGCAGCTTGCCGGCCTCACACCATTCGGTTTCGGTGACATCACGCGTAAAGCGTGATACGCGACGTACACGATGGTCTTCTGTCAGGCGCAGCTGATAACCCTCTGTGGTTTTCAATCGCACCACCGGCTTGGTGGCCGTTTTGAAGAAGCCCTCGACGCCTGATGCGTGCGCCTGTCCATCAACCAAGGCATCGAAAGGCCGGCCCAGCAGGTTACGCACCTGACATGGACCAGACGTTGTCTGCACCCAGGTATCCGCCGTGACACAGGGATTGGTGGCACGTATGTTTTCGCAAAACCAGTTGTTGTTCATCTCGTTGACCTTGTCGATGAGGATGAAGCCGGGTTCGGCGAAGTCGTAGGTTGACGTCATGATCATGTCCCACAGGCGGCGGGCGTGGATGGTGCGATACACCTTGCAGGCCACCAGGCCTTCGTCGTTACTGACGTAGCCGCGGTGGGTGGGCCATTCGCGCCACACCACCTGCTCGGGGTCGTTGACGTCGATGTTGTCGATCTCGATCTCCTGCTCACTCACGGGAAACGCCAGGCGCCAGTCGGCATC
>Ga0256832_1000139_pt1 | contig 43192 bp, 33 predicted proteins | sample 134614metaG_FD_190534 | JGI IMG/M metagenome (GOLD analysis project Ga0256832, IMG submission 190534) | Hydrothermal vent microbial communities from Lau Basin, Pacific Ocean - 134-614 | ecosystem: Environmental > Aquatic > Marine > Hydrothermal vents | place: Pacific Ocean: Lau Basin | collected...
AAGAGGCTGTTTACTGGATTGGCGTGCTTAAGGCGGTCTATCCGCTGACGATGGTCATCGGCTCGCCGCTGATGGGCGCCATGGGCGACACGTGGGGCCGAAAAAAGGTGCTTGCTGTTGCCATCAGCGGCAGCATCACCGGCTATGTGATGTTTCTGGCGGGCATCCTGTCGGCGAACCTGTGGCTGTTGTTTCTCGGTAGGCTGTTGGACGGCTTCTCGGGCGCCAACACGGCCATGCTTTACGCCACCATTGCCGACACCGTCGAACCCCGTCGGCGCGGCCGCTATTTCGGCCTGATCACCGCCGCCTTCGGCACCGGCTTTATTGTGGGCCCCTTTCTGGGCGGCATCCTGTCCGATCCCACCATCCTCCCGTGGTTCAGTTATGTCACGCCCTTTTACCTGACCATCCTGCTGCTGTTGGTCAACCTTCTTTTTGTCCTTTTTTATTATCCTGAAACCTTTCAGACCCGGGCCCGCCTTTCTTTTCGTGATCGGTTTCGGTGGGGCTGGATCCGCCGTCGTCACCGCGGCCTCGGCTGGCTGTTGCTGGGCGGCTTTCTGGCCTGGCTCGGATTTTCGGCTTACACGCAGTTTGTGGACGTGGTGATGGTGCGTAAATTCGGCATGACCGTGCGGCAGCTCGGCCTTTTCTTCGGCTACGTGGGCGTGTGGATTGTCCTCACTCAGGGGGTGCTGAACCGCTGGGTCTCCAACCGGTTTCGTTCCGGAGCGGTGTTGAACGCCACCATGCCGGCGCTTGTAGCGTCATTTATCCTGTTCGCCCTGGCCCCTACCGAAGGGTGGGCCTACGCCACTGTGCCGCTCATTTCCATTCATCACGGTCTGAGCTATCCCCACTATCTGAGCACCGTCTCGGCGCAGGTAAGCACCGAATATCAGGGACGGCTGCTGGGGCTGTATCAGTCCGCTCAGTCGCTGGCCATCGGGCTGGCGCCGTTGCTGGTCAGTCCCATCGCCGCCGCATGGGTCACCGGGCCGCTCTGGGCGGCTGCCGCCGTGTCGCTGGCGGCCTTTGGCGTGTATCGGATGTGGGCGGCTCGCTACGCAGCCCGATGAGCACCGAACAGTCTTTCCCGTGATGGTTGTGCACACACGGCTCATGCGTGATGAACTCGTCCCAGCAATAGCCGTGCAGCAGCGCCATACAGCAATCCGACCCTAAAAAGTTGACCCATCGCTGCCATCCCCGCGCCCGCGGGTCTTCGTTGCCCCACGGGCCGTTATAGTCCACGCAGCCGTGCCCCAATCCCGCCGGCACACATGCACTCAGCGAGCCTTCCCAGCGCAGCCGGGCCCGTTCCATCCACCCCCACACCGCATACCGATAGTGAAACAGCACACCGCTCATCACGCACGCCACGACAAAGGCCCCTATCGTCTGCTTCATGCCGTTTCGAAAAAGCGGCGACAAAGCTATGGGAACGTTTTTTTCTTTTTGGGCGTGCCCCCTTCTTCCTGATTGAAGAACACTGATTAACGAACGCCGATTTAAGAACAAAAAGGATAAATTAAGATAAAATATTAAACCAAAAATCGGTGTTCGATATTCCCCCGAAGCATGCCGTGCCCTCTATGAAACGGATGTCCCCGCGGGCCGTGTTGGCTATCCATTGGGTGGTCGGGGCGAAACATGTTTCGCCCCGACATGGTTTTTCGCCCATCCTATCGCATCGGTCAGGTATTTTGTCGGGAACGGGCATGTGGTAGGGGCGCAGCATGCTGCGCCCCTACGCAACCCATCCCGCAGGCGTTCCCGAAGGCGATGCATGCATCGCCTCTACAAATCCCACCCGCGGACGCCCACAGGGCGACGCACGCGTCGCCCCCTTAAAAAATGCATCACGTCCTAATTGTTTCACATCATTCCTCCCCCGTGGCTTCGGCTCCGCTCAGCCAACGGGTATATTGTAGGGGCACGGCATGCCGTGCCCCTACGAAACGGACGTCCATGCGGGCCATTCATCCGCAGGGGTGACCGGCCGGTCGCCCCTGCAAAACCATATCCTCTGTGGGTATTCCTGCCGACATTGCCGTCAATGAACGGGTAGCGCCGCTGCACCCTTACGCAGCGGAAGTCCCTGCCATGCCTTGCAGCATCAGCCGGGCCCGCCGGCCGGCGGGATGGTCTTCCAGCCGGAGCGCATAGTGCGGAATGGTTGTTAGATAAGGCTCGGCCACTTCGGGCCATTCGATAAACCAGATCGGCGCCGACTCCCATATCTCCACAAAGCCGGCTTCTTCCACCTGTTCGGGACGTTCCAGCCGATACAGATCAAAATGATGAACAGGCGCACGGCCTCCGTATTGATGATGCAACACAAAGGTGGGGCTCGACACCTCTGCCTCGAAGCCCATCACCCGACCGAAGGCCCGCACCAGCGTGGTCTTGCCCGCACCGAGGCCGCCGTATAGCGCCAGCCGCAGCGGCTGCAAAGAAGCCGCCGCCCACCGGGCCCACCGTGCCCATTCCTCGGGCCGGCGGATATGCCAACACCACTCAGGCACGGCTCACCAGGTGAACGTAGGGGATGGCCATCTCCCGCAGCGAAATGCCGCCGTGTTGGAGGGTGTTGCCGTACAGGTTGGTGTAATGCTGCGGATCGGTGGGAAACAGGAAATAATGGTCGTTCTTGGCGATGATCCAGCGTTCGCCCAGATACTTGCGCGGCAGGCCGTAGCTTTCGAGATCCTGGATGAACAACACCTCTTTGGGATTGTACCGAAAACTGCGGGCCGCCTTATAGCGCAGGTTGTGGGTGACGTCCCGATCCGACTCGATACGGGCCGGACGGCGCACCTCAATAGTGCCGTGATCGGTGGTGATGATCACATCATACGGCTCTTCGGCCAGCCGTTGCAGGAACTCAAACAGATAAGAGTTTTCAAACCACGTCCGCGTCAGCGAACAATAGGCCTTCTCATTCGGCGCCAGCTCTTTCATCACCCGCATCTCGGTGCGGGCATGCGACAGAAAGTCGATGAAATTGTACACGATGACGCTGAGCCGCCGTTGATGGAACGGCTCCACCGGAATGCGGTGAAGGTAATGCGGCGAGGTGATCCGATAGAAGCGGAACTTGCCCGGCAGGCCGTGCCGCAGCAGAAACTGGCGGAAGAAAAATTCTTCGTGTTGGTTTTTCAATCCGCTGTCTTGCTCATACAGCCATCGGCCGGGATAGGTCCGGGCGATTTCCGACGGCAGCATACCGCTGAAGATGGCATTGCGACTGTAAGGCGTAGCTGTCGGCAAAATAGAATAAAAGAGTGATTCGCGTTTGATGGAATACCACTCTTCCAGCAGGGGCCGGATGGCCACCCATTGGTCGTAGCGGAAGTTGTCGATCACCAACAGCAATGTGGGCCGGTCGCTGCTGCGAAACTCGGGGAGGAAGCGCCTTTCCAGCAAGGTGTGGGAAAGGGCGGGCGCCGTCTCGGGTTGTTGAATCCACGACCGGTAGTGGCGAACCACATAATTGCTGAACAGTTCGTTGGCCTGTTCGGAAAGCTGGTCGAACACCTCGTGCAACCCCGGGTCGTTGATGTCTTTCAGCTGGTTCTCCCATTCACACAGGTCACGATAGGCTTTCAGCCATTCGTCGGGCTCCTGGGCGTTGTTGATGAGGCGAGCCAGGAAAGGATACGCCTTTAAGAACCGCTGACGCGCCTGCTCCGTCACCAGGTAATCTTGTTGGAGAGCTTTTTTAATGCTCAGCAACAGCTGCGACGAGTTCACGGGTTTGATGAGATAGTCGGCGATTTGCCGGCCGAGGGCGTTTTCCATCAGCCCTTCTTCTTCGCTCTTGGTCACCATGATAATCGGCAGCTCGGGCTGGCGTTGTTTGATGGCTTCCATGGTTTCGAGGCCGCTCAGGCCGGGCATCTGCTCATCTAAAAACACCGCGTCGAAATAATCTTGCTGCACCGCATCGATGGCCTCGGCACCCGTATGAACCGGAACCACCTCATACCCCTTCTTTTCCAGAAATAAAATATGCGGGCGGAGGCTTTCGATCTCGTCATCCACCCACAAAATTTTGTATTTACTCATATGTAGTGTGCTTTTTAGGAACTTTGCACCGGATGCAAAGAAAGCAATGATCCGGCCAAAGTCTTTTTCTCCTGTAATCTTTAACGACCCTGTGCATGGATTCGTTCATGTGCTGGACCCGCTGGCGTTTACGGTCATCGAACATCCTTACTTCCAGCGGTTGCGGCGCATCTTGCAGCTGGGTGTGGCGTTTCTGGTCTATCCGGGCGGGACGCATTCCCGCTTTTTACATGCACTGGGTGCCTATCATCTGATGGGGCGGGCGCTGGAAATTATCCGGATGAAGGGCTTTGAGGTGGACCCCGAAAAGGCCCGGGCGGCCCGGCTGGCCATCCTGTTGCATGACATCGGCCACGGTCCCTTTTCGCACGCTCTGGAAGGGTTGTTTATCAATGCACCCCACGAAGAGATTTCGCTGGCCCTGATGGAGGCTTTGAATGAAGACCTGCACGGAGCGTTGCAACCCGCCATCGATTTGTTTAGGCAGAAGACCTCACCGCCCTTCTTCTACGAGTTGGTGAGCGGCCAGCTGGACGTGGACCGGCTCGACTATCTGATTCGGGACAGCTTCTACACGGGCGTGTCGGAAGGCGTGATCGGGCTGGAACGCATTCTGACGATGCTCACGGTATGGGAAGGGCATCTCGCTGTCGAGCGCAAAGCCATTTATTCGCTGGAAAAATTTATCGTGGCCCGGCGCCTGATGTATTGGCAGGTCTATTATCATAAGACCAACATCGCAGCCGATGTGGTGTTGACCAAAGCCCTGCGGCGGGTGGCTGAATTGTATGACAGCGGCGTTTCGGTGCCGCTGCCGTCGCCGCTGGCTTTCCTGTTTCAGCATCGAAAAACGCCTTTTCAGGGCCATTCTCATCAAAAAGCCCTCGTGGAAGCGTTTGCACAATTAGATGATTACGACATTCTGTATTACATGAAACAGTGGCAGGATGCTTCCGATGCGGTGCTCGGTCGGCTGGCGCGTATGTTTGTGACCCGTCGTCTGATGCGCGTGAAAATTTTGACTCATCCCATCAGTGAAGAGCAGGAAATGCAAATTTGCCGCCGAATCCAACAAACATTCGACCTCCCCGATTCGGAGGTGCACTACTTCTTTGAGAAGGGGACGTTGAGCAATGAGGCTTACGTGAAAGGCGCATCCAACATCCGGGTGGTGGGTCCCGACGGGGTCAGCGATCTGGCGGAGGCCTCCGACAATGCCAACATCCTCGCCCTCGCCCGGCCCGTGGTGAAATATTACGTTGCCTACCCGAAAGCCATAGAAGCATGAGATTTACGCTGACAGCCGGAGAAGTGGCGGCCATCGTCGGCGGCCGGATCATCGGAGACCCCGAACAACGGGTAACCCACGTGGCCCCCATCGAAACCGCCGATGCAGAGGCGTTGATTTTTATTCATGCGCCCCAATACGTGGAAAAAATAGCCGAGTCGCCCGCTCGGGTGGTGTTGATCCGGCAAGATCTGGTGAATCGGGCCGTGGAGGTGAGCCGCAACGACCGCACCTGGATTGTGGTGGACAACCCACAGGTGGCGCTGGTGGCCTTGCACCAACACGTGAGCCGGCCTTCCCGCCTCCCTCGCGGCGTTCATCCAATGGCTTACGTGGACGAAGCCGTGCGGGCGCAGCTGGATGAGTCGGTATATATCGCCCCTTTTGCCTACGTCTCGGAAGGATGTCGGATCGGCAAGAACGTCAAAATTTTTCCACACGTGTATCTGGGGCCGGGCTGCGAGGTGGGTGACAACACCATCTTACATGCGGGCGTGAAAGTGTATTCCCGCACCCATATCGGGCGTCATTGCATCATCCATTCCGGAGCCGTTATCGGCAGCGACGGCTTCGGCTTTGTCATTGCGGACGGCCGCCAACAAAAGGTGCCGCAGCTGGGCCGGGTGATCATTAAAGATCATGTGGAAATCGGCGCCAACACTGTTATCGACAGGGCCACCCTTACCGCTACGATCATCGAGGAAGGCGTGAAGTTGGACAACCTGATTCAGGTGGCCCATAACGTGGTGATCGGAAAAGAAACCGTCATTGCTGCACAAACGGGCATTTCCGGCAGCACGCAGGTGGGGCCCTATTGCATGATCGGCGGACAGGTGGGCATGGCCGGCCACCTTCGCATTGCCGAGCGCACCCGTATCGGTGCGAAGTCGGGTATTGCCCGGTCGATTAAAACCCCGGGTGAAGATTGGCTGGGGGCGCCGGCATTACCGGCGCGACAAACCAAGAAAATATGGTATGCCCTCCGATTTTTGCCGGAGATATACCGGCAATGGCGCCGGTTTTTGAAGCAAAAAACAACATAAGGATGAGCCAACAGCAAACCATCGCGCAACCGGTGTCCACCGAAGGTGTGGGGATTCATACCGGTCGGACGATCCAGCTCCGGTTTTTGCCGGCGGAGCCCGACACGGGCATTCGTTTCCGGCGGGTGGACCTGAATCCGCCGGTGGACATTCCGGCGTTGGTGGACTATGTAGTAAACGTTGAACGCAACACCACCCTCGGCAAAGGCGACGCCCGGGTGGCCACCGTCGAACACCTGATGGCGGCCGTAGCCGGTATGGGCATCGATAACCTGCTGGTGGAGGTCGATGGCGAAGAAGTGCCCATCCTCGACGGTAGTGCCGCGCCTTTCATCCAGCTGTTGCAGCAAGCCGGTGTGGTGGAGCAGGAAGCCGAACGAGCGGTGTTTGTGGTAGATCGTCCCTATCGCTATCGAAATGAACAAGCCGCCCTCGAAATCGTCCCTGATGACGATTACCGGCTCACGGTGATGATCGATTACGGCTCTTCGCTGGTGGGGCCGCAGTTCGCGCATATCGATCGCCTTGGAGAATTTGCAACGCAAATCGCCCAGGCCCGCACCTTCTGTTTTTTCCATGAGCTGGAAATGTTGGTGGATCATAATCTGATTAAAGGGGGCGACCTGAACAACGCCATCGTATTTGTGGATCGGCCGGTAGAGCAGGCGTCGGTGGATAAACTGGTACGCATCTTCGGCAATCAGGTGGAAACGGTGCCTTCTTACGGCACGCTGAATGAACAGGCGCTGCGGTATGACAATGAGCCGGCGCGCCATAAGTTGCTGGATGTGGTGGGCGATCTGGCGCTGGTGGGTGTCCCGTTGCAAGGACATGTGTATGCCATGCGGCCCGGTCATCAGGTGAATATCGAGTTTGCCCGAATGTTACGGGCCGCCTATAAAGACTATAAAAAACGCCAGGCCGTTCCGCAATACGACCCCGACCGGACGCCGGCCTTCACTTCTCGGGACATCCTTCGCATCCTGCCACATAAACATCCGTTTTTGCTGGTTGACAAGGTCACGGAAGTGGGGGAAGGCTACGTAGTGGGGATTAAGAACGTCACTTATAACGAGCCGTTTTTTCAGGGGCATTTCCCCGACGAGCCCGTGATGCCGGGGGTGTTGCAAGTGGAAGCCCTGGCCCAGCTGGGCGGCATTTTGATCCTCGGGTTTGAAGATGATCCGTCCGCCTATTCCACTTATTTCCTGCGCATCGAAGAGGCGCGCTTTAAGGAGAAGGTGGTGCCGGGCGACACGATGATCATGCAAATGTCGCTGACGGCTCCCATTCGGCGCGGTATTTGCCAGATGAAAGGCACCGTCCACGTGGGCAGCCGGCTGGTGACCGAAGCCCGAATGACGGCACAGGTGGTCAAAAACAAGAAATAACGTTTCATGGATATTCATCGAACCGCGGTTATCCATCCTTCGGTGCAGATGGGGCGAAATGTCACCATCGGCCCGTATGCGGTGATTGACGAGGATGTGGTGTTGGGCGATGACGTGCAGATTGACGCCCATGCTGTTGTGAAGCCGCATGTCCGCGTAGGCAGAGGCACGCGCATCTTTTCGGGTGCGGTGGTGGGTGAGATTCCCCAGGACTTAAAGTTCGAAGGCGAGTACTCTGAAACCATCATCGGCGAGAAAGTGCGCATTCGGGAGTTTGTCACCATCAATCGGGGTACGAAAGCCTCGGGACGCACTGTCATCGGCGATGGTTCGTTGCTGATGGCCTACGTGCACGTAGCCCATGACTGCGTGGTGGGCAAGCATTGCATCCTGTCCAATTGCGTGAATCTGGCCGGTCATGTGGTGGTGGGCGATTATGCCACGCTGGCGGGGATGGTGGCCGTTCATCAGTTTGTGCACATCGGCGCCTATGCTTTTGTGGCGGGCGGTTCGTTGGTGCGCACCGACGTGCCCCCGTATGTGCGGGTGGGACGGGAGCCGCTGCGCTTCGAGTCTGTGAACCGGATAGGACTCGAGCGTCGGGGGTTTTCGCCCGAAGAGATTCGGATCATTGAGGAGATTTATAAGCATCTGTTCCAGACGCGTTCCAATGTGGGCATCGCCCTTGAAGAACTGAAAGCCTCTCAGAACGGCAATGTGTTCTTCCAGAAAATCCACTCGTTTATTGAGGCTTCCCGAAAAAGGGAGCGCGGACTGGTGAAGGGCATCGAACGGCGGGCGGTGTCTTCGCCCCACAACCGGTCTTGATGGCGGTTTCTGTTGTTGCCCGAGATGTGTTGTTTTACTATGCGTCGCACGAGGTCGTCATCCGGAACCTGTCGTTTGACATTCCGCCGCGGCGGACGTGGGCGTTTGTGGGACCCAACGGAAGCGGCAAGACGTCGCTGTTGTTGTTGGTGGCGGGATTTCATCAGCCGCTTGCCGGACGAATTGCGTGCGTGGTGGATGGTCAAGAAGTTTCCGATTGCCGGCCGATGATGGCGCTCTCTACGCCGATGCTGGCGTTTCCGCCGGAATTGAAAGTGGCGGAAGTCATCGCCCTGCATCAGGCGATGAAGCCCATCCGCCGTGAGCTCTGGGAAACCGCTTTTCAGCAGTCGGGGTTGCCGCCGCACCTCGACAAGCCGGTGACCTCGTTGTCTTCGGGGCTTTATCAGCGATTGCGGCTGTTGTTGGCATTCACCACCGACGTGCCGCTGTTGTTGTTGGACGAGCCCACGTCGTATCTCGACGAGGCCGGGCGGGTGTTTTATCATCATTTAATGAAAAAATGGCATCGCCGACGCACGGTGATTGTAGCCAGCAACGACCCTGCGGAATATACCTCCTATTGCGACGGTCGGGTGGTGCTCTGATGGAAAGGCTTAACTTTGCGCTCCCGAAAGGAGAGGTGGCCGAGTGGTCGAAGGCGCACGCCTGGAGAGCGTGTACTCGGTGAAAGCCGGGTCGAGGGTTCGAATCCCTCCCTCTCCGCCACGCTGTCCTCATACGATTACGGAGAGGTGCCGGAGCGGTTGAACGGGTCTGACTCGAAATCAGATGTACCCCTCTGGGGTACCGGGGGTTCGAATCCCCCCCTCTCCGCTGATGAGGACGCGCTTTTCGGGGGTAAGCGAAACAGCCTGACAGCCCTATCCGATGCGTATCCGTGAAGGTTTGGTCTCTCTGGAGCTGCCCCCCCAGGGGCGTGTGAACATCCCCGGCGGCGCGCCGGCCTTTTACAATCCGCACATGCACCCCAATCGGGACCTGTCGGTCCTGATGATGAAGTATCTGGCCGCGCTGCGCGGCGCACCCTTTCAGGCCGTCGAAACCCATGCCGCCACCGGCATCACCTCCCTGCGCTGGCACAAAGAAGCCCCCGAAGCCGTTACCCGCACCTTCAGCAGCGACATCAGCACCGAAAGCATCGCCGTCTTTCAGCGCAACTATGCTCTGAATGCGATCGATGAAAAAGCGTATGTCATCGAAGAAACCGATGGCCGTAAGTTGCTGGAAAAGCTGCGGAAAGAACCCATTCACTTTATCGAGGTCGATCCCTTTGGCATTGCGATTCCCTATGTGGAGGAGGCGCTGGTGACGCTCGACAATCAGGGCATCCTTTCGCTGACGAATACGAATCTGTCGCCGCTGGCCGGGTCGTATGTCAACGCCTGCCGGCGGCGCTATACGGCCGTTCCGCTCAAAAACGAATTTAAGCACGAAATCGGCCTGCGGATCTTTATCAAAAAGGTGATCGAGCGGGGTGCCGAGCATGACGTAGCTATGGTGCCGGTGTTGGCGGTGGCGCACCAGCATTTCTACAAGGTCTTTTTCCGTAAGGTGCGGGGTGCGCGCCGTGCCAATGAGCTGATCGGTCAGATCGGTTTCTTGCTGTATTGTCCCAATTGTCTGAACCGCCGGACTATCCTGCACGTCAATCAGTCGGCTGCGCGGTGTGAGGTCTGCCGGCATGGGTTCCACTATGCGGGGCCGCTGTGGCTGGGCCCCTTGGTGGAAGACGGCGTGCTGGAAGCATTGCAACGCATCGCCGCGGGGATGGAGACGCTGTCGCCGGTGACCCGCCGCCTGTTGCGCATGCTGGAAGGCGACCGGGACGTCCCATCGGTGGGCTATTATCAGGTCCCCCGCCTGATGAAAAAGTGGGGGCTGAAAGAACAGCCGCCGATTCGGAAAATATTGCGATGGACGGAAGGCGTACGCACCCACTTTGCCGGTGACGGTTTCCGGACGCCGCTGTCGCATGCCGAGCTCATCGAGCGCCTGTCGGCCCGTTTGCCCGTCCGCATCGACGTGTTGGAACCCGCTCCCTGGGAGGCCGACGACGGCGGTGCTTAAAATCGGCCGGTTGAAAAAGCTCCATAAGCTTCTTTACCTTTCCTATGTCGGGCCTTTTGTGGCCACCTTTTTCATTGCCCTCTTTGTCCTGGTGGTGCAGTTTCTCTTTAAGTGGGTGGATGAACTGATCGGGAAAGGCTTGCCGGCGGATGTGTTGTTGCAACTGGTCTTTTACGCCACCCTGGGGCTGGTGGGCATGGCCCTGCCGCTGGCGGTGCTCCTTTCTTCCATTATGCTGTTCGGCGGGCTGGCCGAGCACCGCGAGCTGATGGGCCTCAAAAGCGCCGGTATTTCTTTGCTGCAGGTGATGGGCGCCATGATGCCGTTTTTGGTGCTCATGATGGGCGTGACCTTCTTTTTGAATAATAACCTGATCCCGTATGCCAACCGCAAGTTGGGCACGCTTTTGATCGATATCCGACAGAAAAAGCCGGCCATCGACCTGCCCGAAGGCGTGTTTTACGGCGGCATTCGGGGATACACGATTCGGGTGGCTGAAAAAAAAGAAGGCGGGCGGCTCGAAGGACTGATGATTTACGACCACACCGAACGGCAGGGCAATACGAAGGTGTTGCTGGCCGATTCGGGCCGTATTTTTTATTCGCGGGACACCAGCTGGATGTTTGTGCAGCTGTATCACGGCATTGCCTACGATGAAGCCGTCCGGGAGGTGCGGGGGCGGCAAATCCCGCCCTTTACGGTGTCGCAATTTGAGGCTTATCGGATGAAGATCGACATTCGGGAGTTCAAGTTCGTGCGCACCAATGAGTCGATTCTGGCAGGGCACTATCAAGCCATGCCGATGGCGTTGTTGGCCCATTATGCCGACTCGATGGCGAGGCGGGTGCAGGCGCGTCTGGTAGATTTTCGCAAGAGCTTGCGGCCGTTCTTTTTGTTCGAGCGCGACTCACTCTTCTGGGAGCGGATGTCGGCGGGGCCCGATACGGTCTCTCGGGTGGCTTTTGCGTTGCCGGTGACGGATAAAACCCGCTCTCGGGCCTTGAATGAGGCCTATTCGGTGCAAAACCTGCTGAATGCTTACAGCACCGAGATCACCCACTACCGTAAGCTGCGTGCGCGCTATTTGGCCGAATGGCATCGCAAGCTCACGCTGGCGCTGGCGGTGATCATTCTTTTCCTGATCGGCGGGGCCACCGGAGCCATCATCCGAAAAGGCGGGCTGGGCATGCCCACGGTGGTCAGTGTGTTGCTCTTCATCGCTTTTTATCTCATTGACATGACCGGCTATAAGATGGTCAAAAACCTGGTGGTGGCACCGTGGTTGGGGATTTGGTTGCCCATCTTTGTGTTGGCGCCGGTGAGCATTCTGTTACTTTTGGCAGCCCATTGGGACGTGAACCTTCTGGCGTGGCGCGGTTGGCGCCGCCGCGAGGAGGATGACGTCCACCATTGACCCGAGCCTATGCGGATTTTGCAGATCATGCCCCGCCTCCCGTTTCCGCCCACCGACGGCCATGCGGTGTCGGCGAGCGTGGCCCTGAAAGGAGCGCTGGATGTGGGGTTGCAAATCCACCTGATGGCCTTCAGCACGCCCAAGCATCCGGCCAAGACGCAGTTTTTCCCGGTATGGTTCGACCGGGTGGAAAAATTTTACTTCCCGCGGATTCTCACGGGCATCAATCCCGCCAACGTCCTGTTGGGACTGTTGCCCCGGCGCTCGCTCAATATCGAACGGTTTAATAAGATTAAGGTGCATTGGCGGCTGGACCATATCCTGCGGCAGGAGCGGTTTGACTTGATCTGGATTGACGGCCTCTATGCGGCGCCTTATTTGCCCACGATTCGCAAGCGGACGTCGGCGCCGGTGATAATGCGGGCCCACAACGTCGAGTTTCAGATCTGGCGACGGCTGGCCAAAGCCGAGAAAAACCCATTGAAAAAAACCGCCTTTCGCTTCTTGGCCCGCAAACTCCGGGAATATGAAATCGCCGTCGCCAATCAGATGGATGTCTTGCTGACGGTGACCGATGTCGATCGGCAGACCTTTCGGCGGCTGGGCGTGAAGGTGCCTATCCACGTGATGCCCGTGGGCCTGGACATGGCTCAATATGCTCTGGTTGAAGCGGCTCCTGACCCCGATACCGTCTTTCTCATCGGGGCGCTGGACTGGAAGCCCAACGTGCAAGCCGTCGCATGGTTTGTGCGCCGCGTGTGGCCTTATGTAAAAGAAATGCATCCGCGGGCCCGTTGTGTCATTGCCGGCAAGCGGATGCCCGAGGGGTTTCTGGCGCCGCTGCCGGCGGGGGTGGAAGCCGTGGGCGAGGTGCCCGACGCGCATGTCTTTATGCGGGCACATCACGTGATGGCGGTGCCCTTGCTGGCGGGCAGCGGGTTTCGGGTTAAAATCCTCGAAGGCATGGCCCTCGGAAAACCCATCGTGAGCACCACCGTGGGCGCCGAAGGCATCGAAGTGACGCCCGGCCAAGACATTCTGATTGCAGACGACCCCGAAGGCTTTGCCCGGCATGTGGCAACCCTGATGAAAGACCCGCACAGAGCCCAAAAGATAGGGGCCGCCGCCCGCCACACCGTAGAACGCCGATACGACATCCGTCGGATTTATCGGGACTTGTTTGGCTTTTTGCGGGAACAGTTTCCTGCATTGCCTTACGATACGTTGGCGTTATGAATAGCGCGGCCCGCTGGGGGCGCCGGGTGGCGGCGGCCGTGTATGGCGGCGGCGTAAGACTTCGCAACTGGCTCTATGATCGGGGTGTGTTGCCGTCGTGGCGGCCGCCGGTTCGCACGCTGGTGGTGGGCAACCTGTCGGCGGGCGGAGCAGGCAAGACGCCGATGGTGATGACGCTGGTGGAATGGTTGCAGGAGCGGGGCGTGTCGGCGGCGGTGCTCAGCCGCGGCTATGGCCGGCGAAGCGCGGGGCTTCGGGAGGTGATGCCGGAAGACTCCTTTGAAGAAGTGGGCGACGAGCCGCTGTTGATAAAGCAGACCCATCCGGGCGTGCCGGTGGTAGTCAGCATCGATCGGCGGGAAGGCATTGAATATCTCATCGATTACCACCGCCCGGCGGTAGTGGTCATGGACGACGGTTTTCAGCATCGGCGGATTCGGCCCACGGCGGCGATGGTGTTAATGTCCTATCATCATCCTTACGATCGGGATGCGCTGTTGCCGTTGGGGCGGCTGCGCGAGCCGCTGTCGGGCCTGCGACGGGCGGATGCGCTGGTGGTCACCAAGGTGCCGGAAGTCCATCGGGAACGGGCGACTGAATGGCGGCAACGTCTGCGCTTGCCCGCGGCGTTGCCCGTCTTTGAGGTGCCGATGCAGTATGGCGGGGTGCGATGGGTGGCCGGGCCCCGGCCTGATGCGGTGCGAAAGCCGATGGCTGTGGCCGGCATCGCCGAGCCGCAGCCCTTTGCCGCTTATCTGGCGGAACGCTTTCCGGCGCTCCGGACGCGTTTTTTCCCGGATCATCATCCATTCACGGAAGAAGACATGCGGGCGGTGTGGGCCGAAGCCCGTCGATGGGGATGTGATGCATTGCTCACCACCGAAAAAGACTGGGTACGGCTGCGGGAACGCATGCCGGCGCCCGCCTTGCCGGTGGGGGTGTTGCCGATGCGTTTCGTCCCAGGCGAGGCACTGTTGGCGTGGCTGGAAAAAGTCCTGAATATAGGAAAAACAGAGGGGGAAAAGACTGCGACTTTCAATCTATAAGGTCGCCGTTCCGTAGGGGCACGGCATGCCGTGCCCCTACGAAATATCGAACGCCGAACTCCGATTTAATGTTTAAGAATTTACTGTAACATGTCCTTTTGTTCTTAAAGGAACATTCGTTAATCGGTGTTCTTAAATCAGCTAAAAGGGGCACGCCCAAATCAAAAAGAAGATTATGCCAGCGCCGCGCGGATGCGGGCCGAGAGATAGTCCATCACCCACACCACCAGGGCGATGAGGATGACCAGCGTGCCCACCTGATGCCACAGGGCCAGCCCCTGATATTGCATCAGGAGCGTGCCGATGCCGCCGCCGCCCACCAGCCCGATGACGGTGGCCATGCGGACGTTGATGTCCCACCGGTAGATGGTGAAGCTCATGAAAGGGTTGAGCACCTGCGGGACGACGGCAAACCAGAGGACGTGTATCCATCGGGCGCCGGTGGCTTCGATGGCTTCGATGGGTCCGGGGTTGATGTTTTCGATTTGTTCGGAATAGAGCTTGGTGAGGGAAGCCACAGTGTGAACCCACAGGGCCAGCATGCCGGCGAAGGGGCCGATGCCCACCCAGACGGTGAAGATGATGGCCCAGATGAGCGGTTCGATGGAGCGGGTGAAGTTGATAAGCAGGCGCGTGAGGGAGTAGATGAGGCGGGCGACGGGGTGGTGTTGCATGAGGTTGCGGGCGGCGAGGAAGCTGAGGATAAAGGCGATGGGGATGGCGAAGAGGGTGGCCATCATAGCCAGATAGATGGTCTCGACGATGGCGGTGAGGCCCTGCCAGAGGATGGACAGGTCGGGCGAGAAGATGGCCGAGAAGATGCGGCGGGCGCCTTGCAGGCCTTCAGTGGAGAAAAGGTCGAACACCGAGACGCGGGTGACAATCCAGCCGGTGAGGATGGTGGAGATGCCGATCCACCACCACAGATGGACGGCGATGCTGCGGCGCCGGCCCTCGGGATGGGCGTGGATAAGGGTGGCTGGTGAGGCTTTTAGGAAGTTCAGCACGAGGAAGATACCGCCGCCGATGATGAGATACAGCGGGAAGTCGCCCACGTCGAAGGGCGGCGGCGGGGTGCCCAGGATGACGTGATAATACCAGATGCGATGGAGGAGCAGGGCCAGATAGGTGCCCAGCAGGACATCGATCAGGCGGGCCTGCCATTGCCGGAGGGTGCGGCGGATACGTTCGCCCTTATTTGATTTCGACTTCTTCGGCATCTTCACCGTATATTTTTTTGAACCACGCTTCGGTGATGTCTTCAGGCTTTCCTTCGAAGACCATTTCGCCGGCACGCAGGGCGATGACACGGGAAGCATACCGGCGCACAAGGCTGAGGAAGTGGAGGTTGCAGATGATGGTGGTGCCCTGTTCTTTGTTGATTTTTTCGAGATATTGCATGACGGAGTGGCTGGTGGCGGGGTCGAGGCTGGCCACGGGTTCGTCGGCGAGCAACAGGCGCGGATGTTGCATCAGCGAACGGGCGATGGCCACGCGCTGCTGCTGACCGCCGCTGAGGGCATCGACGCGGTTGGTTTCTTTGTCGGCGAGGCCGACGAGGGTCAGGTGTCGGCGGGCTTCCACTTTCAGCTCGTCGGGGAAGTGGCCCAAGAGCGGGCCCAGGAGCGGAAGCCGCCCCAGCGCGCCATACAGGACGTTGTGCAGGACGGAATGGCGGTTGATGAGGTTGAAATGCTGAAAGATCATGCCGATTTGCGCCCGATAGCGGCGCAGCTCGGCGCCCGACAGCTGCGTGACGTCTTTGCCGGCAAAGCGGATGCTTCCCGAAGTGGGGTCGATCAGGCGGTTGATACAGCGCAGGAGGGTGCTTTTCCCTGAGCCGCTCAGGCCAATCACCACCAGAAATTCGCCTTCTTTGACGTCGAGGTTGATGCCTTTGAGGGCATGGGTTCCATTCGGATACACCTTATGGAGGTCATGCAGCGTAAGCAGGCTCATTTTTTCATTAGTTCTTCGAGGTTGTAGCCCATGCCGCTGAGGATCTCCCGCAGCACGTCATAGTCGGAGTCGTGCGTTTCGATAAAACCTTCTACGCTGTAAATAGCCCACAGGGCTTTTCGTCCTTCGGGTGTTTGCTGAAACTTGATGAGCGCCTCGATGGTTTTTCGGACGATGGACTCGGGGAGGTCTTTTCGGACCACGACGGGGTCGTTGGGGATGCTATCGGTAAAGCCGATGATCTGGATGACGTCTTCTACGTCGGGGAATTGCTGTTTGACGCGGTGACGGGCGTCGAGGATTTCGCCGGTGTGTTTGTCGGGCGGCGAGTAGTAGGCGGCGCCCACATCAACCTGGCCCTGATAGACCATGGTGATGACGTTGTCGTGTTTCATGGCGAAGACTTCTTCGGCGGGATGGATGCCGAGGCGGTCGAGGGTGGCTTTGGGGAGGATGTAGCCGGATGTGGAGGCCGGATCGACGTAGGCGATGCGCTTTCCTGTGATGTCGGGCAGCGAATCGATGCCACTGCCGCGGCGGCTGACGAACATGCCGCGGTAGTAAGTTTCACCATCCCGACGGACCACCCGCAACACCGCCTGTGCACCGTATTTCTCATGGGCCAGCAGATAGCTGAATGTGTTGATGATCGAGATGTCGGCTTTGCCGGTGCCGAAGGCTTCCACCACGGCGATAAAGCTGGCGGGGACGGAATAGGAATAGTGATAGCCGGTTTCTTTTTCAAGAAAATCAATCAGGGCGTCGGCGCTGGTCACAATTTGCTGGGCGTCCACCGAGGGCGTCATGACGAATTTAATAGGATTGCCGGTGCTGCCCAATTCCTGCGAGGCTTGCCACGGCAGCAGTGACACGCGCACCAGTGCCGCCAGCAGGATCAACAGGTAAACACGGGCGTATTTCATAGGTGGAAAAAGCCCTTAGGCAGCGCAAAAGTAAGGGAGTCCATGTGAGTTACTGTTTAAGGCGCGGGTCGAGGGCGTCGCGCAGGGCTTCACCGATGATGGTATAGATGGTCACGGTCAGGAAGATGGCAAAGCCGGGGAAGACGACCATCCACCACGCGTCGTAGTGCGTGCGGCCGGCGCTGAGCAGCGAGCCCCACGTGACCACATCGTCGGGAACGCCGATGCCGAGGAAAGACAGCGACGACTCGGCAAGGATGGCTGCTGCAATCCCGAAAGAGATGGAGATGAACACGGGGGCGAGCGAGTTGGGTAGGGCATGTCCGAAAATGATGCGCCGCTTGTTGTATCCCAGTGCCCGGGCGGCCTGAATGTATTCGAGGCTGCGGGTGCGGAGGAGCTCGGCGCGGGTGAAACGGGCGATGCCTGTCCAGCTGGTCAGGCCCAGAATAGCCATGATCAGGAAGATGCTTTTATCCTTAAACAAAGAGGCGATGGTCAGGATGAGCAGCAAGCGGGGCATCGAGTTCATGATCTCGATGAGGCGCGAGATGACGCTATCGACTGGGACGGTGGTCGGATTGCGGAACCACGGCAGGCGGCCCAGCAGATGCTTGCCCAACCACGTAAATGCCAGCAGGATGACGGCAAAGAGCAGCAGACTCAGGAAGACCTGCCACAGCCCCTGCAGCATGCCGGCGTTGATGCCGTCGAGGATGGCATAGCCGCGGACCATAAATCCGTAAAAGAAGCCGAAGAAAAGTCCCAGGACGGCGCCCCAGAACTGGCCGCGGCGGCTTTTGAGGCCGCTGTCGCCGAAAAAGCCGGCCAGTGCCCCCAGAATAATGCCGATGATGGCGGCAATGCCCACGGCCACCAGCCCCACGCTCAGCGAGATGCGCGTGCCGTGCACCAGCCCCGCCGCCACGTCCTGCCCGATCTGGTTGGTGCCCAGATAATGACGGAAATACCACGGCACCGGCACGATCTCCCCGTCCGGATTTTTATAGACCTGCTCGTCGAAAGGCCCCACAAAGTCCCGATTATAGCGGTCGGACTTATCGGGAGAATAGGCAATGGGCGCCCAGACGGCGCTTTCCAGCTTCATCTGTTTCCAGGGGGCGATGTCGAACTGGATCTTTTCCCACGTGCCCGTGCTTTCGTTCCACACCGAGTCGGTATGCGTCGGATTCACCAACACCTGAAAAGCCGGGAAGAAGGTCTTGCCCCGGTAGCGGGCGTATAGCGGCTGGTCGGTGGCAATCAGGTCGGCAAAAACGGCCACAAACACCAGAAAACCAAGAATGTAGAGCGAGAAAAGAGCAATCTTGTTTTTCTTGAATTGCCGCCAAGCGTATTTCCGAAATGAAAACTCTTCGTGCGTGATGTGCTCTCTGGGTTCCATAATAGCCTTACTTTTTGCCGTAAGAAATTCGAGGATCGACCACGGCATACATGATGTCGGCAAAGAGATAGCCGATCAGCGTCAGCACGCCGAAAATGGTAAACACGGCTACGATCATAGGATAGTCATAGTTCAAGATGGATTGGTAAATTTCCAGCCCCATGCCCGGGATGGAAAAGATAGTCTCGATGATGATGGAGCCGCCGATGGCCATGGGGAAGATGTTGGAGAAGATGGTGATAATGGGCAGGAGCGAGTTGCGCAATACGTGTTTGAGGACCACGACCCGTTCGGGCAGCCCCTTGGCGCGGGCCGTGCGGATAAAGTCCTGATTGATCACATCCAGCATAGCCACGCGCATCTGGCGGCTGAGGAAGGCAAAGCTGCCGTAGGTGTAGGTGATAAGCGGCAACACCAGATAGGGCGCCCAGTGCTGGATTTTTTGCCACAGGGGCCAGTTGGGGTCGAAGATGGCGGGGTCTTGCACGCCGCCTTCGGGGAACCAGTCCAACACGTCGGGATTGGCAAAGATGACCAGCAGCAACGTCCCCACGAAGAAAGACGGCAGCGAATAAAGGATGAAGAGGGTGACCGATGAGGCCCGGTCAAACCACGAGTCGCGCCGATAGGCCGAATAAATCCCGATGGGGATGGCAATCAGATAGGCAAAAAAGACCGAAAAGATCGACAGGGTGAACGACCATGGGAACCGCTCGATGATGCGCTTGATGACGGGTTGCTGGTCTCGGAACGAGATGCCGAAGTCGCCCCGCAACACGCCGCGGCGTTCTTTCGAGGGGTCGGTGTTTTCCCGAAACCACGGCTGATTCCCGAAAAGCCACACGTGATATTGATTGCGTGTGCCATACCATATCAGGCGCGGAATATAGGCGCGCCATTTCTCGGGATGGTTGAGAATGGCCTCATAGGCGCTTTTGACCTTTCGGGCGATGGGCAACAGCACCGCCAATTGCGCGGTGTCTAACAGGCGGGTGATGGATTGGAGCTTGTGTATGATCAGGTCGTGGCTTTCCAGCTCTTGCAACGAGCGCAGGTCGAACTGGACGCGCAGCAGGCGGTCTTTTTCTTCGGTGGAAAGGCGCTTGGCTTGTGCCGCGCCGAAATGGCTGACGGTGTCGATGGCGGCGTTGATGGTGTGGTAGTAGCGTTCCACATAGGGCCAATTGCCGTAGTGGCGGGTCAGCCGTTGCAACATGGCCCGATGGGCTTTGTCGGGAAACCGGTAGAGCGTGTCGGGGTCGGCCATCGTGCCGATGCTGAAGTAAAAGAGCGGCAGGTCCAGCCCCAGCCGGTGCCGCAGTTCCGCTTTCAGTTTTTCGGTGGCCACGCGCTGGCTGCCGATGGCGCCTTCTTGCTGGGCGGCGTTCAGCAGGCGTTCCACGGGGTCGCCCGGTGCCGCCACGCTGATGGCAAACGCCAACAACGAGATCAGGATCAGCGTCGGAATAAACTGTAAGATCCGCTTGAGAATGTATTGCCACATATGAGGTCGTCCCTTTTAGAATGGTTGATCCGGCGCGGTGCCCTGCCGGGCGAATGCCGGTTTCAGCTTGAGGTTGTTGAGTATTACCGCCGGCCGTTCTTTATACATCTTGATGTTGTCGAAGCGGCGGTGAATGGCGATCTTGCGTTTGGTGCTGAAAAGAAAGACGTAGGGCTGTTCGTCGTAAACGATTTCCTGGAGGCGCCGCACGATCTGGATGCGTTTTTGGGGGTCGATGGTGCGGTTGGCCAGCTCAATCAGCGAGTCGCTCTCGGGCGTGCCGAAGCCCACGAAATTGTAGCCTTTGTTGGCCCAGCTTTTGGTGTGCCACAGCTGGCTGAAGTCATTGGGCAGCGCCGAGCTCGACCAGCCGCCCATCATTGCATCGAAGTCATGGTTGCCGGCTTTTTTGTAAAAAATGGCAAAGTCCATCGGATTGGGTACCACCTCCACGCCGGCCTGATACATGGCCTCTTTGATCATCAACACGATTTCTTTCGACACCGGCGAACTCATATAATTCAGGTAAAAACGGAAGGGAAGGCGTTCTCCGTTGACTTCTTTGTCCCGGATATTGTCGCCGTCGGTGTCGATCCATCCGGCTTCGTCCAGCAGTTGCTTGGCTTTTTCGACGTCGAAGGGAATGGGTTTCAGCCCGCGGTGAAACTCTTTTTTCAGCGGCGAGACCATGGTCACGTAGCGCGAAGCTTTTCCCTTGGCAATCACCTGAATGATTTCATCTACGGGCACCAGATGGGCCATGGCCCGGCGGACCCGCTTGTCCACGAAGAAGGGCTTATGCGTGACGCCGTCGGGGCGCATGTTCAGCCCGATGTAGGAGTAGCCGAAGCGATCGACAAAATCGGAAGCGTAGTTCTGATTGAAGTATTGGCGTTTGCGCAGTTTGAGCAGGTCGTTGGTGCCCAGGTCCACGGTGACGTCCAACTTCTGGCGTTTCAGGGCCAGGGCGGCGGCGTTGCTTTCCCGGATGAGCTTGAAGATGATTTTTTCCGGATAGCGGGTGTCGTAGATGAAAGTGTCGTTGCGGGCGGCGTGCCAGTTTTTCTTGCGGGTCAGGACGATGTAGTTGCCCACCTTCCACTCGGTGATTTGATAGGGCCCCAGCCCGACGATTTTTTCCGGCACGCGGCCGTTGTCGCCGCTGTTGAAGTTCTTGCTCCATTCCACCAGGGCGGGGTCTTGTGTGGCGTCGAAGTCGGGCGAGCCGATCTCCCGCAGCGAATATTTGTCCAGCACCCCCTGCGGGTCCCAGTGGGATTTTTGCAACAGGTCGAAGGCCATAATCGAGATGTTGCTGATGTGCGGCCCGCCGGTGACCACGGTAAATGTCAGCGGATCGTCGGGGTCTTTTTCAATGTCGAGGACGTTTTGATACAGCGGTCGGGAGCTGGCGTTGTCGGTGAGCGGATTTTTGATCACCTTCAGGGTGAAGATGATGTCATCGACGGTCAGCGGCGTGCCGTCGTCCCAGTAGATGCTGTCGAGCAGCCGGTAAGTGTAGCGCCGGCCCGAGTCGGCGATGACGGGCATGGTCTCCACCAGCCACGGGATGACTTCCAGCGACTCCATGTCCACGCGAAGCAGCGCCCGGTGCGTATAGTTGGCAATCCAGCTGGCCATCGACGAGCCGCTGTTGGTGGGGTGAAGGTTGTCGGGCTCGTAAGACATGTGCACGATGAGCGTGTTTTCCGACAGGTCACGCTTTTGCTGGCATCCCCAGAAAGAAAAGAGCAGGAACGAGAGGGCTCCTAAGAGCCGCCGTCTTTGCAGCATAAAGGGTGTTTTTGAGGCGATAAAAATACAAACCTCATTTGCCCGAAAGAGTTTCATTTCTTGCCGGCGGAAAAAGACCGGAGCCGTTTCACTTTCTAAGACTCCGGTATGTTAAATTGCCCCCATTCGGAAAAAGGATGCTCCATGAAATGGTTTTGGACGTTAAGTTGCCTGATGTTTTTGACAGCGGGCGTGTCTTTATATGCGCAGCAACGCAGCTATCGCGTGCCGCGGCGGGCCACGCTGGAATGGAGCCGCTATCGGGAGCCGGCGGTTCAGATGACGGTGATTCGGGAGGCGGATCGGAAGCGGCAACCCATTGCCGCCGAGCAAAAGGCCGAAGTCGCCCCGCCGATATATCAGGATGGAGCTCTGTCGGCGCCCCGACTGGTGCGGGCGTTTGCAGGTAACCCTTTCGAGCTGGCCACGCCCAACGACAATTCGCTGGCGGTCTCTCATTACGGAGAAATCCTTTCTGCGGTCAATTCCGCCGTTCGGGTCTATGACACCACCGGCCAACACCTTGGCATGCACACCCTGACCGCCCTGGGCGACACCCTGCAGCTGCCCGGGTTGGAATTTGACCCACGGGTGTGGTACGACACCGCCGCCCGCCGGTTCATCATCGTGTTTCTTTCCGGTTTCCGCTCTTCCAACAGTCAGGTTATCGTGGGCTTTTCGGCCGACTCTTCCGCGCTGGGCCCCTGGCATTTTTACGCCCTCCCCGGCGATCCCTTGCAAGATTCCAGTTGGAGCGACTTCCCGATGATCACCGTCGAAGGCTCGTCGCTGTTTATCACCCTCAATCTGCTGTGGAACGACTCCACCTGGCAAAAGGGCTTCCGCCAATCGATCATCTGGCGGGTCCCGATGGCTGACGGCTTTGCCGGCGCCGACTCGCTCGACGCCGTCCTCACCTGGGGAGTCGAATACGGCGGCAAGCCCTTGCGGAATGTGTGTCCCGTCATCACGCGGGCGCGGTCGGTTTCCGATTCGTTTCAATATTACCTGTCCAACCGGAATTTTTCGCCCGCCAACGATTCTTTTTTTCTCATTCGGCAATCGCCGTCGGGAACGGTGACGGTATCGATCTTTCGCACTTCCGGCGATTATGCCGCGCCCCCGCCGGCACAGATGCAGGGCTCGCAGGTGCTGGCCACCAACGACGCCCGCGTGCTATGGGCCGAACGGTGGAACGGCCGCATCTTCTTTGCCGGCAATACCGACGACGGCGCCGGACGGGCTTCTATTTATGTGGGAACGCATATCCTCGGCGACACAGCCCGCAGCTGGATGCGCATTCTGCCAACCGAGCGGTATGAATGGGGCTACCCGTGCATTACCGCTTTTCCGGCTTCCGGCGGCATGCAGCGCCTGCTCTTTACCAATTTCACCGCCGACACCACCCATCCCGGATGCGGTGCGTTTTTGTGGGTCGATACCATGCTGTCGGAGCTGACCATCCTCCATCGCGGCTTTGCTTCCGTCAACCTGCTCCGTTCCGACACCGAGCGCTGGGGCGACTATACCACCTGTCAGGCCGACCCCGCTCATCCCGGGCGCCTGTGGTGTGCCGGATATGTGGGCCGGCGGGTCACGCAAGGCTTCTATACCTACAATGCGCACGTTACGTGGATGGGGGCGTTTGGGCTGTCGGTACCGCCTGCGGGACTGGCCGAAGCGCCCTCCCGCCCGGCGCCCGTGGTGATGCCGCAGCCGGCCGGCGACCATGCCGTTGTGCGGGTGCATATCGAGAAGGGCGGACCCTATCGCGCCGCCGTTTATGATGCCGGCGGGCGCCTGGTGCACACGCTCTTTAAAGACATATTACGCGCCGGCACCACCTACCATTTTCATTTGCGCACCACCCAGTGGCCGCCGGGCCTCTATTACCTGCGCCTCTCCGGCCCCGACGGCGTGCAAAACATTCGTTGGGTGCTCCGGTGATAATTTTTTTCGGATTCAGGCACAGGATAAAAACAAAGGTGTTTTATCTTTGCAGCCCTCATCAGAGGTGTGGCCCGTTCGTCTAACGGTTAGGACGCCAGGTTTTCAACCTGGTAATAGGGGTTCGATTCCCCTACGGGCTGCCTTGTCAGGCCCTGTACGCCAGATGGCGCACAGGGCCTTTTTCTTGTAGTTGGGTGCCCCAAGGACGGGGGGAGCGGGGACTATTCCATTAGTGATTTTCTTACCTTTTCTCGAAAGGACGGACTGGTGAGAATTTTCAGCTCAAACTGATTCATACTCATTTGCAGGTAAAGATTTTCCAGAAAACTTAAATCGTTTATGAAATATGCCAGCTCCGTCTTATTGCCCTTTTTATCGGTGGCATACAGGGCTTTGGTCAGGACAAACGCCGTGGAACCCCCTTTCATCCCTGCATGGGCCAGCCACCGCTGATTAGCAGGATTTTTGAGCGGATATTCCATCACGTCATCCAGATAGTGTTGTGTGTGTGCATCAAAGTAGGTTCTGGAGTTGATTTTTCGCATGATGCCTACATATTCCGCCACGGTGGATCTCGGAAGCCTGTCCGACCATACCTTTTGAATCCGCAAGGAAAGGTCGCCGACTTTCTTTTTGTAAGAGGTGTCTTGCTTTAGCTTAGCATGAATCTCCACGGTCGCCTGGATATATGCTTCTTCCGGCATTGCTCTCAGGGCTGTTTCCAGGGCTTTGCCGTGAAGGTGGGGGAACTTTTCTTTCCCCACGAAAAGAGCCGACACGAGATAGTGGATTTTCGTGTGACGTTTCACGTCCAGGCTGTCGAGTCGGGCGTTGATATTGTCCAGTCCTAATTTTTCGCATAGCCATTCGGTGTTGGCGTTGGAACTGTAGGAAATCATTCCCTTGGCGATTTCCCGGATGGTGATTTGGTGGTCTTGAATTTTGTCAGCCACCGATTCCAGCCATGCGGGATGTGCGCCCCCGTCGGTGTTAGGCACATAAAACTTTTCCAGTTCAGCCAGTGAGACGCGTTCGTCGGAGTCGATTTGCCCACGAGCTGCTTGTGCCGCATATTCGATGGCGACGATGATTTTAACTGTGCTCGCCAGCGGCATCATCTTGTAGGGATTCCTTTCTGCCAGCACGGTGTCGTTGCGCACCAGCTTGATGGCTGCCCGGTCGGGATTCTTTTTGATAAACCGTAGAACCTTTTCGTCGGGCCTGAACATGTAATAGCCTCCCGCAGCCAGAAGCAATAGAAGACCTAAGATGATGCTGATTCCGATGAAGACTTTTCGGACCATGTCGGCTTATAGTGCAGAAGCCTGGAGATAGAAAGAGGACATCGCTCTTTCTATCTCCCCGGTTTCCCGTGGGGCGTTTCCTGGGCATCTTTTCCGGTGAAAAAGGCGTGAGAACGCTTAGTCATCCGTAATTTCTGTGATAAACGATGCCCGCAGGAACTCGCGATTGAGGCGGTTGATAAATTCTTGCGGAATGGCTTTGGGACATTCGATCGAGCAGGCACCGGTGTTGGTGCAGTGGCCGAACCCTTCAGCGTCCATGGCTTCGATCATGCGGCGCACGCGCCGCTCCCGTTCGGGCTCGCCTTGCGGCAGCAACGACAGGTGCGACACCTTGGCCGCCACAAACAGCATGGCCGATGCGTTGGGACACGCCGCCACGCAGGCGCCGCAGCCGATGCATTCCGCCGCATCAAAGGCCTTGTCGGCCTTTGGCTTGGGCACCGGGATGTTGTTGGCATCCTGCGGCGAACCGGTGTTCACCGAGATGTAGCCGCCGGCGGCCATAATCCGATCGAAAGCGCTCCGATCGACAATCAGGTCTTTGACCACCGGAAACGCATCGGCCCGGAACGGCTCGATGTAGATGGTCTCGCCGTCTTTGAAATGGCGCATGTGCAGCTGGCAGGTGGTCGTCCGATAGTTGGGCCCGTGCGGACGGCCGTTGATGACCAGACTGCACGCCCCGCAGATGCCCTCCCGACAGTCGTGTTCGAACTCCACAGGGCGCTTTCCTTCGGCGATAAGTTGCTGGTTGAGCACGTCCAGCATCTCCAGAAAAGACATACGGGTCGAGACGTTCTGCAATGAATATGTCTCAAAGCCGCCTTTATCGTTGGGCCCGCTTTGGCGCCATACCTTTAAGGTAAGGTTGATTGTCTTGGACATCGTTCAGGCTTTTGGTTACTTATAGCTTCGGACCGACGGTTTGACCACTTCGAATTGAAGCGGTTCTTTGTGCAACACCGGCTCGTCGGTGCCGGTATATTCCCATGCGGCTGCGTAGGCATATTCTTCGTCGTTGCGCAGCGGTTCGCCTTCGGGCGTTTGATATTCTTCCCGAAAGTGCCCGCCGCAGCTTTCATTGCGGTGGAACGCGTCGATGATCATCAGCTTGCCCAGCTGGATGAAGTCGAGCAGCCGCTGCGCTTTTTCCAGCTCGCTGTTTTTCTCGTCGAGCTTGCCGGGCACTTTGACGTCTTTCCAGAAGCGCTCTTCGATGTCGCACACCATCCCGTAGGCTTTTTGGAGCCCTTCGGCGGTGCGGCTGATGCCGCAATAGTCCCACATGATGCGCCCGAACGTCCGGTGCAGCTCATCGACGGAAGTATTGCCGCCGATCTGGTATATTTTTTCCATCAGGGAGCGGACCTCTTTTTCGGCCTGGTCGAATGCCGGAGCCTGCGTGTCGGGCAGCGGCGTGCGGATCTCATCGGCCAGATAGTCGCCGATGGTGTAGGGAAGGACGAAGTAGCCGTCGGCCAGCCCTTGCATCAGGGCGGAGGCCCCCAGCCGGTTGGCGCCGTGGTCGGAGAAATTGCATTCCCCGATAGCAAACAGCCCGGGGACGTTCGTTTGCAGTTTATAGTCCACCCACAGCCCGCCCATGGTGTAGTGCGGCGCCGGATAGATCTTCATGGGTGTGTCCCAGGGCGACTCACCGGTGATTTTTTCATACATCTCGAAGAGGTTGCCGTATCGTTGGTCGATCACATCGCGTCCCAAGCGGGCGATGGCGTCCTTAAAATCGAGAAATACGGCGTCGCCTTCGGGAATGACGCTGAACCCGGCATCACACATTTTCTTGATGGCGCGGGCGGCCACGTCCCGCGGCACCAGGTTGCCGAATGCCGGATACATTCGTTCGAGGAAGTAGTCCCGCTTTTCTTCGGGGATGTCGGCGGGCTTAATACGACCGCTGCGTACCCGTTCCACGTCGGCCTCTTCTTTCGGAACCCATACGCGGCCGTCGTTTCGCAGCGACTCGCTCATCAGCGTGAGTTTCGATTGGTATTTCCCTTCTGCGGGCAGGCAGGTGGGGTGAATTTGCGTGAAAGCGGGATTGGCAAAGTAGGCGCCGCGTTTGTGGGCACGCCATGCGGCGGTGACGTTGCTGTTCATGGCGTTGGTGGACAGATAGAACACGTTCGAATATCCGCCCGTGGCCAACACCACGGCATGTCCGCTGTATCGTTTCAGTTCGCCGGTCAGCAGGTTGCGAACGATGACGCCCCGCGCCTTGCCGTCGATCAACACCACGTCGAGCATTTCGTGGTAGGGGAAATACTCGATTTTTTTCCGGTCCACCCAGCGCATCATGGCGCTGTATGCGCCCAGCAGCAATTGTTGACCGGTTTGTCCGCGGGCATAGAAGGTGCGTTGCACCTGCACGCCGCCGAACGAGCGGTTGGCCAGCAGGCCGCCGTATTCGCGGGCGAAGGGCACACCCAGCGCCACCGACTGGTCGATGATGTTGGCGCTCACCTCGGCCAGTCGCCATACGTTGGCTTCCCGTGAACGATAGTCGCCCCCTTTGATGGTGTCGTAAAAAAGGCGGTAAATGCTGTCGCCGTCGCCCTGATAGTTTTTGGCGGCGTTGATGCCGCCCTGGGCGGCGATGCTGTGCGCCCGCCGCGGGCTGTCGTGATAAACAAAAACCTTGACGTTATAGCCCAGTTGGGCAAGGGTGGCGGCGGCGGATGCACCGGCCAACCCGGCCCCCACCACGATAACGGTCAGACGTTGTTTGTTCGCAGGGCTCACCAGCCGACACTTCGACCGGTAGTCCACCCATTTGCGATCCATGGGCCCGGGCGGCACCGCCGACTCGGTGATGGGAGTTCCTTCCCGAAATTTGATCATGTCAAGCCGTTTTTAAGTAGATGTAAATGGCAATCAATGCATATCCCGCCGGAACGAAGACGGCATAGAGCGTCCCGATTATCTGAAGCAGGCGGTCATATTTGAGATGGCGCAGACCCAACGTTTGCAGGCTGCTGATGAAGGCGTGTTTGAGGTGCAAACCCAAAAAGAGAAAGGCCAGCACGTAAAAGGCCGTGTAATAGGGGTTGGAGAAAGCCTCGATGACCAGGTCGTAAATGGTGGCGTCGGTGCCGATCACCCGGTAAGGCACGAAGAAGGTGTAGAAGTGAACCACCAGAAAAATCAGAATGACCGTGCCGGTGACAATCATGTTGCGGGACGTCCAGGAGGCCGACTTATTACGGACGGCGTAGCGTTGCGACCGTTTTTGTCGGCCGGATAAGAATAAGGCGAATCCGTCGATGACGTGCACCACAATGGCTGCAAACAACAAGATTTCCACGATGCGGATCAACAGGTTGTGCACCATCGACGCCGAATATTCAATGAAGGCGGCCCCGCCGTCGCCTTTGAGCAGGAGGAAGTTGCCGATGAGGTGTTCGACAAGGAAAATAATCAGGAACAGGCCGGTGGCGGCCATGATGAGCTTGCGGCCCACCGAATATGAGAAGACCCGCGCGATGGTATTCATGAGGGCATGCGTTTTCAGGCCTCAAAGATAGCAGGTTATGTATGGGGCTGAGGACAGGCCGCTAATTTGAACGTTTTTTAAACAGGTCGCCCCCCCCATCAAATAAAATGACCGATGCCGTATCTTCACCCGCTCAAAACGTCGTGGCCATGAAACAAGGGTTGCTTGTGCTGGGGCTGTGGATCAGCATCGCCGCTGCAGCACAGGAAGAAGGTATCATCCCGCGCAATGCGGACGGGAAATATGAATACGTGGAAGTGGTAAAAGCGCCCGGCCTCACGGCGGATGCCATCTTTGAGCGGGCGCAGGCATGGGTGAACGCCGAGTATAAGAACCCGCGGCAGAAGATACAGGTGCTGGATAAGGCGGGGCATCGGCTGGTGCTCAAACACAAAGTGAGGGTGCCGCGGCACGGAAAGCACGGCGCACCCGACTTTTTCGTCCATTACAAGCTGTCGATTGAGACCAAGGACGGGAGATACCGCTACCGCATCTTCAAGCTGCACGAGAACCGCGGCGGGGGGCGTTTTTATCCCATCGAGCGATGGACCGACAAGCAAGAGCTCCCGCCCAAGGCGGCGCAGGCCTATCTGCAATATCTGGACAAGGAACTGCGGGCGCTGGCCGAACGGCTGAAAAAGTATGTGGCCTCGCCGCCGGCTTCCAAACGGGATGATTGGTAGGCCGGCACTGCTGGGGATGGGGCTGTGTCTCCTGACGCAGCTGGCGGCGCAGACCGCCGACTATCGGCCGTCCCGACGGGCAAAGTGGCTCTACGAGGAAGCCCGGACGGCGTTCGGACGCTATCAGCACGAGCGGGCCGAGGCACTGCTCGACAAGCTGTTTTCATTTGATACGATTTATCCCGCGGCCAATCAGCTGGCGGCCGAGCTGGCCGTCCGCATGCAGCGTGACTCCATGGCTGCCGCTTACTATCAGCGGATTGTCCGTCACTTTCCGCAGCAATATGAGGCGTGGTATAACCTCGGACAGACGGCCTATAACGCGGGCATGTATGCGACGGCGGCGGCGGCCTGGGATTCGTTTCTGGTGCACGTGCCGCCCGGAGGGCGCTTCCGAAAATACCGACAATGGGCGCAGGAAAAAATCGCCATGGCCCGCTTTGCCGACAGCCTCCGCCGACATCCGCTGCCCGTGCAGCTTCACAACCTCGGCCCGGCCGTCAACACCGTTCACGACGAATATTGGCCTGTGCTCACCGGCGACGAGCAGCACCTCTATTTCACCCGCCGCATTCCCGTCGATACGTTTGAGATGCGCCGCACAGGACAGCGCATCCAGCGCCGCTCGCAGGAAGACATCTTCTGGTCGCAACGCTCCGATACGGGCTGGACGACGGCGCAGCCTGTGCCCGGACAGCTCAACACCGCCTACAACGAAGGCGCCATCACGATGGCGCCCGACGGTCGCTATATTATCTTCACAGGGTGCAACTGGCCCGACGGCTACGGCAGTTGCGACCTTTACTACTCGCAACGGCGCAACGGCCGCTGGACGCGCCCCCGCAACCTGGGGCCGCCCATCAATACCGTTCACAAGGAAACACAGCCCTCACTGTCGGCCGACGGCCGGGAACTTTTTTTCAGCAGCAGCCGTCCCGGCGGACGCGGCGGGCTCGACATCTGGGTGAGCCGCCGCGGCCCCGACGGCCGGTGGCAACCACCCGTGCCGCTCGACAGCCCCGTCAACACACCTGCCAACGAGCAGGCCCCCTTCATCCATTACGACGGCGTCACGCTCTATTTCGCCTCCCGGGGGCACGCCGGCCTGGGCCGCAGCGACCTCTACCGGGCCGTTCGCGGCCCCGACGGCCGCTTCGGCGAGGTGCGCAACCTTGGCTATCCCATCAACTCCCACCGCGACGAAATCAGCCTCTACGTCTCGCCCACCACCCGCACCGCCTACATCGCCTCCGAAGCCGGCGGCTATGGCGGCCTCGATATCTATTCATTCAAGATGCCCGAAGCCGTGGCCCCCGGCCGCGCCCTCTACGTCAAAGGGCAGGTCATCGACGCCCGTACCCGAGTCCCCATCCCGCAGGCCCGCCTCGAATTTTACCGCCTTCCCGACGGCCGGAGCATCACCGTCCTGCGCACCGACGAAGCGGGCCGCTTCCTGACCACCCTCCCCGCCGGCAGCGACTACGGCATCCACGTCAGCGCCGGCCCCCGCTACCTCCTCCGCTCCATCCACCTGCCCCTGCGGGACTATCAAAAGGCCCGCCCCTACGAACGCACCATTCCCCTGACGCCCATCCAGCAGGGCGCCGCCTTCGACCTGCACAACGTCTTCTTCGACTTCGACTCCGACCGCCTCAAACCCGCCTCTCGCCGAGAGTTGCAAAGGGTCATCCAATGGCTCCGCCGCCATCCCCACATCCGCATCCGCATCATCGGCCACACCGACGACAAGGGCTCCCACGCCTACAATCAGGCGCTCTCGCTCCGCCGGGCCCGCGCCGTCCGCCGATACCTCATCGAACAAGGACATATCGCCCCCGACCGCATCGACGTCAAGGGCATGGGCGAAACCGCCCCCGTCGCTACCAACACCACCGAAGCCGGCCGTGCACAAAACCGCCGCATCGAAATCCGCATCATCGCTATCAAAAAGTAATGTTTTTGGGCGTGCCCCTTCGGCCCTGACGGGCCTTCGGGTCGGGCCCCTGCGGGCTCGGCTGTTCCTGAGCTTGTCGAAGGGCTGTTCGCTCGGCCCGCCCGTCATCCCACTCCACATCCTGCGCCACCCGCGTGGCTTCGACTCCGCTCAGCCAGCGGGTGTTTCCCACAGGCGGCGGTTCCTGAGCTTGTCGAAGGGCGGGCCGCCTCGCTGACGCTCGGCGCCCTCCGGGCCCCTCACGCGAACCAGACACTCCTCCCCTTTTCAAGGGGAGGCAGGGAGGGGTTATTGATGACAAAGGGCGCAGCGCCGCTGCGCCCCTACAATTGTTTTGCCGCATCAGGCAGCGAAGAAGGCCGCGCCCTGAGCGGAGCCGAAGGGTGCGGAAGGAACCCCCATCCCCCGCGCGCCTTCCACTCAGCGGGTACGTTGCATCTTTGTAAGGCATATGTGCCAGCATAAACCGCTTTGCCGATGACACGACTTGCGATTTTTCTGCTGATGATTGCGGGAGCGCCCCTATCCGCCCAATCCATCCACGGCACCGCCGTCTATCGGATGGTGGAAGAGTCCGCCATCCGGGATATTAAGGAGAAGCTGTCCGACCTGGTCGGGCCCCTTTCCGGATGGGCGCAAAGCCTGCATCATCAATACGCCCTCGATTTTTCTCCTCAACGGGCCTATTATCATCCCTATCGGGCCCTGAAAACCGAGCCCGTCAAGCAGCGCCGTATGCGCATCATGATCATGTCTTCGAATGCCCAGCGACAGATCTATACCGACCGGACCGCCGGCCGATGGGTGATGATCCTCGAAACATCCGACGAAACCGTCTATGTGGAAGACTCGCTGTTGGACTTCCGCTGGCGCATCCTGCCCCAGAAGCGAAAGATCGGTGACTTTATCGCCTTCAAAGCCGAGGGCGTGGTGACGCGGGTGAAATGCCCGCCCCGAGACAGCGGCCTATGCAACCTCGACACGGCCCGCATCACCGCATGGTTTACGCCCCAGATTCCGGTGGCCTTCGGGCCTGCTATTTATGGCGGACTGCCGGGTCTGATACTTGAACTCCAAGACGGCCGCAACCATTACTATCTGGAAAAGGTGACGCTGGAAAACAAGGCAAGTGATGTGCCCGCCCCGCCGGACCACACCGCAAAGGCGGTGCGCTGGATGGAATGGCTCCGCTCCCGCCGCGACCAACAAAACGACGACCCCCGTCGTCGACGCGCCGCCTCACAACACTAAACGCCCATGAAACACTTTGTCTTGACCCTGGTGATTTCCGTTGGGCTTTGGCCGATAGTGTTTGCACAAGTCCACGTGGAGGGCGTGGTCACCGACACCACCGACCGGCCGCTGAGCCTCGCCAACGTCTTGCTGATGGAGGGCGGCAACGTGGCTGCTTTCGCTGCCTCCAACGCCGACGGACGCTTTTTTCTCGAAGCCGACCCGCCCGCTTCGGGCCGCTTCTATCTCCGCGTCTCCTATCTTGGCTATGCCGACTATCTCGACAGTTTTCGGGTCGATGCCAAGACCCGCCGTTTTTCTTTCCATGTGCGGATGCAGCCGCTGCCCATCGTCCTCGACGAGGCCAGGGTGGAATATCAGGTCCCCCTCCAAATCAAAGACGACACGGTCGTTTACGAGGTCGATTCGTTCCTCCGCGGCGACGAACAAGTCCTCAAAGACATCCTCAAACGGTTGCCCGGACTGGAAGTCAGCCCTAACGGCGAAGTCTTTTTCCTCGGTAAGCGGGTGAGCAAAGTGCTGGTGGAAGGCGAAAAATTCTTCGCCGGCGACGTCAAGACCGCCGTCGAGAACGTCCCCGCCGATGTGGTGGACAAAATCGAAGTGCTCAACAACTACTCCGACGTGGGCCTGATGAAAAATGTGGTCAATCAGGGCGAGATCGCCCTCAACGTCACCCTGAAAAAAGACAAGAAAGCTTTCTGGTTCGGAAAAATCAAGGCCGGCGGGGGCGTGCCCCGTAAGTATATGACCTCGGCGTCGTTATACCGCTATCACCCGCGGCGCAGTTTCAACATCCTCGAAATGGCCGATAATCTGGACGGCTCCGCTTTCTGGGGCCTGACGGATTTTGCCTCCCGAGAGCGGTATGTCATCTATACGGGCAACATTCCCCAGCAGGTGGGCATCCGCCTGCGGAACGACGAGCAGACCGCCGCGCAAATTTTTCAATGGCCGGGCGAGGTCTTCCGCCAACGCCATGCCGGCGGCGGCGCCAGCGCCAACCTGAAAACGGGCCCCCACCTCAAATGGGCCTTCAACGGGGCCTTCTCCGACCGCCGCGCCCTCAGCCGCACCGAGTCGGACCGTATCTATCTGCTCGGCGACTCGGGTTTGGCCGAACACCGCGTGGACTCGACGTCCTTTCACCGCACCAACGCCGGCATGGTCGCCGGCATGGAATGGAAGCCCGCACCCCACCAACAGCTCAACTGGCAGGTCGCCGCCGTTGAACGCCGCCACCTCAAAACGCGCCGATTGATTTCCTCCCCGCAAGACGGCACCCCTTATCAGGCTCTCCAGCCCGCCGACGGCCTCCGCCGCCGCCTCTTTACCACTTTCGACCTCTTCCGAATGATCAAAGACCATCACATCGTCGCCCTTTACTTACGCCATCGCTACACCGCCTCCCGCACCACCGACCGTATCGACTTCCCCGACAGCACCCGATGGGCCGACCACTTCCCCACCCCATGGCACGACAGCCTCATCGACCAGCAACGCACCCACCAGGACAATGAAGTGCAGGGTATGGCCGACTATTATTATTTGTGGAATGAACAATTTCACCTGAATTTGCGGATTGGCGGCCTCCGTACACATCAGACGGGCGCTGTCGGCATGTGGACCGCCGACGCCGTTCGGCGGCCGCCCGATGCCCGCTATTACACGGACTGGACGTGGACCCGGCAAATCCTCTTTGCCGGCGTGGGCGCCCGACGAATCCAGGGGCGCGGCACCTATTCGGCCGCACTCACCGCCGTGGGCATCGGATGGAAAGGACAGGAAAAAACGGCGGGAGACTTGCAAGACCCCATAGCATGGATGCTCCTGCCGAACCTCTCCGCAGAGTGGGAATTGACCCGCGGACGCACCATCCAGCTCCGCTATTTTACCGATATGGAAACGCCCGACGCCGAATCTCTGATGCCCTTTCTTTACTATCAATCCTATCAGGCCCTTCATCAGGGCAACCCTGCCCTGACGCCCGACCTGAACCAGACCATCACCTTTTCTTTCCGGCGGATGACCAGCCGGTTTTCCGCCTATTTGAATCTGTCCTTGACCCGCGCACAAAAAAGCATCCGTTCAATACCCTTCTATCAGGGTATCGAACGCTACGTGACGTTTCAGAATATCGACTCCGACGTCTATCGGGCGGGATGGCATTCCCACATCTACCGGAATTGGGCCCGATGGGAACTCTCCGGCTTTATCTCGCTGGGCGGATGGTACACGTGGGACTGGTGGGCCGCCGAAGGCACGCGGCAGCCCACGCCCTGGTGGCAGGCCTATTGCAATTTTAACCTTGTCTGGGAGCGCCTTCACCCGGTAGCGCTGGCCATCGACGGTCAGTGGTCTTTCTATCAGGCGTTTTCAGCTGTTCCGCAACCGCCGTCGCTCTCGGGGAATGTGGGGCCGCGCCTCGCCGTCGAATTGCACAACGGCGTGCGGATGGATATCCATTATTTCCCCCATGCCGTATGGACGCCCAACCAGACTTTCCGAATGTATCCCAACCTCGAAGCCTCCATCAGCTACGAAAAAGAAGGCTCTCCCTGGCACTTTGCCATCGAAGGCCAGAACCTGCTGGCACAAGAAAGCCGTGAGACCTTCGGCGGCTCAGAAGCCATGCTCTTCCACACCCGCCGTTTCCTGATGGGGCCCTATGGGGTGTTGACGATCCGCTATCGGCTGTGAGCTTGGGGCTTCCGCTTTTTCTTTGCCAGAAGTTTGACATACGCCGGAATGCCCGTTTCCGGTGCTGTAAAGGGCCGGGTAAACCCGCTGCGGCGCAACCGTGTGATGTCGGCCACCAGCCGAAGCGGAAAATGCGGCCGCAGATTCGGGGGAATGGGCCGATAAGTAATGTGCGGGGGCTTGCCTAACCCTTCGAATATATAGCGGGCCATCTCGTTAAAGGAGGTGCCCCGTCCTGTGCCCACGTTGTAAACGCCCGAAGGCGCCTCGCCCCGGCGCATCATAAAATGCAGCATGACCGCCGCCACGTCTTTCACATGGATAAAGTCCCGCGCCATCGAACCCGGCGGCACATCGGGCGTGGGGCCTTCAAAAAGCGTGACTTTTCCTGTTTGCAAGATTTCCTGTGTGGCTTTATACACCATCGAAGCCGGCGTGCCCGGTGGCCCTTCGCCCGGGCCATAGACCTGCATCAGCTTGAGGCCCGCCCAGAAATAGGGTGCCCGCGGTTGCCGGACGGCCCACCGGTCGAAGGCGTGTTTGGTGCGCCCGTAAGGAGAAGTCGGCCGGAGTTGGTCCAGCAGGGCCGGGTCGTCGGAGACACCTCGTTCGGCCCGGCCATACGTGGTGGCCGATGAGGTGTAAACCAACGGAATGCCCCACCGCACGCATTGGCGCCAGAGCGTGCGGGAAAAGAGCGTATTCCACCGATACAATTCTTCCCAATCGCCCCGCCGCTTCCCGCCGAGGTGAAAAATAAAGTGAACGTCTTTCCCATGCGCCGCCAGCCACCGCAGAAAACGCCGCCGATCAACAAGGGCGGAATAGTAAATGGGACGGACGCGGTCTAATTTCCACGGGACGGTGAAGTTATCGACCAGCACCAGGTCTCGATATCCCGCCTCGTTGAGAGCCCTCAACAGGTGGCCGGCGATAAAGCCCGCGGCGCCCGTGACCACAATCATGAAGCGGCGATGGTGGGAACGGCTTTCATCAGTTCTTCGATGACGGCCTCGGCGCTCACATTCTCGGCAATGGCCTTGTAGTTACGGATCAGGCGATGACGCAACACCGGATAGGCCACGGCCCGCACGTCTTCGTTGTCGGGCGAGAGCTTGCCGGCCAGGGCGGCATGGGCTTTGGCACCCAGAATCAGATATTGCGAGGCCCGGGGACCGGCGCCCCACGCCACATATTCCCGCACCGCGGCGGGCAGGTCTTCCCCGGTGGGGCGGGTGCGGCGCACCAGTTCCACTGCATAGGCAATCACCTGCGGCGGCACCGGCATCCGACGAATCAGCGTCTGGATATATTCAATCGCCGGGCCGTCGATGACGGGCGTCGGGACGGGCTGCCGATCGGTGGTGGTGCGGGCCACAATCTCGATTTCCTCTTCCCGGGAGGGATAGTCCAACACCACGTTAAACATGAAGCGGTCTAACTGGGCTTCGGGCAGCGGATAGGTCCCTTCCTGTTCGATGGGGTTTTGCGTAGCCAACACGAAGAAGGGCTTCGGCAGCGGATGGTCGGTGCCCGCCACCGTGACTTTTTTCTCCTGCATGGCTTCCAGCAGGGCGGCCTGCGTTTTGGGCGGCGTCCGGTTGATTTCGTCGGCCAGGATGATGTTGGCAAAGATGGGGCCCTTTACAAAACGCATGTTCCGCTGGGCATCCAGCATTTCGATGCCGGTGATGTCAGAGGGCATCAGGTCGGGTGTAAACTGAATGCGGGAAAAGTCGAGCGCCAGGGCCTCGGCCAGCGTGTGCACCATCAGCGTCTTGGCCAGCCCCGGCACGCCGATGAGCAACACGTGGCCGCCCGTGAAGACGCCCCACAACAGGGCCTCGACGCATTCGTCCTGGCCGATGATGACTTTATGGATTTCCCGCCGGAGTTGCTCGGCGGCTTCGGCTACTTTCTGCAGGCCGACGGCGGGATCGGATTGTTCAAGGTCGGTTCGGGTGATCATGGGTTTGATATTTATCTAAGTTCTTACAGTAATGTAACGGCGGCATGATTTTGATAAGCGTGATGCGGGCTTTATTTTCCACCCATCGTTGAAGGGCGGCTTGTTTTTTTTGCTCAAGGGCCATCTCGGCGATGTGTTCCCAATCTTTTTGGAGGTCGGCCCGATGCGGCGGGATTTTGTCGATGAGATGGACCAGCCGGTAGGCCCGACTGTCGGCCCCCTGGCGATAGGGCACGGGGGCGCTGATTTGCCCGGGCGTCATGGTGTCGATGACGGCGAAGGTGCCCAAGTCCAGCTCGTCGATAAACCAGTAGGGCTTGCTGGTTTGCGGGTTGAAGAGCAGGCCGCCGTTGTTTTTGGTGTGAATGTCTTCGGAATATTTTTGGGCGGCTTCTTCGAAGGAAATGTGTCCGGCCATGATTTCCTGTCGGAGGCTGTCGAGCTGGTGGATGGTATGTTGGACGGCCTCGTCGGTGATGCGCGGGCGGATGAGGATGTGCTGGGTGTGCAGGGCGTCGCCGCGGCGCCCTTTCAATCGGATGATGTGATAGCCGAACTGCGTTTTGACCACGTCCGAGATGCTGTCGATCAGCAGGCCGCGGGCCACGTTGGCGTAGGCCGGATCGAGGTCCGAGGCGGGCACGAAGCCAAGGTCGCCGCCTTTGGTGGCCGAGGCGATGTCGTCCGAATACAGAATAGCGAGGTTCTCGAACGATTCGCCTTGCAGGATGCGCCGGCGGATTTCTTTTGCTTTTTCATAAGCCCGCTGCTGGTCTTCCGGCAGCGGCCGGGGCTTCCGCACCAGATGGGCCACCTTGACCTGCATGTTAAAGTAAGGCAGGCTGTCGGGCGGAATTTTTCGGAAAAAAGCCTTTACTTCCGAAGGCGTCACATAGACGTTCTTGACGATCTTGTCGCGGATGCGTTCCACTTTCATGAGCTCGCGCAGCGGGTCCCGCATCTCTTCTTTGATGGCGGGCAGCGGCTTGCCGTAAAACTGCTCCAGGGCTTCCACGCCGCCGAATTGCTGGATGAAGTAAGCCATTCGGCGGTTGATTTCGGACGAGAGGGTTTTGGGGTCGATGGTGATGCTGTCTTCTTCGGCCTGAATCAGCAACAACTTTTGCTGGACGAGCATGTCCGCCACCAGGCACTGCTGTTGGGCCAGCGCCAGCGAGTCGGTGACGGGCAGGGTGGTCATCTCCCGGGCAAGGTCCGAAAACAGGATGCTGTGCGTGCCCACCACGGCGGCCACGCCGTCCATCGGACGGTCGTTCGATTGGGCCAGGGAGGGCCGCCACATGCCGGCCCCAAGGGCGGCCAAAAGCAATAGATATTTCATTCCGGTAAATTAATCTGGATGGGCACGGGCGGTCGGGCGCGTGCCCGTTCGAGGATTTCGCCTTTGATTTTTTCGATTTGCTGTGTCAGTTTTTCCTGATAAAGAATTTTCCGGATGGTGGGGGCGGCCATGGGCAGCGGCATCGGCTCGCCGGGACGGCGCACGTCCTCGACCCAGAACCAGTAAGTGCGGCTTGATGTGGACAGACGGGTGACAGTCTTTTGACGGCGCAGCAGGCGGGTCCATAGTGTGGGACCGAGTTCCGGAAAGGCGGAGTGGAGCCGGCTGTGATTCATCCAGCGAAGGCCGGCGGCGCAATCGCCGTTGTAGAGGGCACAGTATTTCAAGAGCGAGTCACTGCCCGAGGTTTCGTCGCGCAGCCAGCCGGCAAGGCGTTTGCGGAGACGGGCGGGAAGGTCGGCGGTATGAAAGGATGCAAAACGAAGCCCGATCAGCGTGTCGGGTGAGGGAAACAGGGCCTGATGCTGCCGGTAATATTGCTCGATGTCGGCCGAAGAAACGGCGGTGTCCGGCGTTTGCAACGCCCGCAAACGCAAATATTCATGCCCCCAGAGGTCCGCTTTAATCTCATCGAGAATGCGGCTCAAGCTGTCTTGCCGATGGGGCGGAAGATGTTGCGCCGCCGTAAGGTAGAGGAGTTGCTGATTGACCCACGCCTCCACGGCTTGCTTTTTCCATATGGCGTAAGCGGCCGAGTCGGCCGGCGGTGGGACCATGCGATTCAGGTCGGCTTGCGTGAGGACGGCGTCGCCCACCTGGGCCACCACCGGCGAGGCCATCGTGTCGGCGGGTGGAGACGACGGCCAACGGCAGCCCGTTCCCACCCACAAGCCCAGCCCGCTAAGGCAACAGACGATCCAGCGCTGCTTCATTCACCCGAATCGGATAGCGCCGCTGAAGCCGCGCCACCCACTCTTTTTCCAGTTCGTCTTGATAATCGGCCATCACCCGTCCCCGCACGTTCATCAACGGCTCGATACCCGGCGGGATGCGCTTTTCGACAAAGACCAGATAGACGGTGCCGTCGAGGTCCACGCGGGCTGTAAACGGCAACGGCGTCTCCGGCTTCATCATCGTCAGGGCGCGGGCCAACGCCGGATTCTCCACGCTGTCGAATGGTCCTTTGGTATAGGTGATCTTAACGCCTTTTTCATTGTAACGGATGATCTGATCCTGCGACACCGCCGTTCCGTTACGGAGCTGTTCTTCGACGTCATTACACACCGCAGGGTCATGGCATTGATAGATGACGGCCTGCCACTTGCCCTGATGGCGATAGCGGTCTTTGTGTTGTTCGTAAAAGGCCACCAGTCCCGCCGAATCTTCCAGCGCCCGCTGCCACACCGAATCCTGCATGATGTTGAACAGCAGCATCCCTTCCCGATATTCCTGCAACAGATAACGATGGTCCGGGTCTTGCGTGGTGAGGTATTGTTTCAATGCCTCCCGCAACACCGCCTTCGTAAAGGCGTCATATTGTTGACTGAGCTGATAGGGCAGTGTCGAGTCGTCTTTGAGTTTGATGTGCTCGTTTCGGAGCCATGCGACGAAGTCGGCGACCCGATAGGTTTGTCCTGTTGTGCTCAGTGAGAACAGCGGCTTTTGCAGATGGCGTGGGTGGTGCAAGGGGCGGGTGGTTTCTAAAATAGTGGTGTCGAGGAATCGGGCTTTGTCCAATACCCGGCGGGCCCGCCGATGGACCTGAAAGCCCAGGAGCTTCTTGACCTTGCGCAGTCCCGCCGCTTCGGCCACAGCCCGTCGGGCGGGTTCTTGTTCGATGCGCCGCCGAAGAAAGGGGCTGATGGTTTCATATTCGGGCAGCGGGTAGTGCCGCAGCCGCTTGATGATGTGAAAGCCATAGGGGCTTCGGACGGGCGGCGATATGTCGCCGTCTTTTTTCAGGGCAAAGGCGGCGTCCTTAAACGCATCCGGCAGGAAGTTGGAAAAAGAGTTAAAGCGCGGCATGCGGCCGCCCCGCGGCGCCGAGGACGGATCTTCCGAAGAAAGGCGCGCCAGCTCTTCAAACGGGATTTTTCCCTTCATTGCCAGAGCATACAGCGAATCGGCCTGCCGGCGCTTGCGGGCCACCACGGCCGAGTCGTCTTCCGGCCGCACCCGCAGCAGGATGTGTGCCACCTCCATGTCGCCCCGATAGGGCCGCTTGTCCGTCACTTTTATCAGATGATATCCAAACTGCGTCCGAACCGGCATCGACACCTCGCCCACCTTCAACCGGTAAGTCGCCGCCTCGAACGGATAAACCATCTGAAATGCCGTGAACCAGCCCAGATCGCCCTTATTGAAGGGCGTGGAAGGATCTTCCGAGTAGCGCACCGCCGCGCTGTCAAACGGCAGCCCCGCCAGAATTTCCTTGCGGATGCGCATCATCTTTTGATAGGCGGCCTGCGTGTCTTTCGGCGAAGCCGTCGGCGGCACCGAAATCAGAATGTGCGACGCCCGCAGCTCCCATTGCAGGTGGTCGTAAGCCTCCCGCATCATCTGTTCCACCGCCGAGTCGTCGAAGAAGTAAGGTTGCAACAGTTGCGCCTCGTAGGTGGCCATTTCCTGACGGAAGTTCTTGGCCGTATCATAGCCCGCATCCTTCGCCGCTTTCACTTTCAGCTTAAACTTCTTGTAAAGGTCCAGGTAGTTCAGGATGCTTTCTCGGCTGTTGTAGTTGGTGTCCTGAACGTTGTTCTTTCGGTATATGTAGCGAAATTCGGCGGTCGGGATCGGCCAATTACCCACGGTAAACAAAATGGATGTGTCCGGCGATTGCGCCGCCAGCGGCATCCGAAGGAGGCCCAGGCAAAGGCCGATGAGCAGGGCAGTCCGTTTCATAGGTTGGATTTTTTGAGGTGCAAAATTGAGTAAGTTTAGGGAAACAGCCGCCCATACATCCGCGGGAAGGGAATGGCTTCCCGCACATGCGGCAATTTGGCCAGCCACGACACGTAACGTTCGAATCCCAGCCCGAAGCCCGCATGCGGCACCGTCCCGAACCGGCGCAGGTCCAGATACCACTCGAAAGCTTCTTCCGGCAGATTCTCTTCCCGGATCCGTTGCCGCAGCACCTGCTCGTCGGTCTCCCGCTCGCTGCCGCCCACGATCTCGCCGTAACCCTCCGGTGCCAGCAAGTCCACGCCCTTCACCAGATCGGGCCGCCCGGGCACGCCCTTCATATAAAAAGCCTTGATGGCCCGCGGCCAGTTATAGACCATCACCGGCCGGTCGAACAGCAGCGTAAGCACCGTCTCGTCGGCCCCGCCGAAGTCGTTGCCGAACCGGAAATTCTCCGCCGACTCGATCCACAGCGGGATGTTCTTCCGCCGCTCTTCCAGCGTGTGCAGGCGGGCTTTCGCCTGATTGAGCTCGGCCTGATAGTAGTTGCGTTTTTTCTCTTTCATCGGCTGCTTGAGCAAGCCCTCCAACTCGGCGATGCGGCCCTGCACGGATTGAATCTCGGCGCGGGTGTGGTCCAGTTCCTGCCGCCACATCTCCACCGCCGACATGCCGTTGACGCGCTCGGTGCCGTTGAGCACCCGCACCGCCCGCTCATATTCCAGCCGTTCGAAGGGCTCAGCCACCTTCCGCAGCGGCGCGGGGTCTCGCCCCAGAATTTCCATCTCCATCCTGCTCTGTTCCACCACTTCCAGCGTCACCGTCCGCACGAAATCCTCGATGAAATCCATCAGCATATCGAGGTCGAAAAAGGCCATCTCCGGCTCGATCATCCAGAACTCGCTCAGGTGGCGGCGCGTCTTCGACTTTTCGGCCCGAAAGGTGGGCCCGAAGGTGTAAATCCGCCCGAAAGCCATCGCCATCGCCTCCCCGTAAAGCTGTCCCGACTGCGTCAGGTAGGCTGTCTGATCGTAAAAGGGCGTCGGGAACAGCGTCGTCGTCCCCTCACAAGCGTTTCCCGTCAGAATCGGTGCATCGGCCTGCACGAAGTCGTGCCGCTGAAAATACCGATGAATGGCCTGAATCGCCCGATTCCGAATTTGCATAATCGCCCACTGCCGCCGAGACCGAAGCCACAAATGCCGCCGATCCATCAAAAACTCCACCCCGTGCGCCTTCTTCGCAATCGGATAATCCTGCACCACCTGATACGCCTTCAGCGTCTCCACATGCACCTCCACGCCGCCCATCTGCCGCGCATCGCTGACCACCTTTCCCCGCACGTAAATCGAACTCTCCAGCCCCAGCTTACGGCTCAACGCAAACGCCGCTTCGCCCACCCGGTCCCGCTCCACCACACACTGCACAAACCCCGTTCCGTCCCGAAGCACGATAAACGTCCGCAGCTTCGAGTCCCGTCGATTGGCCACCCACCCCTGCAATTCCACCGTTTGCCCCACGTGCGCCGGCAGGTGCTTGACCAATGTGGCATCCCGAGTAAATGGTTCCATCCTGTGTCGCTTCTGTTTTAGGGAGCGGCAAACTTACGCTTGCCATAACGAACGTCTCGGGCGTTTTTATGATGAATTTTTTGGGCGTGCCCC
>Ga0256832_1000140_pt1 | contig 42925 bp, 27 predicted proteins | sample 134614metaG_FD_190534 | JGI IMG/M metagenome (GOLD analysis project Ga0256832, IMG submission 190534) | Hydrothermal vent microbial communities from Lau Basin, Pacific Ocean - 134-614 | ecosystem: Environmental > Aquatic > Marine > Hydrothermal vents | place: Pacific Ocean: Lau Basin | collected...
CAAGCAACGATGCAGCCCTCAGCATTTACCACTCTGATGGCCTGTGCATCTTAACCCGGGAGTATACTATTCGTAAAATAGGAGCATTGCTGAAGATAGATTGCAGCCATTGGGTGCCCGGCCTCTACTACGTCGTACTCCGCCGGAATGGGCAGGAGACGATGCAAAAATTAGTCATAAGCCGGTAAGCATTTCCCCTAACTGAAGTGAACGGATGGATATTTTGGATGTCAGATATCTGTTGAGGAGAGATTTGGCGCGGGGCTATGATTGACATAGGTGGAGGATAAGCGAAATAAAAATCATCTGGGCTCTAGTGCTCCGCGCACAGGGCAATTGAACTTACCTTTGAGCTATCCGGCATTCCATTTAAACCCCTTTGTCGGTAATTAGCAACACCGACTAAGTATTCTTCAACATTGCTAACGTCTCACTTCGACCTTCTTAATCTTTCCTTCCTCATCCAATACAGAAAGTACTTTATCCAATACTCCATTGATAAATTTCTTACTTCTTTCGGTGCTATAGAGCTTTGCCAATTCGACATACTCGACGATAGTGACATTGGTATGAATAGAGGGAAAGTCCAAGAACTCCAGAGTTCCCATCTTTAATATAATGAGGTCTATTAATGCGAGCCGGTCCATGTCCCAATTTTCTACTACGGGTTGGATAATCTCCCCAATAGCCTCTTGCCGATCGAGGGATTTTGTCAGCAAATTGAGTCCAAAGTCATTGATCTTATCCGCATCGGGATATTGATTCCTTAGGTCTTTACCATGAGTTGGGAGGCTTTTAATCGCCTTCTTCACCGCTCCAATAATGAGGGATTTATCATCGAGCCAATGGTAGGCAAAATCCTCCATCATCTCCCCAAAATACTCATCCTTCCGACAGTACCTGTACAGTTCTAACAGCGCATCGAGGTCCGTAATTTTACCTTCTTTATAGACGTAATCTTTGTAAATGGGAGAGCGGGCAAAAGACTTGTAAATGCGCTTGATAATATCTTCATTGACCTTGTCTTTGAAACCGTTCTTCCCTATTTCCTTTTGAAAATAGTCGTTGGTTGCAAGAGATTGTATGAGAGGGTTCTCGTACAGCCGGGCTCTGAATCCGGTATCCTCTTCCTTCTTTATGTACTTTTCGGTTCGCTTCTTCTTATCTTGCAAGGACATCTCCGCAACCCGTAACAATACATACAGATTGTACAAGTACAAGGCGAACACTTGGTCTATCGCGCGTTTGTAACTTTCAATACACTCCTTTTTTGACAAATCCTTATCGCGATCTATCATATACAGGTGCTGAATCACTTTAATCCGAACACTTCTTCTACTTAGCATGTGTCAATTCAAAATTTAGACCGCGAAGATACACCAATTTTAGATGTTGGTATATATTTCATCTGTTTGTTTTCATTGTATTGTTTTAAGGGCCAAAGGCGCCCATTACCTCAATAGAGTAATATTGCCTGTCTTGACATACTCCTGCCCGTCTACACACTTAACCATAATGCGATACCCATAGGTATCCGGTGCCAGATATTCTCCTTTGTAGGTACCGTCCCATTTGGCATCCAAATCAGAAGATTCGTAAACAGCCTCTCCCCATCGGTTAAAGACAACTACTTTGATCTCCTCTACAAAATTACTAAAGACCTGCCATTCGTCATTCTCGCCATCCCCATTCGGGCTAAATGCATTTGGGGTGTAGACATCCTCCTCATTGCATTTGGGTTGGATGACGACTACCGTTACCGAAGCCGAGTCAATACAGCCATCCGTGTTGGTCACGTACACCTTGTAGGTGGTCGTCTGGTCCGGTGTGGCCACAGGATCCGGACAATTGTTGCAAGACAGTCCCGCTTCCGGAACCCATTCGTAAGTCTCATAATCATCGTTGACATTGAGTTGCGAACTCTTGCGCAAATAAATCGTATCCGGATCGGCCGTAACGGACGGGCGGGGTCGCACCTTAGACACTTCGACTGTTACCGAGCGCTTATAAACGCACCCTAAATCATTAGACATGGTGACCATATAGGTAGTGGTAGTATCCGGCATGATAACTATTTCATCTGTATTTTGCCCACTGACGATACTCCCGGCCGGCTCCCAATGGTACCCCAACATTCCTAATCCATTATTCGTCACTTTTATAGTGCCCTTGGTGTTAAAGCATATAAATTCCGGCGCCTCAATATCAATCTTGAGAAAATAGGGCGTGACCCGGACACTGTCGACCACAAAACACCCAAAGGCATCTTTTGCGACCACATAGTATGTGGTCGGCTCGCTTACCTTCACGGGCAAACTGTCTTCAGACCCGAGTAATATCCCTCCTTTATCCCTCCATTCGTAACTCAAATCCATACCCGACTGTGCGCTTAACACCATAGAATCGGTAAAGCAAAGAACGGTGTCCGCCGTAAGGTCAAATGTAATCTCCGGTGGCACTACGACGAGTACTTCTCTGGTCACAAAACAATCCGGAAAGTCTGAATTGGTGATGGTCACCATAAACTTAGTGGTCTTGGTCACTTTGGCCAAAGGATTGGGGGACGTCGGGTCATCCAAGAATTGTCCCGGAGACCATTGGTAAGAAAATCCGGTATCTGCACCCGGATAGAGATACACCGGTGCTGCAAAACAGGAGATCACCGTATCATTCGGACGGTCCTTTATAAAACCAATTTTAATGGTACGAACCAAAGAATCCATACAAAATCCCTCTACTTTAAGGGTCACTTCATAGGTACCTTGCTTCGGATAGGTATGAACCGGAGAGGTCGTAGTATCTCGTGTACCATCTCCAAAATTCCAATAGTACTTTCCTGTGTCGGACTGGTTAACAAACCGTACATCGAGCCCCTCGCAAGAGTGACTATAGTCAAAGTTAACCTCGGGCAAATCTTCTACCAAAACCTTTATTCCTCCATCCGAAGAACATCCATATTGGTTGGTCGCTATAAATCCCAATTGATAGGTGCCGGCCTTAGTAAACGTCACCATTGGCATATGGGTCGTTTTTCCTGAAACAATAGCCCTATCAGGAGTCCATTGGTAAACCAAACTATGCCGGCCGTGTTTATTGTCGACAAATACCGGAAAAGTATCGCCGACACATACGTGATACTGCCCTTCATACTCCAACTCCACAATTTCATTGACGACCAATAAGCTATCCGTCCCGGGACATCCATTCTTACTCCGTGCCCGTACATATATCATAGAGTCCTCCCCAAGCATCTCAAAATTAAATTCGTAGGTCCCCTCTGATAATATTTGGGTAAATGCTCGATCCGAGGCCCATTGGACAGTAGATTCTTCACCACCGTTGGTAAAGAGCTGCACCAATCTACTACAGGCAATACTGTCACCCAATACATCGATATCCAAGAGATCGTTAACCTTGACCGTCACCTCTCTTTCTATCTCACAATTATCGTCCGAAATCGTCACATGATAAGTGGTTGTCCGGTCCGGAGATGCAGTTGGGTTGGGGCAGTCGCTACAGCTCAATCCCGCCGCGGGACTCCAGCTATAATGAAATTGTGGAGAAATCGTATCTACCAGAGGGGTAGAGTCCCCGTGACATATGGCTATATTATCAGCAATAAAATCAACGTCAATTACATTGACGGGAATGCGCTTCATCACCGTGTCCATACACCCATTCCGGGTCGTAAATACCAAAGTTACTTCCAGGGTATCCGACACCGGATGCTGATACATAACGTTTTTACCTGTAGCAGTAGTCGTCCCTGTACTCCCCTTAATCTTCCATTTCAAATTACTATCCACAATGGGGTTTTTATTGTCAAAGGAGGTAGAAATCAGCTCCAGTTCTACGGCATCTTCACACTTATTAATGCTATAGCTAAATCCAGCCCCATAACCACTATCGCCGTAAACAAAAATAGTGTGGCTCGTACTATCTATACAGGTAGAATCCTTGACCGTCACTAAGACAACTTTGTAAGTACCGGTATGGGAATAGGTATGACTAGGATGCTTCTCTGTGGAACCAACTGTCCTGTCGTTGTCTGCATCAAAATACCATTGATACATACCATCGCTACTCGTATTTGTAAAATCTACCGTCAAGCCTTTACAAATAACCGAATCCACTTCAAAATCGGCAATAGGCTTTTTCGGACATATTCTCACATTGAACTCAAACTCCCGGCGCACTATATTAATCAGCCTACCATTGCGATATTCTTCTACACAAACACCTATCAAATACGTGCCGGTCTCTTTCGGTGGGGTCCCGGTTAATCTTCCTGTATGTGGGTCGATCCGGAGAGGAACTCCCCCCATGAGATTATTCAAACTATAAGGGGGCTTCCAATTAATCAGCTCCCACCCTCGCGGATTGGGTGGAGGAACCGGCTTTTGATCCGTGAGGGCTCCACCTTGATAAGGCGTACAAATCCGGTACACCAACGAATCCCCGTCCGGATCCACCGCAGAATGGTCAAACTCAAATGGCTGGTCCGCGCAGAGGTATATCGGCGCCCACTGTTTAAATTTTGCACTCGTGTTTCCCCGCAAAAGCGCATCCTCCGTTATGCGTACAAAATAGGTCGCACCCACCTCTTCCGGATTTGCAATATTGACGATTTTATTGCGACAACACCGCTGATAGCCGATATAATACCCCCCATCGCGGTAAGGGAGCCGTAGTACCCCACTAATAACCTTGTCCCCTCGCTTCAAGTCAGTATATGTCGTGGTGTGCACACAGACATCCTCACCGATCACCTTACACTCACTGTTGACATATTCATTGAGCGTATCATCCGGATTGAACAGCATAAACAACGTGCCATTAATGCCATAGAGACGAAGCAAATTGCCATCGCCATCATATATCCCCAATCCCGCTTCTTTGTCAAACTGCGCATTGGGGGCACCGTTGTAACAATCCCGGCGCATCGATAAATAAATACGGAACAGACCATCCCCCAAGGACTCATAACGCATTTCTCCTCCGACAATATGTGTCGCATTTGCCCGTTTGGGCTGAAAGACCAACACCGCCAAAAGAACGAATGTGAAAACGGATATTTTTTTAATCGCGTTCATCTTTATATTTTTTTATTTTCATAAGTTTTTCTATTGCCAACCATTTCATACCCAATAAAAACAGTAAGTAAATAAAAATTTAGGTAGTACTTTCTATATTGCTTTATTATCGTAGCCGTACCCCTTTTTTGGCCTTTGCCAGACGCTTTACCGCGATAATCTCCACCCGCCGCTCTTTAGAGGCTTCCGGGCTATAGACGGAGTTTCGCTTATCAAACGGCGAGTCGCTCACGTTTGTCGAAGACTTGGTCTCCCCAAACGGTGCTTCTTCCAAAACCAGCTGTCCCTTATTGATGTAAGGGATTAACTGACCGTTATGCCAGTCATAAAATTCATTCTTGAGGCACTGCACCCGGCGTTTACTCAGGCGAAAGTTGTAATCACTCTTAGCCAAGGGACTGGTGTACCCCTTTATGGTCACCTCAAGGAGCAATCCTCCCTCGAGGACTCCCAGCACTTGCTCCATAAACAAATCCAACTTCTTGTAATTAGCCTTGAGGTGATTCTCGAAGAAGTCTTCGATTTCGGCTTCCTTTTGGGGTTTGGTCAACGGTCCGAACACACCGGAATATTCTTCTTTGTACAACTTCTTATTGGCGTAAAATGGATCAAACAGATCGCGATACCGCTTGTCGGTAGTGGTTAATTTGGTCTTGGGCTCCGGTTCGTCATTCTCAAAGTACAAGACGAGTGGCAACACCTTTTCAAGCATCCTTATCGCCGTACGGACCAAACCAATCTTCTTCTCAATCGGGTCTCCCATTGCTGTCTCCTCAGCTGCAACCGGGACGGTAGCCTGATCGTATTTCTCCTTCGTCCCCCACAACAAATACTGATGCCCGCGAATCAACTCGTAATGATAGTCGTTGCCATTAGGGTTGTGTTCATCTTTGAGCAACACCTTCTTGCCGTCAAGCATTTCGAATAGGCGCACATGCGCATTGGACAATGGTTCCTCCGTATTATCATCCCATACCGATGCCACGAGGGGCACCATCTTCGTGAGATAACCGGTGGCATCCAAATCCCGTATTTTGCGCTTGTCACGCGTATCTATGTGAATCGTATCCGGAAGATAGCCGTCCTTTGAAATGTAAATATCGTATTCCTTGTCGTGCTGTATCTGCGTGACGAGTTGGTTGGAGGTATCCGGCATCACCAAAACCTCCCGTTGATCTTCAGTCAAATCGCGTATTGTAACGGTAGCCCCCTTGATAGCGGAAGAGTCAAAAACATCCAACGCCAAAACATTCAGGTCGATAGGTGGGGGAATAAAATACGCCTTGTATATATCATAACAGCAAGCCTCCAATAACTCATCATAATGAAACGATCCATTCCTGTTGGATGAAAGATACGCATAAGATTCATCTCCTGACATGCTAAAATACACATCATCATAACTCGAGTTAATAGGAGCGTGGAGGTTTTCCGGTTTTGCAAAATGTCCGGGAGAAATCAACCGCGCCTTATATATATCCAAACCTCCATAACTGTCTTCCCAGCCATCTGAAGAGAAATACAAAAGATTCTCAGATGACAGATAAAACGGGCTGTATTCGTCACCCGTTGTATTGACATCAGAGGCGTTGACAGGCTCGTTATATTGATTCTCCCCTGTCTGAATGGCGTACCAAATATCCATCTTCCCCTTGCCTCCGGGGCGATCTGAGACAAAATACAACACCTTTTGTTGGCGTACGGAGTCATAGGCCATCATCGGATGAGTGGCAGTATACCGAGGGAGGTTAATGTTGGAGGGAAGGGCAATAGCTCTACTCCATTTACCGGGTTCGATGATGCGCCGATAATAGAGTTGGCAACGGATTTTTCCGCCCTGGACATAATCACAGACGGTATAATAGGCAAACTGCTCATCCGGGCCAAAGGACAAATTGGCGCTATGTACCTCGGGAGCATTAATATCCCCGGGCATTTGCCGCTTACCCAAAGAATCGGCATACTGCATAACTCGTGCAATCTTGCGCGTAGGCCGGTATCGATCCTTCTTCTTTCGCCCGATTAAAGACGAGTAGTACAGGGTATCCCCCAAGTCATGGGCACTAAAGTCTGAATAGGGTGTATTGACTTCTTGTCCGAGGTGCTCGAAAGTAATCATGGTATCCGGCTGCGCAGCCACTGCCCAATCACAACTCTTCATCCTGCGCTTGGCATCCTCCATCAACAAGCTGTCCGCATCCGACTCCGAAACATACAATCCAAGGTTGTATTTGGCTTCGTCATACTGCCCCAACTTTTGGTACAAAACCCCCAAACGATAAGTGATATCATCGTACTGATCCGCCTCTTCGGACTGGTAAACTGCCTGGTAATGGTCCTTTGCAGACTTGAGTGCGTGCAAATTCCACGCTGCTTCCGCCGCATAATAATGCAACTTGGTCTCTTCTTTGCCGTATTTCAAGGCATCCTCAAAATGCTTCAGCGCAGAGTAGTAATCTTCTCCGGCCAACTCTGTCTCCGCCATGTCTACCACTTGCCGGAAAGTGGGTCCGCCTATCTGGGCTATAGCCTGCGCTCCAAAGATTAAAATGAGAACTAAGGAAAGTAATCGATTCATTTGTCTATTTTTTATTCTTATTTTCATATCTGATCATGGGTAACGACATCTGGCATGAAATGGCCGGCATTAATACACGGGACACTTTTTGTACTCCTTAAGTGGCTCCACTCTATAAAAATAATACTGCATGTGAAACTCCGGCCCGCCGCGACCTCCTGTAGCCACTTTAAATGCAGAAGTGTTGACATCATAACTCAACCCGGCATACCAATTGTGGTAGTGCAAACCGAATAATGGAGCCCAGGCGTCCCCTACCCTCCAGGCAGCACCGAGGTCAATGGCCATTTGGTTACCCGGCTGCCGGTTGAGGTATAGGCGTAAAAGACCGCTAACCACCTTCTCTTGATATACATTTTGCTGCTGCCACAATCCATTCAACAACATGTCCACAGCATCAAACAGCCGGGCACTCCCCATTAGCGTCGCTGCCAATCTCAAGGGCAACCTCGGATTGTCTCCATTGTCATAAAAGGTTTGTTTTGGCCGTATGAAATGGTGGGCAGCTCCCCCAAGATTGACCCAGGTCCGGTTGGACTTTTGAAATCTATAATTTATGCCTCCTCCTAAATCCAAATACAAAAAATTAAATCCTGCTAATGGTTCCCGATTAGACAGGGCAGGATTATAATGATCACCGTTCCATTGATTGGGAAATCGCAACTCGTCATCGCGAAATGTCCTTCTATCCAGATTAAGCCCTAAACCGATACTTAGGATGTTACTTGGATTGAGAATCATCGCATAATTGCCAAGCAGATTGATGTCAAGAATCGACAGATGTGCATCTCCCGCATAATCGTACAATACACGAGCTCCCACCCCTATAAAATGATCATCCTTGTAACGCGGATAAATCTTCTTGTCTATCGTCCCGGCAAATGTCGTGTACGGTACCGGAACCGTCGTCCACTGATTGCGATAACTCACCGCCACCCTGCTGGTAGCATTGTGCATGGCGGTAAGTCCGGGGTTGATAAGCATCGGGGCATTAAAAAACTGCGTAAAATGTACATCTTGCGCATACATCCCGCCCACAGCTACCAACAGCCATACAACAAAAATTTTCGTGATAAGTGATTTCATATACTCAACTTTATATAGGTAAATCTATCTATGGTCAAACACTTTTGCATAGAATGAATTAGAGGCAAGAAATGGGATAACTCTTTTGACAAACTCCCTAAGAAAACGTCAAAATCAATGACAAAATAGTGCGTTTTTCAAACGTACACAAAGCTTTTCAAACATTTTTAATACATGTCAATTAAATCAAATTTCTAATCAAATGAATATCAATAATTCACCTCCAATACAAGTAAAAAAATAATTTCACCTTCGCTTCATATTACGCCTATGCGCTGTTCTTCATATACAATATAGTACTGGGGAACTCACGATGCAGAAGAACGTTCCCCGGGACGAATGAATTGCATCAGTGTACTTTTTAAAACACACCCTACAAAATCTATATCCCAATAATTTCAAAATTTCTTGTACTTTGGCAGTTCTTTCGGAATTCCACAAACAGCGTCCCTCACATGAATTGTAAAAATTGTAACGCCGCTCTCGCAGAAAATACATCGTTTTGCTCCTCTTGTGGAGCGAAGGTGATTACCTCACGAATCACAACAAAAAAGCTACTTTCAGAGCTATTTACAAATCTATTCGGCATCGATAATAAGTTTATTCGCACACTCTGGGATATGTTGATACGTCCCGGGGTTTTGCTTTCCGCCTATTTGAAGGGGACAAGAAAACGATATGTTCGCCCCTTCGCATTCTTTGCAATAACAACCGCCATTACTGTTTTTTCGCTTTCTATGTTTTCAGAGGAATATCTATCGGGCGTGGACAAAGCAAATTCAAACTTTGAATCTTACATGCAAAAGATGTTTCCCAAGACCCATATCAAGGAAAATTTAGATAAAGGACGAACGAAACTGCTCAATGAAAAAGAGCAACAAAAAGCCGACAAAAGAGCAGCATTTCAAAGAAAAACACAAGAGACCATCCTCAAATACATGAATCTCATCTCCTTTCTTCTATTGCCGCTGTACGCCTTTATAGCTTATTTGGTCTTCGGGCGTCCCTATAACTTCGGAGAGCATCTCGTTATCAATGCGTATATCCAAGGGGTCTTAATGCTATTAATGACCATTTCATTTTTTGTGTCGTTAGCACTTCATTTTGATGCCTATTCGTATGCTATGTTATTCAACTTTGTCTATTACCCATATGTGTATCAGCGATTGTATCACTTGTCTTTTAAAAGGCTTCTCCTAAAAACGCTAAAGTTCATCCCCATCCTCTTGGGAGCGATAATCCTGTTCGGTATATTAATGATCGCGCTCGGCTTTATCATTGCTCTTATCCAGAGAGCTTAAAGCAACTGCATGGCAAAAATGACGTTATAATACAATAATGCACTTATACCCACCTTCATTGTGGAGGTGACTCTTGGCATCAATTCATATGCGTACGGCAATGGTTCTTTTCCTCCCAATTGGTATAAGTCAAAGCCCCTCCTTTATGATGCAGCCTCCTGGTTCCTCAAGATCAACTCGCTGAGGTCATAGACCATTACCTGTTGGTCATCCGCTTTTAATCCGTCACCCAACATAGTCAGGCAATAAGGGCAATTGGCCGCGACGATATCAGCCCCTGAAGCTATGATTTCCTCTGCCCGCTCTTCATTGATACGGCGGTCACCGGGCTCATCCTCTTTAAACATCTGTGCGCCCCCGGCGCCACAACACAATCCCCGCTCGCGAGAACGTTCGAGTTCGGTAATCTCCTCAAATAGGGCGGTGACCACCTCTCTTGGATCCTCAAAGATCCCATTTCCCCTACCCAGATAGCAACTGTCGTGATAGGTAATCTTCTCCCCGGATTTTTGTCCGGTGTTCAGCTTGCCGGAATCCAGCAGTTCCTTTAGAAAAGTGGCATAATGGGTCACTTCATAATGGGCGCCCAATTCGGCATAATCATTTTTCAATGCGTTAAAGCAGTGTGGGCAAGTGACAATAATCTTCTTTATACCGTATCCGTTCAGGGTTGCGATGTTTTGTTGTGCGAGCATCTGGAAAACAAACTCGTTGCCGGCCCTTCGAGCGGGATCACCGGTGCATTGCTCTTCATCCCCCAAGACAGCAAAGTCCACTCCGGCCTGATGGAGCAACTTTACAAATGAACGCGTAACTTTCTGTGCACGTGCATCATATGCACCGGCACATCCCACCCAATACAGATACTCCGGTTGATGTCCTGCTGCTACTTCATCCGCCATTACCGGGACCTTTATCTCTTTGTCCATACCTTTTGTTTTTGTTATTTTTGAGTGAGCTCAAAGTTATTCAATTGTCGCAAATAATCATCCTTTTTGGAGTTAATTTCGTGTAACAAACCTTCTGGTAAGCGGAAGATATCCCCTCCTACCCTACGCAATTGCGTATTCTATCGCACTAATTATAGTTTGTCATACACCCCATTTTTATCAAATTTCATAATGTCCGGGATTATAACTACCTTTACTCTCTTGTCCGGTGATGCTTATTGATTTAAGCAGGAACTGTCAAATTAATGTTCCTATTTGAATCTACCCTCTCATCGGCATGGATTTTTCTTCAACAAAATTATCAACCATTTCATACCCCAAAAACACCATGCTCACAGTGTCCAATCATTAATATCTATGTCACAAAATCAAACAGACCTCACCCCACCTGCCGGCAACTGGAAAAATGCAGCTGCCGAGCAGCTCGTACGCGAATTTGACCACCGTCATATTACGGAAAAAGAAGACCATTATCTCATAAGATTTGGACCATTTACCGTAACAAAATCTAAGAACGAGCCCGGCTTCGCTTGTGATTGCCCCTACTCTTCTATTGAAGAATGTCAACACATCATCGCATCCAATCACCTGTTAGATTATTGGGAGGAGCAAAAGAAAAAAGAGCGTGTGCCCACCAGTCCACCCCGAAAAGCTATCAGCATCACCCACCTTATCCGTCAAATATCCCCAGATGATTTGAGGGAAGTCACCCGGACCTTTGCCAATAAAAACCGTGCCTTCAGTTTTTTGCTTCGCGCTCGATTTCTGGATGAAGTGGAACTTGAAGAGGACACAGGCATGTATATCCGCCTCTACAACGACCTCATCCACAAAAGAGCTGCTCCCGCTTCTCCCCTATCTGCTCAGGATTTAAAAATTTTCCGAATCATCACGGAGGCCTATTTACACAAAGTTCGCGATGCCTTAATCGAACGGGATTTCAAAAGGGGATATCATATACTATTTGCAGTCTTGGATAGATTGAGCTTGGTCATGTACCGCACTTCGAAAGCCGCTGAAAAATTGCTCGTCCTTTGGCGGGAGGTCCACCTGATGTTCAGCGAGCTCCTTAAGATGGTGGAAGCACATGATTTATTGGCAAGTATTGAAGAGGATTTGAAGACACTCGCAGGCAAACTGTATTATAAGTATCGCTTCTTTGATATCCACATTGTCCACCTCCTTCTAATGCTGGACCGGGACATGAAAGATGAAATTTTGGTCGACACCCTTGCAAGCCGGCTTATGACCGAAGAGGATCCGGAGATCAAGCGCAATACCCTGGGTGCTGCCCTCCTATTAGCCCAGCGCCTCCGCCATCAGAATAAAATAATTAGAGAATTGTGTGACCACCATCTCGAACTTGGCCTGCATTACCTCCAATTAGCCGGGCTACTGATCGACACCGACCAACAAGCATTGGGTATGACCATCCTCGACCTTGGGCGAAAAGCGATAGGCTCTCTCTATTATGAGCAAGAATTTATCCGGCTTCTCATCCGGTATAAGCGACCTCAAAAAGAAATTGTAGATGCACTGATCCAAATGCTAAGAGAATATCCAAGCCCTAAGATATACGAACGCCTGCATCTGACGCTGTCGCAGACACAAGCAGACCGATTGGTAAACCATGTCAAATCCATTGCTGACAACGATGTCCTACTCTTTGCCACCTTCCTTTTTATTTCCGATTATGAAGCAGCTCTTCGACAAGTACACCATCTTGCCCTTGACGAGGTTATCCCTTTAGACGCGCCCCTTTGGCACCAAGCTCCCGAAGCACTCGCCTCCTACTATTTCGAACAATTGGATGCATATCTCTCTGTCCATGTCGGCCCAAAAGCTGCGGCTTATACCCAAGGCATCTTGAGACATATAAATAAACGCCTTTCCATAGGAAAAATCCTTCAAATATTGAAGACAAAAGACTGCGATGAGCGACTCTACTCATATGCGAAGATGCTTTAACTTTTCCGCAACATTACAACGTCTATAGATAAAAAAGCGGAGAGACAGGGATTCGAACCCCGGGCCCCACTTGCGCAGAGCAGCGGATTTCGAATCCGCCCCGTTCGACCACTCCGGCATCCCTCCGTAGGTGTAATATACTCGACCGCAAAGGTAAGGAAAGGAATAAAAAAGGCGAGTACTTTCCTCTGAATTTCTTTTAATGGGCCTTTCCCTTACTCACGTGAATGAAGAGCTTTTCGATGAAATTGTAAGAGGAAGACCACCTAGGACCGCTTCGTGCAAAACGGCCTGGCCCTTATATAAAATAAGCCCTCTAATCGAAAAATAGAAGTTACAACTTTTTAATCTCATCCTCCAAGTGGTACTCATCACCCGGGGCATATCCATTGTGTGAATACACGATATGCCCTTTGCCATCGAGGAGAAAAGACTGTGGTATGGTCTGAAAATTAAGTGCCGTTTGCAATGTTTGCTTACTGTCCGAAAGGACCTGAAACTCCCACCCTTTCTGTGCCACCATCGGCTTCACCTTAGAGAGGGCCCGGATATTGTCGATCGTGATAGCGATTACTTCCAACCCATAATCCTCCTTCCAATCGGGATACACATCATTAATAGCGTCCATTTCCTTCTTACATGGCGTACACCACGTAGCCCAAAATGTAATTAAGACCGGATGTCCCTTGCCGACCAAGCTTTTAATGCTAACCGTCTTCCCCTCTAGAGTTTTTACATTTATATCGGGCATTTCTTGTTGGGCGAGGGCCGTGTTGCCAACAAAAAACAGCATAATACCGACAAAAAGGAATTGAATTGAAAACTTCATAATACAGGTTTTAATTTTTTTATACTTTAGCAAATCGTTTTGAAGCCAATAGCTTTACTCGCATATTCAACGGCCCAAAACTATATCTAATTTTGCATTTCATGCCTCATTTAAGAAATATTTAACCTATTCGACTCAAATCAGACAAGGTTACAAGTATATTTTGATATGTTCTGTAAAGAAAACTTTTTCAAAGGGGTTATTTCTCCACAAACACCGCAAAAAACAAACAAATGAATTTAACTATTCCTTCTTCTCTCTTCCGGGCTTCAATCCGGGGTTTCATCTTTTCGCTGTTATTTCTATGTCTCGACACATTGGCATCCGGTCAAATCACCGGTGGTAACCTCTCCGGTGGCGTGATGAACAACACCAACCTGTTCTTGCGGGACTCTTCGATTGGTGCAGACAACACGCCCCAATACGACAAGCAACTCATCGGCTCTGAGACTTGGCTCAATCTCACCTATAATACCAACACGGTAGAAGCAGGTATGCGATTTGATTTGTTTCAGAACTCTAACCTCCTCGACCCGCAGAGCTCTTTTTCCGATGCGGGAATTGGCCGATGGTACGTCAAATACCACTACAACAAGCTCCAAGTTTCGGGTGGATATCTCTACGACCAAATCGGGAGTGGCATCATCTTCCGGGCTTACGAAGATAGAACCCAACTCATAGACAATGCCCTTTACGGGGTTCGCGCTCAGTATGAAATGGCACCAGACTGGACGATCAAGGCCTTCTCGGGCAAACAAAAACACCTCTTTGACCATTACAAGACAGATATCAGGGGGGCCAATATCGAAGGTTTCCTGAACTTTGACAGCTTGGGCGGATTGTCCCTGGCTCCCGGAATAGGATTTGTCAACACCACTTATGACAACAAAACCATGAACGATGTGGTGGATGTATTGACCTCCTATCGCCCGGATGAACGTGTAATACCCCAATACAACAGTTATATCACCAGCCTGTACAACAACCTCTCTTTCGGCCCATTGACCTGGTATGCAGAATGGGCACACCGCTCTGCAAATGTACTCTACGACCCTTTTGCCAAACGCACCCTCATCAGCGGTGATCAAATCGAAGGGCGGATAGTCAAACGTGCGGGAGATGTCTTGTACTCGAGTTTGAGTTACGCCATACACGGCTTTGGAATATCCGTGGACTACAAACGAACTACCAATTTCGAATACCGGGCACACCCCCTCCTCCCCGGCAACGAGGGCTTTATCGGGTTTATCCCTCCGATGGGGCGCATCAACACCTACCGCCTCACTGCCCGTTACTCCCCGGCGACACAATATATCGGGGAACAGGCCGTACAGGTTGATGCTCGATACAAGCTCAACAGACGCTGGAGCTTTAACATCAATGCATCCAACATCACCAATCAAAACAACGACCTGCTATACCGCGAACTCTACACGGAGTTCACCTACAAAAAACGACGAAAATGGCAAATCCTCGGAGGTGTACAATTCATGGACTACAACTTTGCCATCTACCGGGGCAAGCCAGGATATGAGAATGTAAAGAGTATCGTACCATATACAGAAGTGCTCTACAAATTCTCCCGCTCGAAGTCCTTGCGTGTCGAAGCACAGTACATGTTCACCCGGCAAGACGAAGGCCAATGGGCCTATACTCTATTTGAAGTAGGTCTGGCACCCCACTGGTTATTTGAAGCCTCTTTGATGTACAATGTGGTCTCCTTTGCGCCGAAGGCCCAACTCAACGAAACCCTACAACACCATTTAGAAGAAAAAGGGCGCGTCCTATATCCCACATTGGGCGCCGTTTATACACACGGCTCCAACCGCTTTTCGCTGCGCTATGTAAAACAAGTGGCCGGCGTCGTCTGCAGCGGGGGAATTTGCCGCTACGAACCCGCTTTCTCCGGAGTGCGCTTTAACCTTACTTCTACTTTTTAGCATTGCTTAAAACCTAATCACCATCTCACAAAGCTATCCTTATGAAAAATAAAAATCTGAATACCCGCTTTTTGATTGTCCTCGTCTTATTATTGGGGGCTTGCAAAGAAAAACCCGTCATCATCCCGGATTTTAGTGTCCCTAAGGGCGACCGCAATGTCCTCATCGAAGAGTTTACCGGCGTGCGCTGTGTCAACTGCCCCAATGGGGCCAAAATCATCGAAGAAATGGTGGCAGAATTTGGCGATCGCGTCGTCCCCATATCCATCCATCACGGCTTTTTTGCCAAACCCCTCAAACAGAGCAAGAGCGACCTCAACTGTCATTGTGGTTATGGGGATGCGGTGACAGAAACCTTGGGCAAAGGCCCCATCGGATATCCCGCCGCCGTCATCAACCGCCAAAAACTGGGTTCCAAACTCTTCCCCAACAAAGACGAATGGAAGAGCATCGTCCTCAATGCTCTGAAGCAACCGGCCCCGGTCAATATATTCTTGAAAGTCTCCGGGGATGCGTCCAATTCCCAATGGACCTTGGATGTCAATCTCGCAGCCTCAGAACCATTGGATGACCTGTTTATCACCGCCGTACTGCTCGAAAGCGATATCATCGACGCTCAAATACTTCCCGACAATTCACTTGACGAAAACTACAACTTCCAACACGTCGTGCGTATGCCCATCACCGATGCAGCAGGAGAGAGCTTGCCCGCATTGGCGAGCGGAGAGGTCAAAGAGATGAAAGGATTTAAGACATTTGCTCTTCAACCCGAATGGGACTACAAACATTGCAGTATTGCCGTCTTCGTACACCACAAAAGCACCGGCACAGAAGTTCTACAGGCAGCTTCGATCCATTTAGAGAATTAGTGCAGGGGCCTTTTCGAAAAGAGGAAGGTCAAAACAAAAGCAAAAACGGTTCTTTGTGACCACTTTGGCGAATTTTGAATACGGATTTCTTTGCGACTTTGCGTCTTTGCGAGTAAAAACATCAGTACTACGCTTAAAATAAGATGTCCTTACAAGATTTATGCATTCATGGAGGTCAATTAAGAACCATTCGTGCAAGCGTGGGTATATTCCTCGGAAAATGCACTATCTTTACATTTCAATTAGCAAAGCGAAACAGGCGTCACATTGGCTTGTATAGCCATTTACCGTTTGTATTTTTTCAGTAATTGCAAGTAAGGTCTACAAGAAAACTCTTCAAAATTAGAGCTGTATCTTTTGACAAGCACCATGTAGGCGCAATTATGTAAGTTTTCAAATAATGAATCAACGTAGAGCATTCTTTCTGATAACATCATTGATCCTAACGCTCTTCTCCTGCTCGCTTTCCCTGGGCAAAGGGGCAAAGGATAGAGCATCCAAAGGGGGAGATTACGTCCTAAAACAGGAATTGCAATCCCTCCTGGACGATTCAAAACTCATGGGGACGATATTAATCTACGATGCACGGCACGACCGGTATTTCTCCAATGACTTCTCGATGGCCAACATGGGAAAGCTTCCTGCATCGACCTTCAAAATACCCCATACTATCATAGCACTCGAAACTGGAGTCATCCAAAGCGACACAACATGGCTAAAATGGGACGGCAGAAAGAGAGCTTTTAAAATTTGGGAACAGGATCTACGTTTGAGAGACGCCTTCCGGTACTCCTGTCTTCCGTGTTATCAACAAATTGCAAAAAAGATAGGGACGGAGCAAATGGAGAAATATATACAAAAATTACATTATGGCAAAATGCATGTTACGGCGTCCAATTTAGACAAATTCTGGATCGAAGGGAATGCCCGCATCAGTCCGATTCAGCAGATTGATTTTCTAAACCGACTTGTCAACACCCGTCTCCCTATCTCAAAACGAACCGAAGATATTGTCAAACGCATGATGCTCTTAATACAGAACGATGATTATTCCCTCTATGGCAAGACGGGATGGTCCACCTGGCAAGGGGTCAATAACGGTTGGTTTGTCGGTTATGTCCGCAAGGGGCCGTACATCTACTATTTCGCTACCAATATCGAGCCCAAGGCCGCTTTTGATATGAAATCGTTTGCCAAAATCAGAAAAACCATTACTTACAGCGCCTTACGACAATTGGGGGTAATCCCTTAGAGGGGCTACCGACAAAGTCTGTACAACCAAAGAGAGTATAACTTTGCATCTTTTGTCATCTTTTCGGATTTCTTCCTACCTTATGATTAGCCCACCAACAAAAAAAAGGGAGCCCACCGGACTCCCCTCAAACAAGATTATTCAAACATTCAGCTCGTTAGCGAGTCAGTGGATAGCCCGCATTATTCCAATCTATAATCCCATGGTTCATGTGATCAATGTGCTTAAAGCCCAGTTTTTTGAAGGTTCTGAGTGCATTCCCACTTCTGTGTCCCGAACGACAATGCACTAAGTATTCTTTGTTCTTATCGAGTTTGGAAAGTTCCTGCTCGAAATTCGGGCTATTAAAGTTGACATTGATGGCTCCTTTGATATGTCCTTGGGCAAACTCCCCCGGAGTCCGGACGTCGACGACTTGGGCCACCCCCTTGTCCACCAAAGCCTTGGCTTGTTTTGCTGACACATTGACTACCTTCGTATCTACTCCGGCTTGAGCATTACTATTGCAAGAAGCAAACACAAAAGGAAGAATAAATAAGGCAACAAAAAAGTATTTCATAATTCTTTAAATTTTTACTGTTAGAAAATGAAGTGCTTCAAAAGAATAAAAGCATATCGATTTGATTCTGATGCAAAGGAAAACAATTTCTTAACATAAACTTGTGATTAAAATTACAAAGCAACCGTTTGTCTGCGTCTATCTTTGCTCCAATAATTCTAACATTTCATATCGTAAACCCAATACTAAATCGACGAATTATGAAAAATTCATACACCGTAACGAATAGATTCACACTTGCACTTATCATTCTGAGTTTCCTGCTTGCTTTAATTCCCAAACACATGTTGGCACAGGATTTTAAGAAGCAAACCAAATGGGGAGGACGGCTGATGATAGACGCCACCCATTACGACTACAATGATGCACAGGTCACCGGATTAGAAGTACGCAGAGCTCGATTCTTTAGCAAAGGCTCCGTTGCTCCACGAATCTCATACAAGCTCCAATTGGATTTTGCCGGAGGGAAAGTAGCCTTTAAGGATGCCTATATCCGCTGCGGCAACTTGCCATATATCGGGGGAAACATGACTATAGGAAATCAAACGGACCCTTTGAGCCTGGAGCAAAATACGAGTTCGAAATACATCACTCTCATGGAGCGCTCCTTGCCCACTTCACTATTTCATAAAAGGGCTGCAGGAATCGGGTATAGCAATACCAAGTTACTCCATGGAAGATTGGGCATTCAAGCATCTTGGTTAGACCCACTCGGTGGCTCTTTGAAAGCGCCCAACCTAAAAGGCTATACCAAGAGCGCTACAATCAAAATCAGCGCAATGCCATGGCTAAAAAGCAATGACAACCTGGTATATATGGGGGTGGGCTATTCGACGAGAACATTGGACAACAACTTGGCCTTCAAAGTGCACCCGGAATCCCACCTTGCACCTACAGCAATCTCCGGCGCTGTGCCTCAGGTTAGCAGCTACCGTTTGCTCAACTTTGATTTTGCCTGGGTCTTCCATGCACTTTCCATCCAAGGCGAATACATGACCAACGCGTATCAACAAGATGCGGGCCAAAGCGCCACAGCGGCTTCCTATTACGGCACCATCAGCTATTTCATCACAGGGGAGCATCGACATTTCAAGAATGCAGCGAGTGGCTTTTCCCGCATTCACCCAAAGCACAACTTTGACCCCGCAAATGGACAATGGGGTGCATGGGAAGTGGCCCTTAGATATGCCAGCATGGATTTGAGTGAATTGTTTGACCTCAATCCCATCCGGGACATCACCTTGGGTGTCAATGCATACCTCAATCCCTATACCCGAGTGATGTACAATTTCATACGCTCCAACTACGGCACAGCGGACAGAATGGCCAATATCCATCAGGTGCGCTTTCAAATTGACTTTTAACAAAAAAACTTTCCTGCAAGTAAACTGCAAATTGGTTGACGTTTGGAGCATTTTAGTTTTGCCGCCGCCCTATACTACATATAGGCCGGTGGCTTTTTGAATAATGGACATGACCCATCACCCGACAGGACACCGGGTTGCTACTCCCTTCCATTTCCTCCCCCCTCTTCAACCATTTCATACCAAAAAAAATCGTGAATAAGTAACCCATTTGCAAAACTATACGTTATTTTGTGTAGCGCATCGCGACTCGACGTCACACCTGTTAACTATGGATACTTATATAAAAAAATACTGGCTCACGGTCCTGTTTCTTATGCAGGGGTTGCTTCTCTTCGCCACGCACAATCGTGCCGGGGAAATCACCTACGTACAAACCGGACCACTTACGATACGTTGTACGATAACGACCTACACCAAGTCAAGCAGTACAGCGGCAGACCGGGACAGCCTGGTCATCATCTGGGGGGATGGAGAGGCCGTAGCCGTCCCGCGCTCCAATGGCCCGGGCAACAAGGGGGTGGATATCGGTAATAATATCAAATACAACCTCTATATCGCGGAGCATACCTTCCCCAGCAGGGGCACATACACGGTCTCTATGCAAGACCCCAACCGGGTCGGCAACATCATCAACATCCCCAATTCCATCAATGTCCCGTTTTACCTCGAGACGAAGGTCACTCTTTTGGACCCCAAATTTCAGGGCTTCAACAATTCCGCCATCCTACTACAGCCCCCTATCGATATAGGCTGCATCCATCAGCCTTTTATACACAACCCCAACGCCTACGATCCCGATGGGGACAGTCTGGCATTCGAACTCATCCCTCCGTTTATCGCTCCCGGCACACCGGTTGAGGGGTACAGTTATCCGGATGAAATCCTTCCCGGACCCAACAACCACATATCTCTGGACCCGGTGACCGGGACCTTTGTCTGGGATGCACCCCAATTAGAAGGAGAGTACAATATCGCCATCTTGGTCAAGGAATATCGTCAGGGGGTTCTCATTAATTCACTCGTCCGGGATATGCAAATATACATCACCAAATGTCAAGACAATCTCCCTCCGGAGCTTTCTTCCGTCCAAGACCTCTGTGTCATAGCCGGTACAGTCATCGACCAAACAGTTCGTGCTACGGACCCCAATACCCCCTTGCAAAAAATACGATTGAAGGCCTCCGGAAGTCCATTTACTCAGTCGGTCAGTCCGGCAACATTTACGGCACCTTCCGGCTTTACCGACCAACCGGTCATCGGGCATTTCAATTGGCAAACGAGTTGCGATCATATTTCTTCGCGCTATTATTCTATCGTTTTCCACGCCACGGATAGTTATTTCAAACCCGGGCAATCAGGTGTCCGGGACACCCTTGGTCTAAGCACATTGGAGACTATGCGAATAAAAGTGGTCGGTCCTCCACCCACTGACGTTCGCGCCGACCGGCAAGGAGATAAAGTAAGTATTTCATGGAGTGCTCCCTACCCCTGTGACACGGCTCATAGGCGGTTCCTCGGATTTAACGTTTGGCGAAGCGAGCGTCCGATTGTAGTGCCCCTCGACACCTGTTCTCCGGGACTGGACGGGTATGGCTACCGGGTCATAAAATACAACACCATGAATAAGGTAGCTGACAGGTATATGTATTTGGATGAAGACATCGAAAAGGGGCAAACCTATTGCTATCGAATAACCGCCGTGTTTGGCAAACGAACGACCTCCGGTACACCGTACAACATCGTGCATAGCCTCCGGTCAGACGAGGTATGTGTCAATCTTTCCCGCGATTTGCCTTTAATCACAAATGTAGATATCCAAAAGACTTCGCCCAATGACGGCAAGGTCCTCATCCGCTGGATTAAGCCTTTGATAAGCGATTTGGACACTGCGATGCATAAGGGTCCTTATGTATTCCAACTTACGAAACAATTAGCCAATGGGAGCTTTTCTGCCATCCCTTCCGCTCGATTTGTAGCGCCCACCCTGGATGCTCCTATCGATACGATGTATGAAGATACCCCCGTGGCGACCGATGCATCCCCCCTGACATATAAGGTAGATTTTTATATCGCCGGCAATTCCGCAACTCCCTATGGCTCCACAGACGAAGCGGCCTCCCCTTTTCTCCTGTTGCACGAAGGGGATCATCAAATCCGGTTGGAGGTGTCCGAAGCCATCCCTTGGACCAACTATCATTATGATTTCATGAAATGGTCTGCTTCTGATATGAAATGGCACATTATCGGGAGTTCCAATACTCCTGTCTGGAAAGATGAAGGCCTGCAAAATGACTCGACCTATTGTTACAGGGTCAAGACGACCGGTTCTTATGGATTGGCCGGAGTTCCCTCCCCCTTGATCAATCACTCTCAAAAAGTTTGCGGAAGTCCGCACGACACGGTCCCCCCTTGCAGTCCGGTCATCACCGTCAATAACCTTTGTACCCAACCCGAAATCTTTGAAGACAGCTTATTAAACCGGATAACCTGGCGTTTCCCCGCCATCGAATGCAAGGACGAAACCGGCCTCACTTTTCGACTTTACTTCGCTCCCGATTCTTCCGGCAAAGGAGAGCTGCTTGTGAGCTTTTCCAATATCTCCGGAGAGTGGCAAATCGATCATATGCGGATGAAAGATCTCAGCGGATGTTATTGGATGACTGCCGTGGATTCCCTTGGCAACGAAAGTCCACCGAGTGACAAAGTCTGCGTCCATAATTGTCCGAACTACCTCTTACCCAACACTTTTACGCCCAATGGAGATGGGCAAAACGATGTTTTCCGCCCCTTCCCTTATCGATTTGTCTCGAAAGTCAAATTTAAAGTCTTCAACCAGTGGGGCAATCTGGTATTCGAGACGACCAATCCCGATTTGCTTTGGGACGGGACCAACACAAAGGGCAAGCGGCTTTCCGACGGGGTGTATTTCTACACCTGCGATGTTTACTATTCCCAACAGCCCGAGGGAGACGGAAAACCAAATGATCAGCTCCAAGGCTTCATTCATCTAATCAACAATCAATAATATGTTCACAGGAATTACAGAGGCTATGGGCACCATCCGGGATATCTCCCGGCAAGGCACCAATAAAACCTTCAATGTAGAGTCGCCGATCTCCGATCAACTCAAAGTGGATCAAAGCGTCATGCACAACGGCGTTTGCCTCACCGTCACTGCAGTGGAAGGCAACCGGCACACCGTAACCGCAATCGATGAAACCCTCAAAAAAACAAATTTGGGCACCCTCGCTCCGGGAGATTTGGTCAACCTCGAACGAAGTATGCAAATGGGGGGGCTCCTGGATGGGCATATCGTCCAAGGGCATTGTGACGAAACAGTAAAATGCACCGCCATTGAAGAAAAAGAGGGCAGTCGTCTTTATTACTTCACTCTATCTCCGGAACATGCAGGACTGGTCGTCCCACGGGGATCTATAGCAATTAATGGTGTGAGTTTGACCGTCGCCGGGATAACTCAAGCGACATTCTATGTTGCAATTATACCTTACACCTACGAACATACTAATTTTAAACACCTAAGGGAAGGCGCACTCGTAAATATCGAATACGACATCCTGGGCAAATATCTAATGCGACAAATAGAAGTTTACAAAGATGCCCGATAGAGATACTTTTTATATGAAGCGCTGCCTGCGGTTGGCAGAGGTCGGAAGGCCAACCGTCTCCCCCAATCCTATGGTCGGTGCTGTCATCGTAGCACGGGGGAGGATTATTGGCGAAGGTATGCACTTGCAGGCAGGAGGGCCGCATGCAGAGGTCAATGCACTCGCTTCCGTCAAAGGATCAGATCGCCCACTACTCGCCGAAGCTACTCTTTATGTCAATCTCGAACCCTGCCATCATCAGGGCAAGACTCCACCTTGCACTCTCGCCATCCGGGAGGCGGGGATCAAACGAGTGGTCATTGCCGGGAGGGACCCCAATCCTCTTGTCAGTGGCAAAGGGGTTGGCTTTCTCAGAGAGATCGGCGTCGAGGTCACCGAAGGCATCCTTCATAATTCCGCAGAACAACTCAATGCAGCCTTCCTTACCTATCATAGAAAAAAACGGCCCTACATCATCTTAAAGTGGGCGGAAAGCGATGACTTCATCATGGGCCACAGGGAGCGGCGTGTCAAAATATCCAATAGCAAGTCCGACACCCTCGTTCATCTGTGGAGAAGTGAAGTAGACGCCATCCTGATCGGCACCAATACGGCCATTATCGACAACCCAAGCCTCACGGTTAGACATATTGAAGCGCCCTCTCCTCATCGGATTTTGCTCGACAAGAGTGGTAGAGTCCCAAAGGAATACCAACTTTTTGTAGATGAAGAGCCCTTGACTATCATCACTGAGGATGCCTCTCGATTTGGAGCATTAGCAAGCGAAAAGGAAGCGATTGCTTTGCCATTTGAGCCTTCCGTTATCCCTCCCCTCCTCCATTGGGCCTACGAAGAAGAAATCCAATCCATTCTTATCGAAGGAGGGCGCAAGACACTGCAATCTTTTATCAACTCCAACTATTGGGACGAAGCCAGGATTATTCATGCCGTGGATGTTCGGTTAGGCAAAGGGCTTCGCGTCCCTAAGTTAAAGGGACGTAAGGTCAAAGAACTCCTGCTCAACCGTAACCGCATTACATTTGTCAAGCCACTTTAGAAAACTCCTCTAAAGAGTACAATCGAAAAAGGCCATTAAGTCGAAACTCAATGGCCTTTTTCGTATAATCATCTGAAATTTTATAAAATTTACTCCTTAACCTCATCCGCCACTTCCGGGACTGCTTCTTCCTCTACATCTGGAGCTTGAGGCAGATCGTCTTTATGCCATACGAACAAATCATTGAACTGTTTCATACCTGTTCCGGCAGGAATGCGTTTTCCTACGATTACATTCTCCTTCAATCCCATCAAGTGATCTTTCTTGGCCGCAATTGCAGCCATACTCAACACTTTGGTAGTCTCCTGAAAAGAAGCCGCAGATATCCACGACTTCACCCCAAGTGAAGAGCGCGTAATACCTTCCAGTGTCGGTTTGGATGTAGCGGGAATCGCATCACGCCATTTAGGCAATTTTTGGTCGTTGCGCTTGAGGAAAGATATTTCCTCACGCAGTTCACGCAATGTGACGAGCTGCCCCGGCTTTAGTTTCTCCGACCCACCGGCATCGACAATTACCTTCACATCAAAGATGCGGTCATTCTCCTTGAAAAAATCGACTTTATTCACCGCTTCTCCTTCTAAGAATTTGGTATCTCCCGGATCGAGAATCTCAACCCGTCGCATCATTTGTCTGACGATTACTTCGATGTGTTTATCATTGATGGTAATGCCCTGTGATCGATAGACTTCCTGCACCCCGTGGACCAAATAGCGTTGAACCGCAAAGGGCCCTTTGATATTCAAAATATCCACCGGTGCAATTGCTCCGTCCGTAAGACGGTCTCCCGCACGTACGAAGTCTCCTTCCTGTACCAAAATATGCTTAGATAAAGCAATGAGGTATTTTTTGGTCTGATTGATTCTTTCATTTGTCACCTCAACCACACGTTTTCCTCTTTTAATCTTACCAAACTTCACCAGTCCTTCTATTTCAGAGATGGTCGCCGGGTTAGAAGGGTTTCTCGCTTCAAACAATTCGGTAACCCTCGGCAAACCACCGGTAATATCCGCAATCCCCCCTAAGTTGCGAGGGATCTTTGCGAGGATTTGCCCAATGCTTACTTCATCCCCTTCATTAATGACAATATGTGACCCTACAGGCAGAGAGTAGGTCTTTATCACTTCACCGGAAGGGCTGACGATATGCACACTTGGTAATTTTTTCTTACCCCTCCCTTTCGCTTCTTTGATAACGCGCTCGGTATAACCGGTCATATCATCTTTCTCCACACGGAAAGTCACCCCTTCTTCGATATCTTCAAACTGGACAATCCCTCCAAACTCAGAGATAATCAGCGCATTAAATGGATCCCATTCACATATCACCTCTCCTCGTTCTACCTTATCCCCTTCTTTGAAGTGAATAGTAGAACCATAGGGAATATGATTGTGGCTTAACACCTTCTTTGTCTTGGGATCGACGATTCGCACCTCACCCGAACGGGAGATAACGATCGTTTTAGATTTGCCGTCTTCCTGGTGTTCGACAGTTTTAAGATTCTCGAACTCCAATTTACCGGATGCGCTTGCTGACACCTCGGATTCGGATTTTGATACGGAAGCCACCCCACCCACGTGGAAGGTACGCAATGTCAGCTGGGTACCCGGCTCACCGATACTTTGTGCAGCGATAATTCCAACGGCGTCGCCCACCTCAGCTGTTCTACCTGTAGCGAGGTTCTTTCCATAACATTTTACACACACCCCTCTGTCAGACTCACAGGTAAGTACCGACCGCAACTGGACGGACTCGATACCTGCCGCATCAATTTCCTTTGCCTTTTCCGCAGAGACATATTCTCCTGCCGCCAAAATCATTTCTCCGGTCTCCGGATGAAAGACATCTTCCAACAGGAACCTGCCCTCGATCTTATCGGACAACGGCTCGATTACTTTATTGGATTCTTTAACTGCTACGGCCTCAATACCACGGAGTGTTGCACAATCATGCTCCATGATGACCACATCTTGAGCGACATCGACAAGACGACGTGTCAGATAACCCGCATCCGCTGTTTTAAGAGCGGTATCGGCGAGACCTTTACGCGCACCGTGTGTAGAGATAAAGTACTCGAGGACGGACAGTCCTTCGATGAAGTTGGACAAAATGGGGTTTTCGATAATCGCTCCACCTGAAGTACCGGACTTTCTCGGTTTGGCCATCAATCCCCGCAATCCACAGAGCTGCTTAATCTGCGCTTTCGAACCCCGTGCTCCGGAGTCAAGCATCATAAACACGGAGTTAAATCCCCCCTTGTGCTCGCTCAGCTCCTTCATCAGGTTCTCTGTAATCTTATTGTCCGCAAACGTCCATTTGTCAATAATCTGGTTGTAGCGTTCATTATTGGTGATGAGTCCCATATTGTAATGCTCCCAGACTTCGTCCACTTCATTTCTGGCCTCTTCCAATGTCGCCTCTTTGATAGAAGGCGTAATCAGGTCTCCCAGGTTGAAGGACAATCCTCCTTTAAATGCCCACATAAATCCCAATTCCTTGATCTTATCCAAGAATTCGGCGGTAGTCGGTACATCCCTGGTCTCAATAATCTTACGAATAACTTTCTTGAGATTCTTCTTTGTCAAGAGGTCATTCACATATTCCACCCCTTCCGGCACATGAGTATTGAATAATGCCCGCCCTACCGTAGTATCGATATAGCTGTACTTTTTATCTGAAGTCTCCGGATAATCGGCATTCTTTATTCGCAGTTTGATGGGCGCATGCAAATCGACTTTCCCCTCGTTATTGGCTATCATCACATCCTCCAGCGAATAAAAGCGCATGCCCTCACCTTTCAATTTTCCTTTGCCGGTCGAATGGGCTTCCTTCGTCAGATAATACAATCCCAATACCATATCTTGCGAGGGAAGGGTAATCGGGGTACCATTCTGCGGATTGAGCATATTGTGACTTGCGATCATCAGCATTTGCGCTTCGAGAATCGCAGGTTGGCTCAACGGTACGTGCACAGCCATTTGGTCCCCGTCAAAGTCGGCATTGTACGCACTACAAACCAGTGGGTGTAGTTGTATCGCTTTGCCCTCTATTAACACCGGTTGGAAGGACTGTATCGACAGGCGGTGCAGCGTAGGAGCACGGTTGAGCAATACCGGATGCCCTTTCAATATATTTTCAAGGATATCCCAGATAACAGGGTCTTTCCAATCTACGAGTTTTTTAGCCGACTTGACTGTCTTCACAATCCCCCGTTCGATCAATTTTCTTATAATGAATGGTTTGAAAAGTTCTGCCGCCATTCCCTTGGGAATCCCACATTCGTGCAATTTCAAGGAAGGTCCTACAACAATAACCGATCGCCCGGAGTAATCCACCCGTTTTCCCAATAGGTTTTGGCGAAATCGTCCTTGTTTCCCCTTCAGAATATCACTCAATGATTTGAGCGCGCGTCCCCCCTCTGCTTTCACTGCATTTGCCTTACGGGAGTTGTCAAAGAGCGAATCTACCGCCTCCTGAAGCATTCGCTTTTCATTCCTTAGAATGACCTCCGGGGCTTTGATCTCCAATAGACGCTTCAGACGGTTATTCCTGATAATCACCCGGCGGTACAAGTCATTCAAATCCGAGCTGGCAAAACGCCCGCCATCCAAAGGCACCAACGGCCTGAGATCCGGTGGGATAACCGGTAAATACTTGATGATCATCCACTCCGGATGGTTCTCCTCTCTACTCATCCCCTCTCTAAACGCCTCGACCACACGCAAACGCTTCAAAGCTTCTGATTTTCGCTGCTGAGAAGTCTCATTTGCCGCTTTGTGACGCAACTCGTAGGACAGCAAATCCAAATCCATGTCCTTCAAAAGGTCATAAAGTGCATCTGCTCCCATTTTGGCGATGAACTTATTGGGATCCGTATCATCCAACTGACTGTTGCCGGCTGGCAAACTCTCCAGTACTTCAAAATACTCCTCTTCCGTCAATAAATCCATCCGCGCGATTCCCTCATCTTCCTTGACTCCCGGCTGGATAACCACATACTTTTCATAATAGATGACTGAAGAGACATTCTTAGAAGAAAGTCCAAGCAGATACCCCACCTTGTTGGGTAGGGATCTAAAAAACCAAATATGCACCACCGGCACCACTAATTTAATGTGGCCCATGCGCTCCCTTCGTACCTTTTTCTCTGTAACTTCTACTGCGCACTTGTCACACACAATACCGCGGTACCGGATTCTTTTATACTTACCACAATAACACTCATAGTCCTTGACCGGACCAAATATCCTCTCACAAAAAAGCCCATCTCTTTCCGGTTTATACGAACGATAATTGATCGTTTCGGGTTTGAGAACCTCTCCATGAGAGCGCTTTAAGATAAGGTCAGGTGAAGCGAGTTTGATAGTAACGGTATTAAATGCTTTTCTAACCTTTTCATTTTTCTTTCGAAATGCCATATTATGTAGATTGTGGTTTTTTTAATAGTATGAAATCGTTGACTACGCTTTACATTATTCAAACTTGATATCAAGCGCTAATCCTTGAAGCTCGTTGATCAAGACATTGAATGATTCGGGTATGTGCGGTTCCGGGAGGACATTGCCTTTGACAATGGCTTCATAGGCCTTTGCTCTTCCCACCACATCATCGGACTTAATCGTCAACAACTCTCTGAGGATGTTAGAAGCCCCAAAGGCCTCCAAAGCCCAAACCTCCATCTCTCCAAATCGCTGTCCACCAAACTGCGCTTTACCGCCGAGAGGTTGCTGTGTTATCAAGGAGTATGGTCCAATCGAACGGGCATGCATCTTGTCGTCTACCATATGGGACAACTTAATCATGTAGATGACACCTACCGTAGCTTGCTGGTGAAATCGGTCTCCGGTCTCTCCGTCAAACAGGTAGGTCTGGCCCAAGTGAGGAAGGCCGGCCTTCTCTATCAATTCACCAATTTGGTCCATAGAAGCCCCATCAAAAATCGGAGTAGAAAATTTGACTCCAAGCTTCTCACCACTCCATCCCAAAACGGTCTCAAAAATCTGCCCCAAGTTCATCCTCGAAGGTACTCCCAATGGATTGAGCACAATATCAACAGGAGTTCCATCCTCTAAGAATGGCATATCTTCCAATCGCACAATCTTAGAAACGATTCCTTTATTTCCGTGCCGTCCGGCGAGCTTGTCCCCCACTTTTAGTTTTCTCTTTTTGACCAGGTAAACCTTAGCCAATTTAAGAACACCGGTAGGCAGTTCATCCCCGATACTAATATTAAACTTCTCCCGCTTATACACCCCGATTTGCTCATTCACTTTGATATTGTAATTGTGCAACAAACGAGCGATGAGTGTATTCTTATGCTCATCGTTTGTCCAATCAGAGGGCTCGACATGAGAAAAATCAATATTTTGCAGAACCGATCGGGTGAGTTTTACTCCTTTGGCTACCAAATCATCTCCGTAGATGGATTTGATTCCCTTGGTTACCTCGTTGTCCAGTATTTTGCTGAGCTTATCGATCAACTTGATGTTCAATTCACTCAAACTCTCCGTATGATCGTCCTCCAATCGCTTGAGGAGCAGCTTCTCTTGTTCCTTCAAAAAGGTATCCTTCTTTGCTCTTGCAAAAAGTCTTGTGCCAATAACGATTCCCTTGGTAGATGGTGGCGCTTTGAGAGAAGCATCCTTGACATCTCCGGCCTTATCTCCAAAAATAGCGCGCAGCAACTTTTCTTCCGGTGTGGGATCCGTCTCTCCCTTTGGGGTAATCTTTCCGATGAGAATATCCCCCTCTTTAATCCATGCCCCCACACGAATAATCCCATCCTGATCGAGATCTTTGGTGGCATCTTCGCTTACATTGGGAATATCATTGGTCAATTCTTCTTCGCCAAGCTTTGTCTCTCTGACTTCGAGGTCAAAACTCTCGATATGAATGGAGGTAAATACATCTTCTCTAACCACCCGTTCTGATAGCACGATGGCATCCTCAAAGTTGTACCCCTTCCAAGGCATGAAAGCCACCTTGAGATTCTGCCCTAAGGCCAATTCCCCTTTTTCGGTCGCATAGCCATCGCAAAGGATAGAGCCTTTTGTCACACGATCTCCCTTACGAACAATGGGCTTCAAATTAATACATGTCCCTTGGTTGGTGCGAAAAAACTTCTTGAGTTTGTACTTTTTAACGTTATTCTCAAACGAAACCAACTGGTCCTCCTCCGAATCGTCGTACCGAATAATGATTTCATTGGCATCAACATACTCCACTACCCCGTCTCCTTCGGCATTGATCATCATACGCGAATCACGTGCCACTTTGGCTTCCATCCCCGTACCAACGATCGGAGAATGCGGTTGGACGAGAGGGACTGCCTGCCGCTGCATGTTGGAGCCCATCAGTGCCCGGTTGGCATCATCGTTCTCAAGGAAGGGAATGAGCGATGCCGAAACCCCTACAATTTGGTTAGGGGCAACATCCATATAATCTATTTCCTCCGGTGGTAAGACGGGAAATTCGCCGTGCTCCCGGCATTTTATCCGGTTGGACAAAAACGTACCATCATCATCTATCGCAGCATTGGCTTGGGCTATTCTCTTGTAATCCTCTGCATCAGGTGACAAAAACTCCACCGTATCCATCTGTACTTTGCCATCCTTCACCTTGCGATAAGGGGTCTCCAGGAAGCCCATCCGGTTGACCGTCGAATGTACGCAAAGCGTCGAAATCAAACCAATATTCGGCCCTTCAGGCGTCTCAATCGTACACAACCTTCCGTAGTGGGAGTAATGCACGTCCCGCACCTCAAACCCTGCTCGCTCTCTAGACAGACCGCCAGGACCAAGTGCAGATATCCGCCTCTTGTGCGTAATCTCTGACAAGGGATTGGTCTGATCTAAGAACTGCGATAATTGGCTGGTCCCAAAAAAGGAATTGATCACAGATGAAAGTGTACGAGCATTGATCAAATCAATAGGCGTAAACACCTCATTATCCCTTACATTCATCCGCTCTCTAATCGTTCTCGCCATTCGCGCCAATCCGACACCAAACTGGGCATACAACTGCTCCCCTACGGTCCGGATTCTCCTGTTGGACAAGTGGTCGATGTCGTCCAATTCGTGTTTCTGATTAATCAGACCGATCAAATAGTTGATAATCGATAAGAAATCCTCTTTCGTAAGGACTTGGGTTTCGATGGGAATATCCAAGTTCAACTTTTTGTTAATCTTATACCTTCCTACTTCTCCCAGATTATATCTTCTATCGGAAAAAAACAATTTGTCTATAATTCCTCTCGCTGTTTCATCATCCGGTGGGTCCGTACCCCTCAATTGGCGGTAAATGTGTTGCACCGCTTCAATCTCCGAACTCGTCGGGTCCTTTTGTAGAGTGTTATATATGATGGTATAATCCTCATCTATGTCTTCGACCTGAAGGATGACTTCCTCCACATTCGAATCCATAATCATTTGGATGTTGTCCTCATCGAGGACCGTGTCCCTTTCGAGAATTATCTCATTACGTTCAATGGTGACCAATTCTCCCGTGTCCTCGTCCACAAAATCCTCCGACCATGTTCTCAATACCCGTGCCGCCAGACGACGGCCTATTGCCTTTTTCATCCCGGTCTTGGTGACCTTGATGGTTTCTGCCAGTCCAAAGAGGTCCAATATTTCTTTATCCGAACTATATCCAATAGCGCGCAGCAGCGTAGTGACGGGAAACTTCTTTTTACGGTCGATGTAAGAGTACATGACCATGTTGATATCGGTCGAGAATTCCATCCATGCTCCTTTAAAAGGGATGACACGGGCAGAATAAATCTTCGTACCGTTCGGGTGAAAACTCTGACTAAAAAATACTCCCGGAGAACGATGTAACTGAGAGACGACAATGCGCTCAGCACCGTTAATAATAAATGTTCCTTTGGGGGTCATGTAAGGGATGTTGCCGAGAAAGACATCCTGTACTATCGTCTCAAACTCCTCATGCTCTTCATCATTGCATGAAAGTCGCAACTTGGCCTTCAGTGGAACGCTATAGGTCAATCCACGTTGCATACATTCATCCATACCATGACGTGGAGGATCGATAAAGTAATCCAAAAACTCAAGCACAAAGATATTTCGAGCGTCAGTAATTGGGAAATTTTCTTGAAACACCCTAAACAACCCCTCAAAATACCGATTTTCGGGAGTCGTCTCCAGCTGAAAAAACTCTTTAAAGGACTTTAACTGTATCTCCAATAAATCAGGATACTCTGTAGCCAGTTTAATCCTACCAAATTTATACCTTGAATCAGCCGAAGCTTGTGTGCCATTCGATGTAGCCATGAGAAGAAGATTTTTAAGATTAAAAAGAGGTGGTCCTATCCGTGGCTAAACCACAAACCACAAAGAGCTTAACCGAATGGTGTACACCTTTCGGTTAAGCTATTAAAACGAGTATTGGCCTGTAAACCAATTGTCATATAGTTGAAGTATTCAATACGATTACTTCAATTCAACTTCGGCACCCAATTCAGTCAAAGCAGCCTTGATAGCTTCAGCTTCGTCTTTAGGCAATCCTTGCTTTAATGGAGCAGGAGCAGAATCAACCAGCTCCTTTGCTTCTTTAAGACCAAGTCCCAACAAAGTTTTTACTTCTTTAACAATCTTAAGTTTCGCAGCACCTGCTGAATTCAAAATTACATCAAATTCTGTTTTTTCAGCTGCTCCACCTTCAGCGCCTGCAGCTCCGGGCGCAGCAACAGCAACAGCAGCCGCAGCGGGCTCTATTCCATACTCTTCTTTCAAAATGTCAGCCAATTCACTCACTTCTTTTACAGTGAGATTGACCAATTGCTCAGCAAAAGCTTTTAAATCTGCCATGTTACAATGTTTTTAAAATGTTTTAAAATTTATTTATAAAAGCGTTAGCTTGGAAGCCAAAATAATAATAGCGATGACCAAAAACGTCTAACTTTCCGGGCGTTCTTGCAAAGCCTTAACTAAGCCCGCAATCGTCTGTTGACCGGATTGTAGCGAACTGATAACCGTCTTTGCAGGAGACTGAAGTAATAAGATGATATCTCCAATGAGTTCTTCCTTGGACTTCAGACTTGCAAGCATATCCAACATATCATCCCCCACATACATGGCGGAATCGATATAAGCCGCTTTTAAGACCGGTTTATCAAATTCCTTTCGGAGCTCTTTAATCATCTTTGCCGGCACGTTTGCCACCTTGGTCAACATAATCGTAGAAGGACCGACAAATATATCTTTCAACGGCTCCAATCCTTCCTTTGATTCAATTTGCTCGAGTGCCTTAACGGCCAAGGTATTCTTTACCACTCGCATTTCGATATCATTCTCATGACATTTGCGGCGGATGGAGTTCACTACCTCCACCGTTAACTCACTGGAGTCTACGACATAAATATTATCGGAATGTTCGAACTTATCCTTGAGAAGCTCGACCATCTCTCTTTTTTCTGCTCTAGTCATTTTTGGATAGTTTTACGGGTTAAACAAATGATCGGGTATTGACCTTTACTCCAGGACTCATAGTGGTAGCGGCAGTAACACTCTTGAGAAAAGTACCCTTTGCGGATGCAGGCTTCATCTTCAAAAGCGTCTTTACCAAGTCTTCTGCATTCTCAGCGAGCTGCTCTGGAGTGAAAGATGCTCTACCTATGGAATTATGGATAATCCCGTATTTATCTACTCTAAACGAAATTTTACCACTTTTCACCTCTTTTACGGCGTTGGCCACATCCATAGTCACCGTACCGGTTTTAGGATTCGGCATCAATCCACGTGGTCCCAATATTCGTCCGATGCGTCCAACTTTTGCCATTACATTAGGGGTGGCGATTACGACGTCCACATCTGTCCAACCATCTTGAATCTTTTGGACGTACTCGTCTAACCCGACAAAATCAGCTCCAGCACTTTTTGCTTCCTCTTCCTTGTCCGGAGTACACAACACCAGTACGCGCTTGTCTTTTCCCGTACCATGTGTCAATTTTACTGTTCCTCTCAATGCTTGATCCGGTTTTCGAGGATCCACACCCAAACGGACATGAATATCTACGGAACTGTCAAACTTGGTGAGGTTGACCTCCTTCACCAATTTCATTGCATCGACGAGATCATAATGCTTCTCAGCATCTACCTTGGCCGCTGCCTTCAGGTATTTTTTAGATTTCTTTGCCATTATTAAATAATTTTAAGGTATAACGTATTTTCAAAGACGAAAACACTCCCTTGTTATGAAATTGTAGATTATTTGCTTACTCTTCGACTGCAGCAGCCTCAGTAGCCCACGGCGGTGTACCATCGACTTCTATACCCATGCTTCTCGCTGTTCCGGCCACCATACGCATGGCGGATTCCACCTTAAACGCATTGAGGTCCTCCATCTTTGCCTCTGCTATCGTCCTTACCTGATCCCAAGTCACTTTAGCAACTTTATCCCGGTTGGGGACGGAAGAGCCTTTCTTAAGGCCGGCTGCTTCGAGCAATTGCATGGCAGCAGGTGGTGTCTTGATGACAAAATCAAACGACTTATCCTTATAGACCGTAATAACGACCGGCAATACTTTGCCTTGTTGCTCTTGTGTTCTAGCGTTAAAACGCTTACAGAACTCCATGATGTTGACTCCTTTGGCACCAAGAGCAGGTCCGACAGGAGGTGAAGGATTAGCTTGTCCTCCTTTCACCATTACTTTAATTAAGCCTTCAACTTCTTTAGCCATAATGTAATACTATTTTAAACCTTAGTTTTATGATTGCTTCTCTACCTGAAAGAAATTGAGTTCCACCTCTGTTCCTCTTCCAAATATTTTCACAATAACCTTTAATTTCTTTTTCTCCTCGTTAACTTCTTTGATATCCCCTACAAATTCATTGAAAGGACCGTCGATAATCTTAACGGTCTCACCTATGATAAACGGCTCAATCATAGACTCTCCCATCTCCGTAGTCTCATCCAGTTTACCCAGCATTCTATTGGCCTCTGCCGGTTGCATGGGAATCGGTTTGTCCCTGCCCAAGAAGTGCATGACATTGGGGAGGGTAGTGATGCCCTGAATAACCTCTCCACTCAGTTTGTTGGGATCCATCGCAACCAGAATATACCCGGGCAAGATATTTCGATCAAGAACGACTTTTTTGCCGGACCGGATCTTATATACCTTTTCGGTAGGGACAAGAACCTGTGAAACAATATCCTTCCATCCTGATCGCTCCACTTCCATCTCAATCATTTCCTTGATCTTCCGCTCCTTACCACTAATCACTCTCAAAGAATACCAACGATGATGTTCATACGGGTCAACAGTACTTTCGGATGAATTTTGCGCGTCCATCTCCTGATTTTGTAGTTCGTCAGATACCATTCCTTACTATTTAAGCCAAGCCGTATATAAAATCCATAATGGTCTTTGATACCATGTCAAAGACAAAGATCAAAGCCGCAATAATTAAGGAGGATATCAACACTACATTGGAGGTCACCATCAATTGACTCCAGGACGGCCATGTCACCTTGTGGAGCAACTCATCGTAACTCTCTTTCAAATACAATTTGATCTTATCCATTTTTATCGTCTTTTGCACGGGCTGAAGGACTTGAACCCTCAACCTACGGTTTTGGAGACCGTCGCTCTACCAATTGAGCTAAGCCCGTGTTTCTAAAATAGGATTAAGTATCCCTGCAAACAGGGATACTTAATCACTAAAAAATTCTTTATTTGAAGCTCTAATTTATATAAAACTTCCTTTGATTGTCTGACCGCCCGCTTTGGGGATGAGACAATTTTAGTCAAGAATTTCAGTTACCTGACCGGCTCCTACTGTTCTACCTCCTTCGCGGATAGCAAAACGAAGACCTTTTTCCATAGCGATAGGAGTAATCAACTCCACCTCGAGAGAAACATTATCCCCGGGCATGACCATTTCTACGCCATCAGGAAGCTTACAATCTCCGGTAACGTCTGTCGTTCTAAAATAGAACTGTGGTCGATATCCGTTGAAGAAAGGAGTATGTCTTCCTCCCTCGTCTTTGCTGAGGATATACACCTCTGCCTTAAAGTGTTTATGTGGAGTAATAGAACCCGGAGCGACGATAACCTGTCCACGCTTGATGTCGTTTTTGTCAATACCTCTCAACAACAATCCGGCATTATCTCCAGCCTCTCCGCGATCAAGAATCTTACGAAACATCTCGACTCCGGTAACAACAGATGTCAATGGCTTTTCGCCTTCTTTCTGAAGTCCGACGATCTCGACAGGATCCGAGACATTGATAACCCCTCTTTCGATACGACCAGTAGCAACTGTTCCACGTCCGGTGATAGAGAACACATCCTCTACCGGCATCAAGAACGGCTTGTCCGTTACTCGCTGTGGCTCAGGGATGTCCGCATCCACTGCAGCCATCAATTCTTGAATAGCAGCTTGAGCCTTTGCATCTCCTTCTAATGCCTTCAATGCAGAGCCTTGGATAACACTTGCATTATCGCCGTCAAAACCATATTGATCGAGCAATTCACGCACTTCCATCTCTACCAGCTCCAACATCTCCTCATCATCGACAAGGTCGACCTTATTCATGAAAACCACAATCTTAGGTACGCCTACCTGACGTGCCAACAAAATGTGCTCTCTCGTCTGAGGCATAGGACCATCCGTAGCGGCTACAACAAGGATAGCACCATCCATTTGGGCAGCACCTGTTACCATGTTCTTCACATAATCCGCGTGACCAGGACAGTCAACGTGTGCATAGTGCCGATTATCTGTTTCATATTCTACGTGCGCAGTATTGATCGTAATTCCTCTTTCCTTTTCTTCAGGTGCGGAGTCAATAGAATCATAATCTGCTTTTTCTGCAAGTCCATCTGCAGATAACACATAAGTAATAGCTGCAGTCAATGTTGTCTTGCCGTGGTCAACGTGACCAATCGTACCTATATTGACGTGCGGCTTGTCCCTCTTAAAAGTTTCTTTTGCCATTTTTAAAAATTTTAATGATATTTTGATTGTCTGAATCCGAATACATTTGAGCCAATGAAGGGATTTGAACCCCCGACCCCTTCCTTACCATGGAAGTGCTCTACCCCTGAGCTACATTGGCAACTAAAAGACATCATAATAAGACACCTCTTTTTGTATACCTCTATTGCTAAGAGGAAAAAAAGAGCGGGAGACGAGACTCGAACCCGCGACCCTCAGCTTGGAAGGCTGATGCTCTACCAACTGAGCTACTCCCGCTTATTACCAAAAAGCCATTTTTTCAACCTTTCTTCTACTTCGATTGAGTGGGGGCGATAGGATTCGAACCTATTCAGACGTAGTCACCAGATTTACAGTCTGGCCCGGCTCTCCAACTCCGGCGCGCCCCCTCTTCACTAATGAGCCAATGGAGGGACTCGAACCCCCGGCCAGCTGATTACAAATCAGCTGCTCTACCAACTGAGCTACATTGGCAAATCCTCAACTTCTCTCCCGGCATGTAAACCTTCGTAAATGCCGCTTTTTCACCTCTTTCCAACACACTTTTCCATGCCCTTCCTCAAAAGTGAACGCAAAGGTACTATTTTTTTGATTCTAAACTTAATTTTTTATCAAAAAAAATCAAAATTGTTTTAGTTGGTGTTTGTCTAACCTAACCCAACACAATAAAAGGCGGAAACGAATGCGTATTTACATCCATTTCCGCCATATTCTTTACGTTTTTCCGATCGTGTCTCTCAACACATTATATCACCCCTTGGGAGATAACCGCATCTGCGACTTTGACAAATCCGGCCAGATTAGCACCCTTGACATAATTGACAGATGAATGATCCGGGGAAGCTCCGTATTTGACACACTGATCGTGGATATCACGCATAATTTGCTTTAACTTATTATCTACTTCTTCACGCGTCCAACTCAAGCGCAATCCGTTCTGTGTCATCTCTAATCCGGATATGGCAACGCCTCCTGCATTGGATGCTTTTCCCGGAGCATACATTACCCCGAATTTATCAAACACATGTACGGCTTCCAGCTTCACAGGCATATTGGCACCTTCCACGACCATTTTAACCCCATTTTTGGCCATAACCTCCGCATCCTCCGCATAGATTTCATTCTGGGTGGCACACGGAAAAGCATAATCAGCCTTAATGCCCCATGGCCTTTCCCCTTCTAAGTACATCAATCCAAAGGCATCTGCCAATTCGCGGATTCTACCTCTCCTGACATTCTTCAGCTCCATCATCCATTCCCATTGTTCACGGGTCATTCCATCCGGCATAAAGACCGTCCCGCTCGAGTCAGAGACGCTCAATACCTTAGCTCCTAATTCGATTAGCTTTTCTGCCGCATACTGGGCAACATTACCTGAGCCGGAAACCAAGCATTTCTTGCCTTCAAACCCCATGCCTCTTCGCTCGAGCATTTCCTTGGCAAAATAAACCGCCCCATACCCGGTCGCCTCCGGGCGTATCAAACTGCCACCAAATGACAATCCTTTCCCTGTCAATACACCTACGTGTTGTTGGGTTATCTTCTTATACTCTCCAAACAAATAGCCAATCTCTCGACCGCCGACACCAATGTCCCCTGCAGGTACGTCACGATCCGGACCAATATATCTAAATAATTCAGACATAAATGCCTGACAAAAACGCATTACGTCAATATCTGATTTGCCTTTGGGGTCAAAATCTGAGCCACCTTTGGCTCCTCCCATGGGAAGGGTGGTGAGGCTATTTTTAAAAACCTGCTCAAATCCCAAAAATTTTAATATATCCTCATTAACTGTAGGGTGAAATCTCAATCCGCCCTTATAAGGCCCAATGTTCTGATTAAACTGAACCCTATACCCCTTATTGACCTGGATTTTACCATTTTGGTCCGTCCAAGTGACTCTGAAGGACACCATTCTATCGGGTTCGATAAGTCGCTCCGGGAGCTGATGGCCTTGATACTTTGGGTTCTCGTTAATAAATGGAAGAACGACTTCCATAAACTCTCTCACCGCTTGTAAAAAATTGGGTTGATTTGGGTATTTGGCCTCTACCCCTTGCATAAACTGCTCTAAATCGTAAATCTTTTGTTGTGGTTTTGTTGGTGCTAACATGATATTATATTTTATTGCGCAAATGTAATAACTTCTCCAAACTACACAAGAGAAAAATCAATTTGTATCTTGTCTTTTACAAATAGGCCATTACCCTATCACTTCTCTCTGATATTCATCCGGAAAAGCCTTTGCTATTCCATCTGTATATTTTTATTATCCATTAAGGCCAGATGGAATCTTTGATAGAAAATAATCATGCCGATTGGTAAAAAATCTTGTCAGATTATTTTTTATGTCGATTTCATCATCCCACAAACCTTCACCAACGACACTATTGGCTGGGATCCCAAGTCAAAACCACTCTTCCATCCTTCAAACGCATTGGAGAACTTTTTAGTATTATTATAAAACTTTATGAGGTATCCTGCAGAATTCCGGCCTTCTCCAGTATCTTAAGCAGTAATTGGATCTGGCATGAAATGGTCATCTTCCCACCATAAATTAAGAATCAAAGTGTTAAAATATTTATAAAATTAGAGTTTGAAAGACCAAATTCAACTCGAAATGGTTTTAATGTTGTTAATTTGCATCGGTAATCAAAAAACGCACTATTGACCTGTATGGTCAATTTGCTTTTTAGTTATTACCTTGGAATACATGTTATTCTTTCAAGCTATCCTTTTACAATGAAGAAATACACTTATACACTTGCCTTTCTCGTCTTGCTCATGATGTATGGAAGTGAGGTATTGGGTCAAAAAGGCATCCATTGGATGAGTTGGGAAGAGGCAATGGAAAAATCCAAGACTGAAAAGCGCTTCATCTTCATCGATGTTTATACCCAATGGTGCGGATGGTGCAAGCGAATGGATAAAAATACATTTCAACAGGAAGAGGTAGCAAAATACATCAACGAACATTACTATCCCATCCGCTTTGATGCTGAATACAAAGATGTGATATCCCTGCATGGCAAAGAATACCATTTTGTACCCTCAGGCCGGAGGGGCTACCATGAATTAGCTGCTGCCATAACCTTTGGGAAGCTGAGTTTTCCCACTATTGTTTTTATGGATCCTGACTGGAAAGTCATCCAACCCATTCCCGGATATCAAGATGCCAAGACCTTTCGACTCATCAGCAAATACTTTGCCGAAGGGTACTACAAGAACACTCCATGGGATGTATTCCAACGGAACTCTGAAAAGTAACGCTCCTTCTTTTACTTTTTAATTTTAAAAAGGCAAATCATCCTCGAGCGGATCCTCACTATCCGTCTGTGGAGCATCTGCAGCTGTCGGGAAAGGGACAGCTGGCCCTTCAGTGACACCGGCCGGGGGAGCTGTATCAGAGACTGCAGCATCCTTTTCAATCCTCCACGCATTAAGATTAGTAAAATACTTTCCCTGCCATTCTCTACCTCGCAAATCAAAATGTACCTTTATAATATCGCCTTCAGAAAAGGCATCTATTAACGAACAACGGTCTTGCGTTAACTGAAATTTGATGTATTGCGGATATTGCTCTTTATCCGTATAAATCACAAATTCCCTAGCTGAGAAACTCGGTGTTTTTTGTTCGGTGTCAAATTTTTTATGCAGCTTGCCAACAATTTCAAAAGCCATATCTATATATTATTTAAGAATTATTACTTATCAAAACATTACCTCATTCTCAAACGACCTTATGGGGGCTTAAAGCTATTGCCTTTCGGTGCAATAACGACAACCGAAGCCAAATGCCTCATTTTTCTAATTACTCAAACCCGATGGCGGTTTTGCACGCGCTTTTCTAAGGCTCTGTTCCCATCTAAAAGCAAAGGGGAGCGTGTCAACTTGCTCCCCTCTACCATATAGAGTTTTGGTTATTAACGAATCATGACCATACGACGAGTCTTGGTAAAGTCAACTCCACTCAACTCATAATACAACACACCATCTATAGAAAGTTGCTCTTTCTTTATCGTGTATTGATTCATCCCTTGCTGTCCCTCTATGCTCTTAACCATCAATACTTTTCCTTCCAGATTATATACGGACAACGTAACCGGCATATCGTCCGGCAGGACAAAGCCAATGGTTGTGCTTTGCTTGAATGGATTTGGCGTATTCTGCATCAATACGACATCTTGCTCTCCAAAATCGAGGGATATCTTCCTGATTCGCAAATCCATATCATAAGCCTCATTGTTCAATGGAGCATTTACTAAGCGGATGGCGCCGGAACTATTGCAGGACCGTCGTCCTACAAATCGGGCTGTAAACAATTCCGCTCCGGGTTGCAGCCGTACTCCATTGGCATCACTCCAACTTAGGAGCACACGCCCCTCATTCAACCATTTCATACCGATATTAGCATCCTCTATATCCAATAAGCCCGCATAAATACCTCTGAAGTCCACTTTTTCAGGGTCAAATTCTATTACTAATTGGATACCTGTAATCGCACCCTTATCCAAAGTGCTAATAGACATCAAATACGGTTCATCCATATCAATCATTTGATCCGGTGCACTCAATGTGAGTTTCCTGCCGGCATCCCGAGTACCGTTATCGGCAAATCCGGCATCTCCGGTGAGATCTCCAATCTTAACCGCAGAGAAATCCGTCTTCATTTTACTGACCTCCAAGTCTTTATATTTAATCTCCTCTGCAAAGGGCCAGGGATAGAACGGATCAGTAAAATTAAAGGTCTTATCCACAAATCTCCAGGAGGTATTATCAAACGCACCAAATCCTGCCACCTTACCCAAAATCAGTTTTCTCAAGGCCAAAATGTCAGCAGTCGATACTTTTCTATTGTCATTGACATCCGCGGCAATGTATTGATATGCAGTCGTAAACTCTTCCTTACCCAAGAGGTGACGTTGAATAGCGACCAAGTCACGTGTGTTAACCCCATTAAGTGGGTCATCATCCTTGAAAGGTTTAATGGTATAATCGCTGCCCTTTTCCATATCTTTAAACAGGAATGTACCGTTTTTCGTTGTCGGGTGCATCGATACCAAACCGGAGGGCTTATAAATATTAACCTCAGCACCTGCCAACGGTGTATTCTTAGCAACAACCTCAATCTTTCCGCCGATTCGAATGCCAGAGCCATTGCCGCACACGTCATTGTTGTCCTGAATATCAACATATACCTCGCAATAATCCTGGTTGCCAGCTTCGTCTGTCACCCACATTTGTACACTGGTAGAGCCCAAATCATCACAAGTGAAGGTCTTAGACTTTTCACTTGTATCGGCAGAAAATGAATACACTAAATGTTCCTTCTCTGTACAATTATCGAAGCTTCCCAAGTTAAAATCAGATGCCCAAATCTGGATGGACTGACTAGACGGCATTAAGACTGTAACTACACCATCTTCACAGTACGGAGTGGGCTTCTTACAATCCTTCACTTCGAAGAGCAAGTTGCATACGCCCACGTTGCCACAGCCATCCTCTACGT